>WLWE01001606.1_pt1 | contig 16211 bp, 29 predicted proteins | sample 6718301 | NCBI WGS metagenome assembly WLWE01 (sample SAMN12718691, study PRJNA515312) | sponge metagenome | isolation source: marine sponge | host: Mycale hentscheli | place: New Zealand: South Island, Marlborough, Capsize Point | collected 2003-05-01 | reverse complement strand
TCTTGTAAGGCTACACCTATTGCTTGTTGTTGAGTAAAAGTACTTTGTGGAACTTCAGCTTTAACTACACCTGATGTATAATCCCATATAACTGGCTCACCATTAGATATAGCTCCAAGAGCTTTTAATTTTATAGCTTGACCATACTGCGTTTGACTGCTTAAAGTTAAATCAGCTTTTATAGTAGAAGCATCGATATTACTTAAATCTAAATTACCACTACCACCACCAGCAGCATCAATAGTAATTTCTGTAGCACTATTTCTAGTTAATGTTATATTAGTTCCCTCTGTAAGCTGAATTAATGAATTGTCAGTTCCAGTTGTTGAAGTAAGATTAAGAGCTACATCACCACTTAATGTTGCTGTAGCGTTAAGATCATATGTGTCGCCGGTTGGTGGAGTGCTCCATTCACCTAAGTAATCTAAGTATTGACCATTTGTAGCATTTAAAGGTGCAACTGTTATATCGCCATTAGATGTCAAAGGAGAATTAGTAACACTAAATGCACTAGGCATTACTAACCCAACACTAGTTAAGCCAGTGTTTGTTGGATTGTCCCAACTACCATCTGCTTTTAAAAACTTACCAGCATCTCCTGCTGAAGCGCTTGGTACAGCTCCCTTAGCACTTCCTGCAAAAGAGTTTATATCCCAAGTTAATAATGTTGGTGGAAAAGCCTGTCTAGTTATAGTAATAGGACCATCACCTATTAGTTGAATATTTGCTGAGCTAACAGGATCAGCACCTGTAAGTGTTAAATTAGGATCAGTGTTAACACCACCGTTCTGAGTTGTTGCAAACGTGTATGTAGTGTTTGTGTCTTCCCAAGGTATGTTAACAAATGCTTTATTGTTGCTATCTATTTGAACAGCATAATATCTATTTCCTACTGATGAAGGTGAGTTTGTAGCTATTGGAGAACCAGACGCCGCTACGTTTAATTGGATTCCACCTAAAGCTGCTACAGTTGCAGCTGGTAATGTATAACCGCCTTCTGCTCCCCATACAGGAACTCCAGAGGCATCTACTTTTAAAACCTCATTAGTACTTCCTATTGAAAGTTTACTTAAAACATTTGTAGCTGAAGAGTATAGTAAATCCCCTTTTGCGTATGTAGAAAAACCAGTTCCACCATTGTCACTTGCTAAAGTACCTGTTATTGCAGATGCTGATAAATCAACTGCTAACTCTGCACTTTCTATTACTAAACCACCATTAGCTTTTAAATCTGTACTAAAAACAGTACCTGTGAGAGTTAAGCCATCACCAGCGGTGTAAGTAGTATTAGTTGGAGCAACCCAAGTACCATCTCCACGTAGAAAGTTAGAAGAACTACCACCAGTTGGAACAAAACCTTTGAAAGTGTCACCACCGTATGCGTGCATTGATAAAGTGTAATCTCCACTAGCATTTGATGTCAATGATAAACCGTCACCAGTAGAAGTAGGTCCATCAACTAATGTTAAACTAGTAACCGTTATAGGAAGTGCTGACCAGTTAGCATGACCATCAGCTGTAATAGATTTTAAGAACTTACCAACACCTTCAGTACCGTCTTCTAATTGTACTGAATATGTAAAATCACCATTACTAGCTTTGAACGCTCCACCTATAGCATAAGAACTACCTAGTGTAGAGTTAACAGCGTTAGCAAAACCTTGTACACCTATATTTTTATCTTCTGAATCTAATGCTTGACCATAGACACCTATTTTATCAACAGGTGAACCAGTACTATTATTATAAGCTCTTGATGTAATACCATATTGACCTAGACTATCTACCTCAACACCTCTGTCAAAAGCTTGAGTCTCACGAAAATCTATAAATACACCGCTGTTTGCTTTTGGCGCAGCAAATATACCTACGTAAGTACCATCATCTCTTATCAATGAATCGCCTAGTGTACCTGTACTTGTGAACTTAGCTAAGTAATTTGTAGTACCCGACGCTGTGGCGAAGTCTAAATTATTTTGCAACCACAGTTTAAGTTTGTTACCACTTATTCTAATATTACTTTTGCTAGCAGTGCCTTGATACCCAGCAAATCCTTCTATTAAGGAAACATCATCTTGCTCGCTAAAGTTACTTATTTTTACGTTTGCCATATTATATTTATTATTCTAATTTTGCTTGTCCTGGAGCACCTACTGTTCCATCTTCTAATTCTACTAAAAATAGGTTAGGTTCTAATTCTATAAAACCATCTTGAACCGGTGTGTATTTTAATACGTGAAAATCTCCTAACCAGGGAATTGCATATGGTATACCGCCTATCATACTAGTAAAGTGCTAATACATCTGCTAGTGTTCCAGAAACACCAACTAATCTTTTAATTAATATTGGTAGAAATTGTCCACTTACCACATTTTTAAAAGTAACCTCACTACCACTTTCCATTACTACGGTTAAGTTACCTCCACCATTTCCAATATATACGCAAGCTCCTCTATGAGATGTATGTGGAATATCTATATTAATTACTGTCGCAGCGAAACCAGTTCCGCCAATAGGAGTAACACTTGCCTGTGTAAGTGTATCACCTACAACATATCCTGCTCCAAGATAATCTTCTTGTATTTCATAATTAGTTATTGCACCTGCTGAATCCTTAGCTAAAACTTTAACGTAAGCTGCTGATGTTGCACCAGCTCCTGTAGTTAAAACTATTACATCGTTAACTTCATAACCCGAACCTGGATTTGTAACATTTAAACCATGATTTGGTGCTGAATTATTTATTGCGCCAATTACCACAGCTTTTGCATCATGAGCGAATACTCTTGGCTCTTGCTGGAAAACTCCATTGACGGCGTCTAATTCTGTAAAGTTGTTAAAACTATTTACTGCCATTTTATTATTTTTTAATTTTTGTTATTTTCTCTGCGCCTCTAGAACCAAAGTACGCTACATATACTGTAATAAGTAAAGCTTCTAATAATGAAACCCAACCTGTTTTTATTTCTAATAATACTGTCGAATCTAGTACTATAAATATCGTCATGGCTAAAGTAAGAAATATAAGCGTCATTGGTCTAGTGTTCTTACTTAACCATGAATCACTTTTCATATCACTAGCCCATCTGCTTGAGATGTTATTCATCTCTGCTATGTCTTGATCTAAAAGCTTTAATGCCATTGCTTTGTCAGCAGCCTTAATACTTTTATCACTTGTTATAAGATTTTTTACTATACCTAAACCACCTTGATCAGGTAAAAACTCTCCAAGTTGTGACACAAGTTTAGGAGCCTTCTGTGTTAAGAAAGCTCCTACCTTTGTTTCCTTGAATTTTTTCTTTTCTTTTCCCACTACTTATTTCTACTCATATGTTTAGAAAGAATACTACCTAGTTTCTTTTTATCATATCTAGCTGCAACATCATGACCAGTCTTCTTGTTGTGAAGTTCATTTTCCATATAGTGCATTTCAGCTGATTTGTAACTACCAGTTTTCTTAGCGTAAGCTTTACCTTTTTTCATTGTAGCTGCTCTATTGTCTACAGGATCTTGAGTCATAAGATTTGCTTTCTCTTGTGCAGAACTTTCTTTTTTAAACAATCCTGTATTTTTATTAGGTTTTTTATTTGCAAACATAACGTTCTTTTTCTTGTCTACTTTTGGTTTGTTCTTCTTCTTTGGAGGATCGTTCTTTTTTGCATTTTTTGATGCTGCTTTAGCGGCTTTCTCTCTAGCTTTTTCAACGGCTTTTGCCGCTTTCTGTTCTGGAGTTTTTTTCTTTACTACTGATTTCATAATCGTTTATTTTTTAGCTTTTGTCTCCTTGGAATAAGCTTCTTTTTCCCAAGGCGACTTTTTATTATACGTACGTGAATATTTTTTTCCCTTCCAGATTATATTTTTATCTGTATAGAATAAATCTCCTCGTTTGATTTGATCTACATGAATTTTTTCATGAGAAATAATTTCTTCTTCTTGTGCTGGATCTCTTACCTTATCATTAATAGTTATAGTTCCATTTAAATTAGCTCTACCTAAAGTACCTTCTTCTTCTGGCACTCTATACACTGGAGTGTTATCTATTACGTAAGGAGAACTTAGTTTAAAAGTATTCTTAAAAAATTTATTTATATAATTCATTTTTTAAATATTTTACTCATTACGTTACTGCCAAAGTTATTTAACTTTTCTTTACGCTGTGTGCAACCACAATCTTTAGGAGCTAGTTTATCTAAACCTGTTTTCTTTATACCGTATTCTACCGCGTCTCCTAATTTCATATTACTCTGCTTTAAATGCTAATAAAACTTCTCTAAATGCATATCCAAAAGCTACACCAGCGTACATTGGGTGTGACTCTACTAATAGCATTGCTCCAGCTATTCCAGCTAACACAGCTTTAGATAGTGGATGATTTATAATCCCTTTTGCTTTTTCCATTATTTCTTAGGTTTTAATTGTGGAAATTTACTATAAACACAGTCTTTAATCCCTTGAGGATTAGGAGCATTGTGAGCTAGTTTAAGAGCTGACTTAGCTCTTTTTAAACTGTTAACTGGATAAGTACCTTCAGCAGCTCCACCAGAAGGACCACAAAAATCAGACTTCTCTACGTTTTTGTACTTTCCAGCATTTGAACTACCTTTTTCTTCTCTAGTTTCTGTTATTGTTTTTTGAAACGGAGTGTTACCACTGTAAAAAGGTGTTTTCATATTATAAGTTTTTATATTCTTCTGTTGCATCAAAACTAGGACATGCTTTATTAGCAAAGTCTTTGTGAGAATGTATCATAGCTTCAGGATACATTGCCTTAAGTGTTCTTAACACCGCTAACAAACTATCTTCCTGTTCTTCTGTTCTAGTATCTTTCGGGGTCTTACCATCAACCTCAACGCCTCCACAATAACATATACCGATAGAATTTCGATTATACCCTTTAGTGTGAGCCCCGATTTTAGCTATATCTCTACCTTTGTATATATCACCATGTAGGTCAATATAGAAATGATAGCCTATATCACTCCACCCTCTGCCTTCTACGTGCCACTTTCTGATTGTGTCTACAGAAATATTTTGTCCTTCGCGAGTAGCAGAACAGTGAACTATAATTTTATTAATTTGTCTCATGTTAAAAACTTCCGTGTTTAGGTATTAACCTAGTTTTTTTATTGTCACTATCTGTTGGAGGGTTAGGCTTTACAGATGTTTCAGCAGGAGGTAAATCTTTTTGCTGTGATTTTATCTTAAGATCATAAGCCGCTCTTTCTGCTGCTTCTTCTGCCTCTTTCTTTTTCTTAGCTTTTCTTTTGTCACCAATTTTATTTAAAGGAGATTTATCTTCCATTTTAAAACATGAAGACTTTTTCATCAAAAAATTTTCTTTAAAATTCATGAGAATGGTTTTTTATTTATGAAATTATGTTTCCAGCTATTTTTAACTTTACCGGCTTTTGCCATAGGTGAGTTTCCTTGCTGGTTTTGTCTTGATACGTTTTGTGCAAACACTGGGTTTTTTCCAGTTCCGTCTACGCCAGGTCCAATTGCCGGAGTTGGTGTAGGTTTAAATTCTCTAGATCCAGCTCTGCCAGCTCCATACGTAGGATCATTTCTAGAAAAAGCATCTTCATCATCACATGAAACATAAGTAGTTCCAGTGGCTTGCCCGCTAGCATTGTATTGAACTTGCTCTTGCGCACATCCACTACCAGAAGCTGCTGAAGCTGCCTCCATGTTTATCTCTTCTTTTTCCTCTTCTTTTTTCTTTTCTTTAGGTTTAGATCTATTTAATCTTTTAGCTTCTTTTTCTGCTTGCTTTAGTTTCTTTTTAGAATCTTTATCAGATTTATATCTAGCTTTATGATCAGCATCACTTCTTTTATAGCTAAATCCCCCTTCATTTATAGGATCTCCTTTAAAGTCAGTTCCAGTATCCTTAGCTTTAGGCTTTGCCGCAGGTTTATCTTTTCTTTTAAAAGCGTCTTTAATTCTACTTTTAAATTTACCTTTGCCTTTACCTTTGCCTTTTGCTCTGCTTTTACCTCGGCCACCTTTGCCGGCTCTTTTTTCTAAAGCTGATTCCATAGTTTATTTTTTAAGGCCAAGAATAACTTGAACCTGAACTTGACGTGTCTACATTTACCATAGCTCCTGTTTGACTATTAGCCGTTGGTGTAGCTCTAGAAGAAGACCCAGATGTAATATTAGTATCCATTTGATTAGGATCCATAGTGTATTCAGGGTTTTCTCCTCCTTTATTTTTCTTACCACCTCCTGTTTGTCTAGCTGTTGATGGAGCAAATATACTAGCAAACTTTTGACCAGCAAAAGGATTTGTCTTAGAAAACTCCGCTGTTGTTGGACCAGCTATAGTTCCTAAAAATCTAACAGGATTAGATAAGTCTTTACCTTGTACTCCTGTATGATGATTAGGAAAACCAGACATTTTAAATTTAGTCATCTTTATCATTTTTAAGTTTCCACCATCTATGAGCAGTATACCCAATAGTTACTAGAAGTAAAGTTATTTTTAACACAGGCTCTAACCAATCGAAACTAGCAATTGTGAAAGAAGTTATATTAAAACAATATAACTTAAGATCATCGATGCCCATTACTTATTAGCATTAAGCACGGCGTTGCCTTTATATTCTTGTGGTTTGATTTTAAAAATCTTACCCGCTATCATTGTCTTAGTAGAGTTATCTATTGGAGACATTTTGTGAGCAACACATACTCCTGCTGGTTTTTGTTCGTATCCTTCGCTTGGCATAATTTATTTTTTTAATATTTAACGTTTCTTAATTTTTGACTTTTTTTAATAACTTTTTGTACAGGTGAGTATAAGGCACCTAAGTTAGCTGATGAAGATTCTATTGGAGTTGATTGTGCTGGTGGTGGACCTGACTGTCCACTAAAATCTACTACGCCAACTTGAGCTTGTTCTTTTCTTTTTTCCCCTGCTTTTATGGCTTCGGCTTTCATAGTGTCTTTTCTTTCTCCTGCCGCAGCAACTTTCTTTTTTCTTTCAGCTTCTGCTGCAGCTTTATTAGCTTGATCAGCCATTAATAAACCAGCTCCTCCACCTACAACAGCTCCGATGGCCATACCATATGGACCAAACATAGCGCCTGCCTGTGCGCCTTGCATAGCTCCTGAAGCGGCTGCAACAGTTGATGTTCCTCTTTCTGCACTAGTATCTCCTATAAATTTAACAGGAGAACCTTTTTTTTGAACTCCAGTTTTGTGACTTGGGAAACCTGACATCTTAAAATTACTCATTACCTCTTTTTTTATTAGCGTTTAGATCAATAATAGATTTGCTTAAAACTTTACTAGTGTAGCTATCTCTCTTCATTATGATATTAGAAGTTCCAGTTGGTATATCTTCTTCTCCTAACATTATTCTATATACTCTGCGTATTAAATGCTTAAACCTAGTTGAAGTTTTGTATATATGGTATTTCTGAGTAGTTCTATTTCTTTTTCTCCACACCACTATCCAACCAGCTTTTACCAACCTATTCCATCTTCTATTATCCCAACTATATGAGTAAGTACCCATTTTAAAGTCTTGCTTCGTAAACAAATCTTTACCATCTAAATACATTAATAGTTCAAGGTCTGCTTCTTTAATATCACATGTTTTACTGATCCATTTACGTATAATTCTGTAATGTTGCAATATATTCAATGAACCAAGCTCATCGGATGATATTTTTCTCATAAAACAATAACTATATCTAGTTCTTTTATTATTTTATAAACTTCATCTTTTATCTCTATATTAAAACCCGCGGCTTTGTCATAGTATACTTCATCACCGTTTTTAACAACACTTACATCAGAGCCAGGTTTAACAACCTTAGCTCTTCTGTATCTAACATCTTCTCTCTGTGCCTCTGCAAGTATTAAACCACCTTTTGTAGTTTTATTATCCTCTTTTATAGGATTTATTATTATATATTTACCTACTGCTTTCATGCTCTTAAATTATTAATTACACAATCAGTTGATAATATAGTAGTGGCTACTGAAGCCGCGTTACGTAGTGCACTTTTAGTAACTAGCAAAGGATCTATTATTCCGGACTTTACCATACTTACCGTCTTACCTGTAACCACATTTAATCCTTTACCTTTAACCGTAGGAGCTTGATAATCTAATATGCCAGCATTTTCTAATATTGTCTTGTAAGGAGCTTTAATAGCTTTTAACAACACTTCTTCTGACACTGACTTAGGTATTATATTATTAGCTGCATTAAGCAGGGCAATACCTCCTCCTGGCACTATACCTTCTTTAATCGCGGCTTTTGTAGCGCAAATAGCATCTTCAACTCTATCTCTTTTTTCTTTTAATTCTACTTCTGAATTAGCACCTACTTTAACAGTAGCTACTTTAGCTGATAATCTAGCTAATCTTTTTTCGTACTTTATTATTAGATTAGGATTAGTAGTTTCTTTTAGTTTTGCATGTAAACCATCAATAAGATCTTGTACTTCCTTAGAAGTCTCCTCTAGTTGTATTATAGTCTCATTACGTGTAGTGGTAACTTTATCACATGTACCTAAATGTTCAGGTTGTATAAAATCCATATCATCACCTAGGTTTTCATTCACAACAGTAGCACCGGTCAAAGTGGCAAGATCATCTAACGTATCTTTTTTGTTAACACCATATGGAGGTGCAGCAATAACATTAACTTTTATATTGCCTTTAACTTTATTCATAGCTAAAGCGTTTAATACTTGAGGATCTACATCTGCTATTATTAACAAGGATTTTTTATTAGTTATAACGTATTCTAGTATTGATTGTATTTTTCTTACGTTTTCAACAGCGCTTTCGACTATCAACACTAGCGGGTTATCTAATTCTACAGACCCATTATCTTTATTAGTTATGAAATGTGAATTTTGATAGCCAGCATCATATTGAACTCCTTCTATTTGTTCTATTACAGTCTCTGGTTTGTCGTGTGTTTCCATTGTAACAATACCTGTCTCATCTACAGATCTAAATGCTTGACCAATGAGTTGGCCTAACTCACGGTCGTTATTGGCTGATATAGTAGCTACTTGTTCAATTCGATCCCCCTTAACTTTAGAAGAGTTCTTCTCAAGGTAATGCACTACTTTTTCAACAGCCAAATTAATTCCTTCTTTTAATTGACGTGGATTTTCCGATTTTATCACTTTATAAGCCTCAGTTAATATAGCGTGTGCTAAAACCGTGGCAGTCGTCGTTCCGTCGCCTGCTTCTCTCACTGTCTTCCTTGCTGCTTCCTTTAAAAGCTTTGCGCCCATGTTTTCTACTGGGTCTAGTAATATAACTGAATCTGCTACGGTAACACCATCTTTTGTTATTTGTGGGTTTCCAGCAGCATCTTCCATTATAACACATTTGCCGCTAGCTCCTAATGTGGAGCTAACAGCTTGTGTAAGTTTATCTATTCCTTCGAATATTTTATTTTTAGCATCATCACCGAAGTTAAGATGCTTTACAATTGTTTCACTCATTTGATTAAATTAAATTATATTTGGTTTTACTCGAATGTTTTGACTACTTTAGGTCCTTTTAAAAATTCTAGTTTTTTAGTATAATGCTCTATAGATCCATCAATAGCAGCTTCAGCGCCATCCATTGTTTCTCTACGAGTTACGTCAATCCAAGTTTCCTTGTCGTCGTAATCTTTATACTCTGTTTGAAAAAATCCATTTGGTAACTGAACAATTCTCCAATTGCTCTTTGTGGTTATATGTTTCCAAAGGTTGATCATTCTTTGATCGGGTTGTGTAGCAGCTCTAAAGCCGCTGGTGTATAAAAACGTCATTTGTTTTGGTTTTGTGTTTAACGTTGGTTATACTATCACTTGATAGTTCGGTTATTTAATGTTATTCATAGGACGGTCTTAGAATATTTATAGTTCCTTCAAGAGTGAAAGTACCAGATTCTGGATCTCTATTCTCCCATTTTGATACTTTAGTAACTCCAGTGTTTGAGTCCCTAGCAAGTAATTCAAAAGTTGCGTAGGTACCGCTTGTTGATGAAAATACACCTGATACTGGAGCTTCTTTATTTATACTACTAGCGTTAACATGTCCCATATTACTGTTTCTACTAATAAATACATTACCACTGCCAGGAACTGGAACACCTACGTTAGAAGAATTAAGCGTGCTTCCAACTGCAAAACCTCCCATGTATATAGTTCCTGTAGTTATTCCAGCTGCTACTATTTCAGCTGCGGTAAACTCTAACAGAAAATCAATCTGCTGTCTTCCTTGACTCCACGTTACCCAAGCTAGGTTTTTCACAGCTGGAGTAAAATTATTTCCTGCTGGTGTAGGGCCTAGGTTTTGATTGTCACCAAGAATAATACCAGCGGAAGAGTAATAATTCCATGCGTTATTTCTTGTATATCCAGATATGTGTCCAGCACTATCAATTGTGATATCTTTTATACCAGCTAAACCTCTTCCATTAGCGTCAGTGCTAAGTGTTGGATTAGCCTCTATAGTTAATGGTTGTCCTGGATTAGCATTTTGATACACGTCTGTATGTGAATAATCTAAAGCAGAGTTAGTAGTTCCTACTGTAACAGATAGCTCTAAAGCTAAATTATTAACACCAGCTTGATTAACTGATAGTTTAGTAGATATAGAACTACTGTTTTGGGTGGATCCTTTATATAAAGTTAAATAATCCTCACCTCCTGAATTTATAATACCTGTTCTCCAAGTTGGCTCTACCTGGTTTGAACCTATCCAGTTAAGTTGTCCAGAGCTATCGCTATAAAGATAACTTCTAGTTTGAGTTTGTGATGGTTGAGTGACAGGTAAATACAAATCGTATGAGTCCGCATCGTTATAATCCTGTCCTTGTCCAAATATTCTTACTACAGTTCCGTTTCCAGTATAAAAACGAATAACTCCAGGTTTACCATTTGCAGAATTATCATAACCGTGTAAAACTAACTCACCGTATCCAGCGCCTGCATTATTTACATCACCAACAAAAAATTGCTGAACGTCTGGGCCGGCACCTGTGCTGAAAAGAGTTCTTAATAATGGTGTTGCACCAAAACTACCACTTGCATTAAACTGAATCTCAGTTGTGTTTCCAGCTGGTGATATTGTAGAATCAGACCATTCAGGTTCTAGAGTGCCTCCATTATTAGCAACTGTTAATACTTGATTTAACGTACCTATTCCTAATTTTTGTAAAGCAGTAGTGCTAGCGCCATTATTATACCAGAACATTGACCCAGTGTCGGATCCGGCAAGCCCGGTTAGTCCAGTACCACCTGAGTTAACATTTAATTGTCCTGATAAAACAACAGCACCTGTACCTGGATCAGCACCACTAGCTAATAATCCTGTTGATCCACCCGACCAAGAGGTTACTCCACTAGATAAAGATCCCCACGATGCGTTAGCTCCGTCTGTTGTTAATACTTGACCTGCCGTACCTGACGATGCTGCAGTTATCTCATCTAAAGCACCTTGTTGGCTATTAGAGCTTGTTCCACCGTTAGCAATTCCTAGTGTACCGGCTATATCTATAGTACCAACACCTGTTATTGGTGAAGGTGTCGATGTAAGTGTTATGCCAGATATACTACTAGTTGTAGTTATTTGAGTCACCCCACTTGCTGCAGGTGCTGTCCATTCAGGAATAAGGTTAGCATCAAGTGATAATATATCACCTTGAGAAGATGGGTTTAGTAAAGTTATTTCAGAAGTAGAGTTAGTATAGAACAATTGACCAGTACTATAAGTACTAATTCCTGTACCACCATGCCCTTGAGCTAGAGTACCTGCTATATTAAAGTCTCCCGTATTTACTATAGTTTGGCTTTGTCCACCACCGGTTGTTAAACCAGTGCTTTGAAAATTTAAACCTATAGAAGTTACGGTACCACCACCTGGAACTAAACCAGGTATTAAATCAACTATTTGTTGAACTGTTATGTTTTTTGTAGGTTTACCCGTAACTGAAACATCACTAACTAACAGAAGATCGTCTGAAGATAATGATGATAACGTAGGGTAACTAAATATTATTGCCATTTTTATTTATTTTTGAATTGTTCAAAATCTTCTTTCTGCACACCAGGCTCTCCATTGTGCATAGCATCCATCTTTTTAAGCATGTTTCTTTTACTAGCCATCTTATGAACTATGTTAGCTTTTTTACCCATAGGACTAACTTGTGTAACTGTGCTTTCTCCATCAGAACCTTGTAATGGACCAACTGTTGATACCATGTCATCCATTCTTAAGTTAGATTTGGTTTGATACTGTATAGGTCCTGTTTTATAATGTACACTACCTTTTTTTAAAGCTACTTTTATATGTCTTGACTGTGCTGGATTATCAGATTTACCTTCTTCGTTTACTGAAACAGAATAGTCATCTTTAATTCTTTTATTCCTTTTTCTTTTGTTTTCTTTGGCATTAACTACAACTGTGTTGGTAGTGCTAGTATTAGGCACATAGCTTTCGTTTTCTTTAGCTTTTCTTTTAGCTTCTTTTATTTCTTTTCTAGAAACGTAGTTTTCATCTCCTTTTTTAGGTCTTTTTTCTAAAGCTGAGTAATCCACTTTAACATCATTCTTTATGCTTTTGACTTGTCTCTTTACAAGCTTGTCATATTTTTTACTTGTTTTATCCCCATCTCCACTTTTTTTAGCTTCCTTATATTTTTTATAAGCTTTAACTTCTTTTCTTTTTAGCCTGTCTTCTTTTTTCTTTAATGGAGTAACTTCTACCTGTGCATATTTCTTAGCCTTTTCCATGGCTTTACTATGTTTCTTTTTAGTACGCTTAATTCTAGCGTCTAATACCTTACTTCTGACTCCATCTTTATTTTTAAGGTTAGCTTTTTTATCTTTTAGCTTTTCTTCTTTAGTTTTAAAGTTTGGATCTGTTATATCTTTCTTTTTTCTTAGCCCACTTTCAACAGTATGTCTTCTTGAGCGTGGTGAATTATGATCTGATGCCATGTTATATTGTTTTAATACGTATTAATATTTGTAATTTCTTTGTTTTATAGCTATAATATAGTTATTTACACGAAAATAGTGAAATTTACATACAAATTAGTAGTTTGATGAGGTGAAAACTGTGACACTTGCCTGTTATTCTTCTATATTAACAACCTAATGTCACACTTTTTATAAAAATTGTTAGATTTTAAGAACTATAGGGTATCCCCCCTAACTCCTTGGTTATCAATCAGTTACAAAAACGACTTTTCATTTGGGGGCCCCCTTTGTCTTTTGAGTTTTGTTTAAAATGTTTTACGTTTTTTTCTTAAATCATACATATGTGTTTATGTTTTTACTAATCGCGCATAACTATACAATGTAAATACAACTCATTTAAGATTATATATACATAACAAAACAAAAACAAAATAAATTAAATTAAATTATGAAAAATCTAACTTACAAAATCAAATCAAATATCATTTCAATTTCAATGCAAATCATATTCATTTCTTATTTCATATTCTTATTAAACATTTCACAATAACAATATACAAAGTAAATACAACTAATTAAAGACTATATAAATATAACAATTAAACTAAATAAATAAATACAATTATGAAAAATCAAATAACTAAATCAAGATTCATTCTTTCTAACTCTTTACTTGGCCAATCTGCCATCATAACATTCACTAACAAAAAAGGCGAATCATTCACTTACGATCACGATCAAGTGTTCGCATGCAATGGCGATCGACTACTGAATATGAATTGCTTCATCAAGTATGGCAATTATACTAACTCAAATAAAATACCAAACTGGGCAATACAAACCAGCGTTAAGCATGTAGAATTTGCAGCTTAATACAAACTAAATACAACTATATACAGATTATATAAACATAACAATTAAACTAAATATAAATAAATAAAATAAATAACTATGAAAAATTCTAACAATTTAACTACTAAAAGATTCGTAATCAGAAAATCACTAATTGGCACTAATGCAATTATAACTTTCACTAACAATAAAAATATAACTTTCACTTATGATCATGACGAGATTTACTCTACTTTTCAAGAAAAGTTTGAAACTATGAAGTGTTTTCAAGAATACAAATCTTATACTAATTCTAATACTGTACCAGCTTTCGCAAGAAACTTAGCAGAAATAGCATAAGTAACATGTGACAGTTGCCTGTTACTATTATATATTAATAGGCTATTGTCATACTATACTTATATTAATAATATAATTAAGTACAATGAAGCATTGACTTACAACTACTAATAAAAATAAACTAATAAACAAAATATCACCTTTATGAAAACTATTAAAACTAAAATAAATAAACTATGGAATAAGTATAATACTTATGTATTGGCTTTCTTATTCACTTGCTTCTTCATGACTGCTTTCACTATAGTAATACTTGAAGTAATATCACAAGCATTTTTATAATATACAATGTAAATACAATTACTTACAGATTATATAATAAACAAATAAATTAAAAGTCGAAGTTGATGGTAATACCTTAACGACTATAAATAACACGAGCATATTACTCAGCACAAACTAATAATAACTAATAAATATACACTATGAAAAATTACTCTTTCTATGTCTCTTTTCCAATAATAAACGAGATGGTCGACTTTAATAACAACAAGCATACTAAACTAATTGCTTATATGCAAGAACTAGAATCGCTTGGCAAGTGGGTCACCTATACTAAATCTCAAACTGCTAAAGCAAGAAGACTAATCAAGTCTGCCTTTGGCGAGTCAGGTGAGTGTTCAATCCACTTTATTGACTTATCTTTCAGAAAGTGTAAGTATTCTACTATGCAAGAAAACGACTTAAATCTAGCAGAAAATGCCGAGTGGTGTACTGCTTCAACTATTAATCTTTAAAATAAATAACTATGTATAATCCTAACTCACCAAGTAATTGGTCATGGTCTAAAGCATTCAAAGAAATGGAAAAGACAGTAAACAGAGCTGAACTCGAACAGCAAATTATTAACCATCTTCATGGCTATAAAGTAGAAGGTAAATTCCTTGAACTAAGTAAGTCACAACAAGAAGATCACTATGAAATCTTAACTCAAATACTATGAAAAAGAAAACTGACTTTACAACTGACTCATTTGAAGTGCTATTATATTTTGTACTGTGTTTCTTTGTAATAACACTATGGGCATATTGTACAAACTAAATACGACACTTAAAAGATAATAATAATATGAATAACAAATACATATCAACTAAATATCTCGATGCTATCTTACTCGACGACGATTACATCAAACTAGTAATTAACAGAGTACAAAAGTCACCTTACGGTTGGACTAAGCGAGATCTATTATCTTCACCATTCGGTGTAAAAACAAAAGCATTCACTTACGAATTTGTAAGTAATAAGGTAGACGAGGTGTATTCTACCTTTCCAAACGAAGAAATACACGAGTTAATAAGTAAATTACAAAAGTATAATGATACAAAGTAAAATCAAGCAGTTGCAAAACCTGTACTCATGGAATCAATTCTACCAAGATAGAAAGATGAAACAAGAAATGAAAAAGTGCCAAAGTGATATTCACACGCTTAAAAATGTGATTAACGAATTAAAGAATAAAAAGAAATGACTAGTACTAATGCAATAGAAAAAGCTTTACAGCAAAAAATAGCTGAAGAAATAAGATCAGAGGTGAAAGCATTTGTAAATACTATAGAACAAAAGTTTAGAACACCATACAATAATTGTAGTTTTTACGATATTTCTAGAACAAGTAGTGATAACAGGGATTTTTATATACAATTCCACGAGATGGAAACCCTACTATGTAGAATGCTACATTCAGGTCACGAAGATGCTATGTTGAAGAAAAAGTCACAAGAATTATTAAATAAACTAGAATTAATATGAGTAAAAGTAAACAAATACATTGGAATCCTGACACTATCGATCACTTCATATTCATAAGTAATTATGCTGATGTAGATCAAGTGTTGACACAGGTAACAGCTTTTGTTGAAGCTGATTGCGAGCTACAAGGCGATGATACTGAGAACGACTTAGTTGAAGATTTAATGAATAAAATATACGAGAGAAGATATGAGTAAATACGTAACTAGAATAATAGATGAAGTGCATGATAATTTTAAAAATCACTTCGATGATACTGATGAGAAAGTATGGTTTTTAGAAGAACTAATACAAGCATTAAAATATGAACTAGATTAT
>WLWE01001605.1_pt1 | contig 16218 bp, 16 predicted proteins | sample 6718301 | NCBI WGS metagenome assembly WLWE01 (sample SAMN12718691, study PRJNA515312) | sponge metagenome | isolation source: marine sponge | host: Mycale hentscheli | place: New Zealand: South Island, Marlborough, Capsize Point | collected 2003-05-01 | reverse complement strand
ACGATCACTCTTCGCTAATAAAGAGATCCAGTCAGCGGTTGTGGCCAGCTTGGGGGAGTGTTCAGGCCAAACGCCGAGGTCGTTGAAAAGTGTTCGGAAAGGACCTGTTTGTTTGTGAATGAACTCTTCCTCAAACCTCGACTCGGCTAAATGCATAGCCAGAGGAGTCACGCAGGTCATACTACCGCTTCTTTGACGGGGAGCTTGATTATTCTGTACTGAGGCAACTGCTGCTCGACCAATATGCCACTGTGTGGAATAAGGGGCATGAGGAGAAAGTCCAACAGCAACACCACCACGAGATATTTTTTGAGAGTCCCGAAAGCTAGAAACTACCCGTGGCGGGAGGGATTTTTTTGTCGAATGATCCAGGCCGAGAACCTCACGGAAAACGCGAAGACGGGGCCGGTCAGATATTTGATTGTAAGCGATGTCGCTGGTCGCAATTTCACCAAGAGCAACGACTCCGCATGCAGCGGACTCATGAGCACCAGACGCAACGGCAGCAGTAATTTTTTTACGAGCATGCGTTGAGGGTGAACCTTGCTTGCGTTTCCACGTAACGACTTCACGGATCCATTCGTGAAGCCCGCCGTTGGTATCAAACGGCCTCTGGCACGATGAGAACTCAAGGTGCGTATGAGCATTAACAAATCCGGGCGTAATGATGGCATCGTGCTTATCGATTACGTTGATGCATTTATCAGTACGTGGTGGCCAAACTCCAAAACCTGTCACAACGCCTCTTTCAACACGAAGCCATGCATTTTCGAGAGGGCGACATGTAACAGGAAATAGCCATTTCGATCGAATTAAAAATGACCGATGCTGTTGCCTCGGATTCAGCATACGAGTTGCTCTTTTATTACGTTGCCGAGGTCAAGAGAGGCAGGTCGATGTTCACAGGTGATTGAGAACGCGTTTCCAAAACTGGGTCGGTTTTGTCATCCACGAGTTCGTAGAACACGTTACGGCGTCTCGGCTCCCAGCCAAGTTCTGAAATTGCGGAACGCATCTGTTCAAGAGTGAGGTGATGCACAGTTCCTGCTGCGCTCACTACATTTTCTTCTAACATCAGGCTTCCCATGTCATTCGCGCCGAAAAGAAGTGCAAGTTGACCAATATCCCTGCCTTGGGTAACCCAACTCGATTGGATGTTGGGGATGTTGTCCAAATAGAGTCTGGCAACGGCTTGCGTTTTCAAATATTCAAAAGCACCGGAGGGGGGGATGTGGGACATTTCGGTATTATCTGGTTGAAATGACCAGCAAATAAAAGCGGTGAACCCGCCGGTCTCATCCTGGAGTTCTCGTAAACGGTCGAGATGCTCTATTCTTTCAGCCAATGATTCAATGTGCCCGAACATCATTGTTGCGGTACTTCGTCCACCAAGACTGTGCCATTTTCTATGGACATCCAGCCAGTCGTCTGTCATCACTTTCCCACGCGTCATGGCCGCTCGGACACGGTCCACAAGTATTTCGCCACCCCCACCGGGAAGTGATCCGAGTCCTGCAACCGCGAGTCGTTCAAGAATTTCCAGAAGGGGAAGCTTGGTTACCTTTGTGAGATGGAAAATTTCGGGAGGAGAAAATCCATGGACATTCACTTCAGGGTACTGAAGCTTAATATCTCTAAGGAGTTCCTCGTACCATTCGAGCGGTAGTGTGGGGTGCATTCCTCCTTGAAGAAGGATTTGATCTCCTCCAATCGCAACAGTCTCTTCAATTTTTTTTAGAAGGATGTTTCGGTCAAGTACATATCCTTCAGGGTCTTTAGGGCCACGGTAGAAAGCACAGAAGTCACAAACAGCCGAGCAAATATTTGTGTAATTAATGTTCCGATCAATGTTGTAGGTTCTGTACTGCTCCGGGTGAAGTTTTGTCGTCACAGCATTGGCAGCTTTGCCAATTGAAGCCAAAGAGTCAGACTCAAGTAGCTGAATAGCATCAGCGCGTTCTAAACGGTGGCCTTCAGTGACTGAGTCGAGGATTTTCTGAATTTCTTTTTCAATCACTGGGCACCGGTTGAAAAGTGTTTTGAGTATTGGAATGCAGCATCGAAATTACCATCGGATGGAGCAAGACCAAGATCCATGGCGTATTCGTGGAAGAGTTGCAAGCCCCGTCGTTCATCGTGTCCGAGATTGTAGTGGAGATTATCGCTTAAGTAGTCCAGGCATTGTGGTACAGAAAGTCCGTGAGGAGCAGCTTCGATGGCTGCTATGGTTACTAAGTTAGCGAGGCCTGCGTCGCGGGCTGCATCAAGTCGTATGCCGAGACGCTCGAAGTCAACCGAGGGGCGTGCTGCCCAGACAGCAAAAACAAAAGGAAGCCCTGTCCACCGATGCCATTCGTCACCAAGATCCCAAACAGTTTGGAAACCTCCACTCGTCGGGCCAATCGCACGATCACCGATTAGAAGTACCGCGTCGGCACTCGTCGATTCGATGCTCTCCCCAATTGGTAGCACTTCAAGTTCTGGGAATATACCAAACCGCTTAGCTAATAAAATTCGGCAGAGTGCCACGCTTGTTCTTGAGCCTTCGTCGATAGCTACTCGAGAAGTTTTTTCTGGACGAGTGCGAAAGAAGAGTCGAACACTCATGACTGGTCCAAGGCAAGCTATGCACGCGTTTGAAACGACGTGGTATCGACTCTCACTCTGAGACGACCAGTTATTTTCATTTACGGATGCGTTAGATCGAGGTGTGTCGAGGCGTTGAAACAGTTCAATCGAAGGAATGAGTGCAACATCTAGCTCATCAATTGCCAGGCGATCTGCCAGTCTGCTTGGAAGATCAAAGTCCAGTGAGTCACCCAGTCCATAGATCAGCGGTCTGGTATTGAGGTATTGAACCGCACCAATGCGTTCAGCTCCTTGTCTGATAAGGTTTCGGCTACTTTGCGGTGTCTTCAATGTATGTCGTGGACGAATCATATTTGCTAAGCGTAATGCAAGTTTTTTCGGGATTTAAACGATATCCGACTAATAAACAATAGACGAATCAGCCAGTGAGGCCAGAAACCAGGGTTAATGAGCCCTGAAAAGACGATCTCGGGGAAAAGGGCCGACCACGATGTCTTCAATGCTCCTGGAGGAAATGCTTAGGGTTCCAGTTTCCTGAATGCACGGATTCCAAGTACTAACGGTAAGAAAGTGGCTAGCAGGCCACACGGAACAACAATGAGGATGCTGGCAACTTGTCCACCAGAACTCCCAAGAAGCCAGTTGGACGTATTTCCGGGGAGTTGCCCTACAGTTTGCTGTAAAAGATTGAAATGATTCGTAAAACCAACAGTAATCACGATAAGAATAATGAACATTGCACTGAGAACGAGGCTTAAGGTTCCCCCAAATCCAGCAGCAATTTTCGCTGGGGACGATTCACGGAAATTTGGCATGCTTGCCCCCATTCCAACAGCGATACCAGAAAGGCCACCACAGAGAGCAAGGCAGCAGGTCAGGTGGACAAAGACTGTTCCCAAGGGCAACCCAAGCATGGAGTCACTTAAGAGAATTAATCCGAGGCAGGGTACGAGGCTGCCTACAAATGAGAAAAGGAACTTTGACCACACAATTTGATCTCGATGTATAGGAAGAAGACCGAGAATCCAAAAGCGACGACCTTCAAGGCTTATTGATGGAAAGACAAAGCGTGTTGTGAATGTCGAAAGAATCAGGCCGACGACAGCTAAGTTGAGGTGTCCAATAAGAGACGCATAGACGTGCGTATAGTTAAATGAGCGAAGGTTATAAAAATAAAGACCCAAGAGACCAAAAAAGATAACAAACTGAGACCATTGAGTGACGTCACGGCGAAAAACTTGTAGATCTTTGACAAGAAGCAAACGGATAGGATTCCCAATCCGCGATCCTGTACGTGAGAGTAGTTCATCGAGCCAGAAGAGCTGTCTATGCCTTCTAATTGGCACCTCTGCTTGGAGGTTGCTGTACCCTTTGCGGTAGGTCCATCGTGCAGTCCAACTGGCTAAAAGACTTAGGAGAAGCGCATTGGCGAGAATTAACCCGAGGAACTTCAATGCCTCAAGAGTACTTTTATAAGTCAGCTCACGTGATTCCCCCCGGAGTGCCGCATCGAGTAGGCCCGAAGAAAGCCACCAACTTGGGAGAAAAACCTGCTCTGTCATGGCAAGACGCGACAGCGTTTCCTCAAACCATGCAGCTGTGAGCAATTGACTCTGAACGGCTCCGAAAGTTGCCCACAAACCCCAAAGAATTCCGATCGCTGCAACAGCGAGCGATATGGATAAAGCATGGAGTCGTAGTCGAGGGAGCCCAGCAACTACGAGCATGCACAGTATGCTGCCGATAGATGCTGGAATGACGACAAATGTAACGATAAACGGTAAGAGCATAATGAAGAAGCTCCACGGGGCATCCCGCACGATGCCGTACGCAATGAGCATCGGACTACCGAGAAGAATGAATCCCCAGCTCGAGAACCAGAGTGCTTCTGTGAATTTGTGGGCATGGATTGCTTCAGCGCGTAGAGGGCATGTCAAGAGAAAGGACGACTCTGCGGACCGGTACAGACCACCGTACATTAAGATGCCAGTTGAAAAGATCATCATTACCATCAAGGCCGAAAAAAAGGTGTTAAACAGTAACGACATGACTTCGGCATGCATAGAGTCAATGAAGTTGAATGCATCGTAGAACAGGCAGAACACGGCAGCCCAGAAAATTAGACTGAGTACGAGGACAAGCCCGAAACGGAAACGTGACTGGCGGACGATTGATGTGACAACGTTCCACGCGAGTGTTCTTCGAAGCTTCCTCGAGAGCTGATTTTCCTGAGGAATATCAAGCAATTGATTCTGCATTTTTTTGCGTGTTTCTTTTTTTATGTATCATCAGACAATTCTCTCTGACGTTCTGTTGAGCTTGATGTGATTTCAAGATACAGGTTTTCAAGGCTCCTTGTTTCCACGTCTACCTGCTCTCGGAGTTCTGAAACAGTCCCAAGAAATTTGAGATCTCCTTGCACCATGATGCCCATTCGATCAGCCATTTCCTCAGCCATCGCGAGCGTGTGAGTTGACATGAATACGGTCATGCCATCTGCAGTTTTCGCCTTCAACAAGTCTTTCACGATACGAACACTTCGTGGATCAAGACCAACCATCGGTTCATCAAGCACAAGAACGTCAGGGTCGTGTAAGAATGCAGCTGCAAATACAAGCCGCTGTCTCATGCCCAGAGAATAGTTTTCAGCAAGTTCGTTAGCAAATTCATGAAGCTCAAACCTGTCAATTTCTCTCTTGATATATTCCTGCGAAAGATGTCTTGGGATGCGATACATATCAGCAATGAATCGTAGGAATTCATGCCCCGTAAGTTTGTCGTACAGGTAAGGCTCATCAGGTACATAGCCTAAATGAAGATGGGCTGAGCGAGTTTCCGTTATGAGGTCATGACCGCAAACGCGAACAACTCCACCAGAAGGACGAAGCAAGCCAACGAGCATCTTGATCGTTGTTGTCTTGCCTGCACCATTCGGCCCAAGGAGAGCAAATAATTCACCTGAAGGTATTGTCAGGCTAAGGTCTGATACAGCAACCTTGCTGCCATACGTTCGAGTAGCATGCTCAAATTGAATCATATTGATATTACTAATACTACGTTGTGATGTGCGGAGAACGCATAGTCATCAGTTTGTCTCGGAAGGGTGTACACCGCTATTTTTATCCCTTTCAAAGAGAGTCTTTACGTGATCCAGCCTGTTGGCAAGTGATGCAGCGGCCATGTCGGTACGTCGTTGGAATAATAGTTTCGCACCAAGTATTGTCGACTCATGTTGTAGTACCATGCCACGAGGGCCAACCCACATTCTGCTTCGTGGCGGTTGGTGGTCATTGGGTGTAGTGCGGTAGTTGACGATATCGGTATTTACAAGTTGATTGTTAAAGTACAGCACTTCATGGCCTGCAACACTCGCATGCAAAATTTCTATTGGCTTGTGACTTGGTCGAAGTGGGCTGTAAATAGGAACAGTCCAGCGTTGTCCCTGCGAAACCCCTGCCATAGTTGCCTGAGGTGAAAGTTCGTCTCGGATAGATAAATCATTTGGCAATTGACGACTTGTTTCGTAGTGAAGATCACCAGAACGAAGCAACACCGTTACTTTGTTGCCAGGTGTGATTTTGCCATGCAAGCGAACAGTCTGCTCAACTCCCGGGACTTTGACGATTGATTCGAAATCTCGTAGTTCTCCAAGGCTGTTGATCGTCATGCAACCAAAAGCAGCAAGTTCTATCGACGGAGGGAACGTCCCTACGTTCGCTCCTAGCAATGAATTTGCCCAAGGTGGTAATAAATCGTTCAGAGGAATTTTGTCGAGTTGAAGGTTCGACCAGACGGTTACTGTGCCGTAAGGGCTTGGCTCAACAATGCTTAATGCAGATCCGGCCGGTCTGTCATTAAGCATGATCGTCCAAGCTACCGTTGAGGTGTCCTTGGTAGGAGTGTAAATTGATTGATAGCCCGGTGGGTTATCAGACGTGATCGTCGGTAACACTCTACTGATAAATAACCAGCTATTTGCAATAGCTGCAAAAACCAGAATGAGTGCTGTGATGATTGGGCGATACATGAAAGTGAATTCTGGCTCTCTATTTTTTAATCGAACATTAGAAATAGTTGCTACATATATGCTCAGCTATGGTCACAGTGAACAAGCTGAGCCCGATGTCATCAATGTGAGAGACGCATGCTTGAAACAAATTTCTTTGCCAATTTATGTTGCTCACCTGAAACGGGCGTGAGGGTTTTTGAGTCGTTTTTTCGGTTGGAAAGCTAAATAATACCCGAGCCGAGTATTGGAGTTGCTAAAATCTTGGGACAATTTTTATAATATGAGAAGTTAGGCGGGTGGGTTTCCAAAAAATTTCGCGGCACATGGCATTTGTATGGCGGTCGGGTGTTTTCGATGAAGAATCATTCTGCCGATGGGCTGCGTTTAGAATCCCTCTCTCGATAAGGATAGCAATGTTCGGTCAACTGGAACGAACCCAGGAGGTTGAGCGATGAGCGATTCTGTCTACTACCATCAAGGGTGTCCTGTATGTGGCAGGATGTTGAGAATAGGTGTCCGCTTGCTTGGCCAGCGTGTTTACTGCCAGCATTGTGGCGGAGGGTTTCGAGCAACCGATGAGACTCTTGAAGACGATGAAGGAGCATTTCGGGCGCTGGCGCAGGTCCAGAAAGACAGGGTTGAAATGCTACTGGAACGTGCTTTAGAAGCGATTGGCAACTCGCTGAAAGATAAGCAGTCTCAGGAAGAAGATGTTGCCCAGGAAATAGTCTGACGGACTATGCCGATGGTGAGTTCTCGGGTATTTACTATCTACTTGTCTGAACCAAATTTTCTAAAGCAACCCAGTAATTTGGAAAGGTCTTTCCTACACATGCAGGGTTTGTAATGCATACTCCATTTGAGCGAAGGCCAACAAGTGACAGGCTCATGGCCATGCGGTGATCATCGTATGTTTGTATCTTGGCCGGACGAAGTGGGGCCGGATGTATTGTCAGGCCATCAGGCTGTTCATCAACAATGGCCCCAAGGCGTTGCAGTTCACGTGTGAGGTCGCTAATACGATCAGTCTCTTTGTCTCGTATGTGAGCAACATTTCGAATAACGGTTGGTCCTTCGGCGAAAAGAGCGACAACAGCGAGCGTCATGACAGTATCGCTGATTGCATTCATGTCGATGTCAATGCCCTTTAAATCATTGCCTTGTATCGTAATGGACGGACATGATGAACTACTGTTTGACCATGTAACAGTGCACCCCATTTGTTCGAGTGCTGTACAAAATTCGATATCACCTTGCATGCTATCTCGACCAAGTCCCTCCAGAGTGACTACTCCATGCGTAAGTGCAGCAGCAGCGGCAAAATAACTGGCTGCAGATGCATCAGGTTCAATTTCATAATTTTGCGATACGTAACCTGTAGGTGGAATATGCCACTTCCGGTCATTACGAAGATCACATTTTCCGCCAAATGACTCAATAATGGCACGAGTCATCCTAAGATACGGAGTTGAGACAAGTGTTCCCGTAAGTTCGAGGGAGAGGCCTTCTGGCATGCATGGTGCAACTAACGCGAGGCCGCTCGCGAATTGGCTGCTCGTTGTACTCTGGATGCATGCCTCAGCATTTGTCACTCCATCGCTACGAATCGTCACAGGAGGACATTCTCCCGTACTTCTTGCCTCTGCCTCAACACCAAGCGTTCGGAGGGCATTCAAGAGATCACCGATTGGCCGCTGTCGCATACGTGCGGTTCCATCGAGAACATATTGCCCATGTCCAATGCTTACCAAAGCGGTAAGAAATCGCATTGTTGTTCCGCTTGCTTGACAATCAATGGAAGCCTGAGATTTCGGAATCAAGCCTCCTGATCCATGAATGGATAATGTCTGCTTGTTCCAATCTGCGTCGACATTGAAACCAAGGCTTTTCAGGCCATCAATCATGATTCGGGTATCATCACTGTCGAGCGCACCGGTTATCTGACTTGTTCCGTGAGCAAGCGCAGCACAGATTACGGCTCTATTCATGATGCTCTTTGATCCTGGCGCGCGGACACGGCCTTGGATCGGTCTTTCGACGGGTGTTATGGTGATTTCGTCAGGGAGCGAGTTGAGTGACATCAGGCTTTTAAGAGCATCGATGGAAAAGGATTTGAAGACTGCCGGGAGAAACATTTCTCAGGTAGAGTATGCCATGTCCGACAGTCAAGCACTATCAATTCTTAAACAACGCTACTATTCATGAGGGATTTTGTGATGAAGTCACTGCGCCCAAGTACTGAGAGTGGTCGTAGTTCATATGATCTCACTGTCCCACCAGTTGTACGCTTTGGTCATGGCCGGATCGCCGAGGTAGGCCACGTCGCAACTGTTCTTGGTAAGCGAATCTGGCTTGTTGTTGGAAAGCGTAGTTTTTCTACATGTGGTGGCAGAGAGAGTTTGTTAGATGGGTTTCGGCAAAACGGATTGAGTTTTGAAGAAGTAGCTCATTCTTGTGGTGAGCCAACAGTACAGCAGGTTGCGAATGCAATATGTACTATGCCAGGTGACCAACAGAATGTCGTTGTAGTCGCGGTCGGTGGTGGTGCGACTATTGATTTCGGAAAAGCATTGTCAGCTCTAGCAACAAACATGAAACCAGACTCGGAAGAAATAGCCGAGGAGATGATTGTCGATCGGTTAGAAGGCGTAGGTCGCGGGGTTCCAATCGTCAATCCTCCACTACCTTTTTTAGCGGTGCCGACAACGGCAGGAACTGGCGCAGAAGCAACACGCAACGCAGTTCTTTCGTGTCCAAAGCGAAGGTTTAAAAAAAGTCTACGGAGCCCACTGATGGTTCCGCGAGCAGTGATTCTTGATCCAAAACTGATTGGATCGTGTAGTCGTGACATTATCGCCGCATCTGGAATTGACTGCCTTACTCAGTTGATTGAATCATTTATTTGCCGTTTCCGGTGGGCTGTTCCAAGAGCATTGGTGCTCGATGCCTTCCCACAGGCGATGAATGCTTTGCCTCGTCTCCTTGAAAATCCATCTGATGAAACCGCACAATCTGCAATGTCACACGCAGCGTTCATTTCCGGGGTTTCACTAGGAAATTCTGGCTTAGGGCTGGCTCATGGTGTTGCAGCCGCGCTTGGAGTTGAGTGTGGCGCTCCCCATGGTTTGGCATGCGCGGCGTTGTTGCCAGTCGCACTTCGTGTCAATCAAAAGATTGCAGAATGTGATCTGGCCAGACTTGATCAAGCGATAGATGGCAAAATGCTACCCGCCCAAGAACACGTTCAACGACTCATTGAACGTGTTCACAGTCTGTGCCGACTAGCAGGGACACCGACTCGCCTCTCGGAATTTGGCCTTAAAAGCGAACGGATTCCCTGGCTTGCCGAACACTCAGGCGGCAACAGCATGAAAGGGAATCCAGTCCAACTTAAACCAAACGAATTACAGGATGTGCTCGAATCAGTTTTTTAAATACGTTTGACGTAGATCAGTACTTACTCAAGACAAAAAACAATTATCCCTAGTACACATGCAATAAGTGATAGTGTCAGAAGAATAAGTAAAACAAGTTTTGAATCAGATTGTTTTCTAGTGGTTTCAATTGTTTTTATGACGATGTTTGGTTGGGCTGGCTGTATTTGATCGTCTGTCTCAATTGAAAAGATTGCTCCGACGTTCTGCTCTTGAAGTGTCCGCGGAGGAGGTGGCATGGCAAAAATTTTTGTCGCAGTCTTTGGCACAGGTGGGATACCCTGATCTGTAGTAGGGGGGCTTGAATCATGCATGCTATTTGGATGTGGAAGGGCCTGATAGTGGTCGGAAAAGATTCAGTGCAAAAAGTGCAGCGTACAGTTTGACTTTTCTAGGCAGCACTATTCAACGCGGTGCCATGCTGTGAGTTCAGCTATCGTGTGTTGGTGTTTACGAGCAGTTTCACGAATCACAAACGGAATGTTTTCACGACATCCCAGTTTGAAGTGCGGATGCAATGCTCTGGATAAGCCAGTAAACGTGTCAACAGGAATACCGGTGTTATCGACGTAGCCGCCTAACCAATAACCAGGAGGAGTGTAATCTTCCAGCCACGTGTAGGGTGAGGTGATGACTAGCCAGCCACCAACACGAATGCGTTGCGTCATTGAATTGAGAAAGAGTTGGGGCTGATAGAGACGGTCAATCAGATTTCCCGCGAAAACAAGATCATAGTTGTGCATTTCGCTAACGAGATTGCATGCATCGCCAGTTTGGAATACGACTCGGTTGGCAATGTTGCTGCCCAGCAGATTCTCAAGTGATATTTGACAGTCAGTCGACAATTCTCCCTCAGTTGGAATTTTGTACTGAATAACGCCGCTTTGCTGAACGTTCTTTGCTGCTTCAATGAAACCAGATGAGTAATCAAGGGCGTCAACGTGCTGAAAATGCTTTGCAAGTTCAAAGGATGACCTCCCCACCGCACAGCCAATATCAAGGCAGCGATTACGGCATTCAAATTTCACAGAACTCATTAAAAAATCGATGCAAGCAGCAGGAAAGTTTGGAATTCCAAGTACGGGTGGGCCGTAATGAAAACCTAAATACTGAGATACAAGACTGGAGGTTTCATAGAGCGCAGAGCCAGGTGTTTGTGGGGCCGTTTCTTTCATTTTTTCTTTATGGTTCATCGATATTTAGTTGGTAAAAATACGTGGGGCAGCAATAAGGCCGTCAATCAGACTTTGGGGTAAAGGTGACGTCGCCGCCAGTAGGGAGCCGACAACACTACCTCGATGGCACGAGTCACCGCCACATTGAGCATTTGAGCAGATTCCATTTGCTGGCTTGCCGGCATGTCTATATGCAAGAAAAAGTGCGGCAGGAAATGCATCTGGAATGTAGCAGGCAGATGAGAGCATCCCACCGATAACTACTCGGTCAGGGTAATTCTCCCAGCGGGCGATCTTTGCCCTTGAAACCCATTGAGAGGCCTCATCCAGAATGACCTCCCGTAAATCTGCTCCAAGGCTTACACTGGCCAAAATTCGAACAAGCACATCAGCTGCAGCAAGAACGTCATTGTCTTTGTGGGTGAGAGAGACATGGCTTTGCACTATTTCACGAATGTCGGGATGTCGTGGACCAATCGCAGCGATCAGTGCAGGTACGGCAACAAGACCACCAATATGAATGTCACGGACTCCGCAATTGATCGGCTTTCTACCTGAGGCATAATTTGTAAAAAAGTGCCTGTGATACTCTTCAACGTAAGTATCATTATGCTTCTGAGGTGTAAGCATGAAGTTGACATAATGATCCAGCCAGCGAGTGGAGTCGTAGTGCCCGGACCGTTGAACCAGCTCAAAAAGTTCAATTGCCAGAAGCGAATTAAGAGTGTTTTCGCCAGCTGTCAGGAATTGGTGGTAATGAACGCCACGTTTTCCCCAATATTGCGCCTGTTCACGCAGAATATCACCATCGGCGTTGAGCGGTTTGTATTCAGATCGCCAGAGAATGCTGTCGGGATGAATCTTTTTCGGAGAGTGATAGGAATCAAGTATCCCAAAGTCTCTTTCAATGGCAGATTGGTTGTAGTACCAATGGACAGGCATCGCGACACTGTCGGCTACCATGGCGCCGAGCAAGATCTGTTTGCCAAAAGAAATGCCTGAAAGATTTTCAATGTCGACAGGATGTTTTTTTTCTTGATTTGATTGGTGAGTGTTCATCGTAATACTTGCTGAAAAAATTCTGCTACGCGAGAGTTTTTGGAGTTTTCAAATACACTTTCAGCTGGGCCATGCGACAAGACTATGCCGTCGCCTATAAAGGCAACTTCATCAGCCACTCGGCGAGCAAAGTTCATCGCGTGAGTGACGAGGACGAAGTCGGTTCCGGAGTTTTTGAGGCCCTCAATCATATCAAGTACTTCAGCAGTCATCTCAGGGTCGAGGGCGGAGGTCGGTTCGTCAAGAAAAAGCCTCTTTGGCTGTACAACCATCGCACGAAGAATTGCTATCCTTTGGTTTTGTCCACCAGAAAGTTCTGCTGGTCGTTTGTCAGCATGTTCGTGAAGCTGGAATCGTCTCAAGGGCTCTTCAACTCTGGCCATGGCTTCATCACGACTCAATCCGTGGACATGCACAAGAGGAAGAATGAGATTCTCACGAGCAGATAGGTGCGAAAAGAGGTTGTAGGATTGGAAAACGGTTCCAACGGTGTGCCGATAGAGCCGAAGGTTTGCTTCGTCTCTTTGGAGGGTAATTCCGTCGAATGCCACTGTCCCACTGGTCGGTATATCAAGGCCAGCAAGAATCCGAAGGAGCGTGGACTTCCCACCACCTGATGGGCCGACAAGAACCAGAGAGTTCACCATCCCGGTCTCGATTGATAGTTTGTCGAGAACCCGTGTGGTACCAAACGTCTGAGTGAGGTCTTTTATGGTGAGCCGCATGTGTTGCTTGGGTTGGTGGTTATCTTTCGTAACTGAACGATTTTTCGAGCCACCTCGAAGTAGCTGATAGTGGTAAAGTGAGCATTAAATAGCCAATCGCAAGAGGTACGTAACTCTCAAGAGTTGAATATGTAAAGGAGTTCACTTCACGAGCATTTAGTGTGAACTCGGAGATGGCAATAACAGAGAGGAGTGAAGAATCTTTGATGAGAGACACGAGTTGACCTGCTATAGCTGGCAAGACAAGGCGTATGGCCTGAGGCAAAATAACAAGCCGAAATGACTGCCATTGTGTCAGCCCAATCGCTCGAGCTGAGTCCCGCTGAGTCTTAGGTATGGCATTGAGTCCACCTCGAAAAATCTCCGCCATGTACGCTCCGCTGAAAGCAGCAAGCACCAAGGTGCCCACTACGAAACGATTTTCGAGACCAACCGCATTAGCTATGACATAAAAACCAAGGAGTAACTGAACGAGAAGTGGTGTTCCGCGAATGATTTCGACATAGATTCTTCCGGTTGCCTCAAGAAGTGGATTCCGAGCACCTAAGAACAACGCCACTATAAGGCCGATTGCAACACTGAGCACGAGGGCTGCAAGACTTAAGCCAAGAGTAACAAGCCAGCCGACAAGAAATTTCTGTCGATACTCCCAAACGCCAGACCAGTTCCAGTCGCCGGGGACTTGGAAGCAAGCAAGGACGAGGAGAAGGGTAACAGCCGTCGCAACAAAGAGGTGAGCAAAAGATCGAGACATGCCTATAGCATAGAGCGTTTACTTGAAAATACAGGGCCGTAATTCTGTGGGGAGGGACACCGCTGTCCCAGTACTTGAGCAAAAGGCTAAAAGGCCTCTTTTTCTGAGGCCTCTTGGCCGTCTCTTTTTCGCTAGAAAAAGGAAGCCAGAATATTTTGTACGAGGTTTTATCTAGAAGTAAAAAGGAATGTTATTGGCTTTAAAATAAGCTTTTTCGTCAGGTAAAAACTGTTCTCCAAGTTTTTCAAAGCCACCTGTATCTTTAAATTCTTGGAGGAATTTGTTGATTGCCTGAAGCAGTGTGATGTCCTGTTTTCGTAGTCCAATGGCCCAGGTCTCCTGACGGAATGGATTAAGAATGGCTCGAGTGGTCTTTGGATGACGGCGATGATGTCGGTACACAGATAGTGAGTCATAGATGAAGGCATCTACTTTGCCTTGCATGACCTCAAGCACAGCAGCTGACTCCATGTCTAAGACAAATATGTCGGCATTTTTGAGTTGTTGGGCCGCATATTTGTGAGCAGATGTTCCCAGTTTGACAGCAATACGAACACCTGGTTTTGTGATGTCGTCAGGTGAAAGGACCGGCGAATCTCTTCCGACGAGAAGAGTGAGTCCAGTTTTCAAATATGGGTTCGAGAAGGCGATTGCCTTGGCCCGCTCTGGAGTTGATGTCATGGATGAAATAATGCAATCAATCGTACCTGTTCGAAGTGCTGGAATCAGTCCATCGAATGCGATGTTTTCAATGAGAATCGAACGTCCGAGTGATTCACCAAGTGATTTTGCTAGTTCTACGCTTATGCCTTCCGGCTGGCCTGCGGTATTTGTCATTTCAAATGGCGGATAAGAAAGTTCCATGCCAACACGAAGAATAGGAGGAGCCGCCTTTGCTGTTGTTAGTAAAAGTTTTCCAGGCAATGCGATTAGCGTGATAAGGATTCCAATCGCGTAACATATAGATAATTCTCGATTGTGCATGTGGTTGTCCAGGAGGCATTATTCAATTGTTTTTTCAGTATATGAAACCTGAGAGTACTGTAGGGATACACACGGTGGTTTGGGTGATGATAGATTTTGGTGCTGTGAATACTTGATGCTTCAGTAAGTGTACGTTCAGAGTATGCTTCGGTGTCGGCTCTCCAGATTGCTGTGTTAGGAAGATTCATTATGAAGAAAATTTATACAGTTCTGTTTTGTTGTGCTCTTTTGACAGTTGCTTTTGCAGACGCGCTCGATCAGGATCCGACCAAGGTGGAGTTCTTTGAACGCATTTACGGAGTGGAGATTCAAGGAGTGAAGCCTTATGAAGAGTATCAGGATCCCGACTCTTTCTATTCCGAGATTGCAAAAAAAGTAGGTATTCCTCAGGTCGCGCGCAACGCCATTGAAAAAGAATTTGGATGGAAACAAAACGATAAGAGATTTTTTTATGCGACTATGATTAAGGGCGGGGGGGCGTCGCCTGATTGGGGTGTGATGGTGACAAGATTTCCAGTGGCTTTGAAAAAAGCGCAGTCGATAGAAGAAAGAAAGGCACTTCTTCAATTAATGGAGATGAAGTTTGTTGTGATTTCGTACGACGGTGATATTTCTTTTCCGGAGGTGGGGGAATCAAGTCGTAAAAAGATCAAGCCGGTTCATCCAAATCTTTAATAATTCGAGACGCAGTTGCTATGCAGGACCATCAATAACCAGTCACTTGTGATGTGACTGATACCGTTTCTACTCGCTGTCGGCTTGAGTGAATCCAGCGTCGATAAGATCAGGATAGCCTGGTTGCAAGGCACGGGCGTCATAGCCGTGAGATGATAGTATACTCGCTGCCTCAAGGCAGCGTCCGCCGGATAGACAGTGACAGTAGATGATTTTATTACTGGGAAGCCGGTCGTGTAAATTGTTCTCGGCAGTGGTTTGAAGTTCGCTGAGTGGAAGAGACTGCGCAAGAGATAGATGGCCATGTGACCATTCCTTTGGCTCACGAACATCTATGAGGATAGCGTCTTGATTTAATACGTCGTGCTTAACCTTGGCAAGTGAATCCTTCGTGTGGTTGCCGGCAAGAACAGGCGCGGCTGTTCCAACGAGAAACACCATTAGGAACAATTTTGTTTTGCATGTGTTTCCTGAAGATGGTGATTGATTCCAGGGCATCTTTGCAATGATCATTGCCATTCCGCACGTGTCGGTAAGACCAGCAAAGACAAGACCGGCTCCAATGAATCCGGCAAGACATAGTCCGGCTAGTTGAATCTCATTGATTCCGCCGAACGCTGCCAGAAGAACACCAGCGAAGACGAGTAATCCTGCTGCAATTCGGACCTGTCTTTCCAGAGATATTGCTTTGCGTCCTCGAACAACAGGAAGGCCCGCGGCCTCGCAGGCAATGGTTCCTCCTTCAATATTAATGACTTTTTCGAAACCGGCAGTGCACATTGCATTACAAGCTTGTTTGCTGCGCCCCCCAGAC
>WLWE01001603.1_pt1 | contig 16245 bp, 16 predicted proteins | sample 6718301 | NCBI WGS metagenome assembly WLWE01 (sample SAMN12718691, study PRJNA515312) | sponge metagenome | isolation source: marine sponge | host: Mycale hentscheli | place: New Zealand: South Island, Marlborough, Capsize Point | collected 2003-05-01 | reverse complement strand
AAATAAACTTTGGATGGTATAAAAGGCGGTATGGTATTCTTCTAGAAAACCTGCCGCCTTTGAAGCAAAAATTGCTTTTAAATAACCGTCATATGAAATGGTTAGATTCTGATACTCAAGCCTTTGAGGTTATATTTAAAGTAGAAGATATGAACGGTCATGAAAAGAATGTTAATAAAGCTATATGGAATCCTTTTAGGGAAACCTTTACTACTCTTAAAGAATTAGAAAAAGATGCTGATCTTATTTCATGGAATTGTGGTATATGTAAAGTTCCTATTAAATCTAGAATGGATTCAAAGAAAGTAGAAAATTTTGTTTGTAGTAAATGTTCTAAAGCCCATAACTCACGGAACAAAAGTGTAGATGGTAGAATTATAGATACATCAATTAAATTTACTAAACACTGTAAACACCTCTTAAAAAAGGAACAAAGAGAGTTTATGACTTATGCTAAGCGATCATCCAAAGCTTAACGCTTGCTCTATAGTAATTTTAGGAAATACATTTAACCTGCTGTATGATGAAGCATTTAATACATTTACATTTTTAGCCTTTAATTCAGAATGTAATTGTTTAAATCCTGGTAAAAACTTATCAGTATAGATTTGATTACCAGCTGCCATTGTTGGATAACCATCATGAAAATGAGTTTGATTTCCATCATTACACATATCAAAACCTAATAAGATAATTTTATAAGCACCTAAATGATAAGCAAGATTTATAGCAGCATATCCACTATTAAAGCCATGTGCTAAAGTTCCAGGGTCTTCTTCTATACCATAAGGCTTACCTTTCTTTAAAATATTAATATCTTTGGTATATTGGCTTCCTGGTTTTAATGCAAACTTTAAACCTTGATAATTATCTACCTCATTTTTAAACCATGTATAGAATCTACTATCAGTCCAATATAAAATATCCGCATGCCAAGCATATATGACAGATTTATTAATTGCAATTGTTCTACGTCCTCTTAATAAATTAAAATCAAACCCTTTTAATGAAGGACCTCCACCTATAATATAAATAGTTTCACCAGGGTATAATCTGTTCACAACAGAATAATCAACCCGCCCAGTTGAAGGCTGTGCAACATTTCTTAAGTTCATAGTCTTTGAAACATTAGCAGCAATAGCCTGATTATTAGTAGTTCTTACAGGTGCTTTAATTACATTTCTTCTCTGAATGTTTGTTCTGTGATCTACTGCATTCGGTTCTTGTATAACCTTTCTAATTTGTCTTCTATTCTTTTGCATAGATAATGCTTATTTTTATATTTATTTAAGTGTAAACAATCTTATATTTTTACATATAAAAATAAACAATTTTATGCGGAACATACAAAACATTTTACTTACAGAGAAATACCGACCTAAAGTATTAGAAGATTTAATAACACCTAAAAGAGTAGGTGAAAAATTAAGTAAAGGAGTTTATCAACATTTATTATTACATGGTAGTCCAGGTACAGGTAAAACATCTGCTGCTAAAGTATTAGTTAAACATTTTAAACATCCTTATCTTTATATTAATGCATCAACCGATACTTCAGTTGATATTGTAAGAAATAGAATAACTGATTTTTGTGCTAATCGTTCAATAATGGATGAGCCAGGAAAAATGAAAGTTATTATACTTGATGAGATTGATGGTGTATCAGATCAATTCTTTAAAGCACTAAGAGCAACAATGGATCAATTTGCAGTAAATGCAAGATTCGTTGCAACTTGTAATTATATTAATAAAGTACCAGATCCTATTCAGTCTAGATTTGAAATGATTGATTTTGATTTTTCAAAAGAAGAAGAAACCGAAATAATGAAAAGTTACATTATGAGGATTCTTAAAATATGTAAAGATGAAGGTATTAGTATTGATAAACATGCAGCTGTTGAATTAGTAAAAAGAAAATTTCCTGATTTGAGAAATATGTTAAATCAATTACAAGGGTTTCAATCACAAGGTAAAGATACAATAACAGTTGAGGATATTAAACAATTTAGTTCTGTGTATAAAGATATTTATGATTTGGTTATAGATGGAACAGATCCTGTAAAAAATTATCAATATATGTTATCAAATTATGCAAATAGAACTGATGATGTATTATCTTCACTAGGTGCAGAATTTATTGAATTTATTCAACAAGAAAGACAATCATATATTCAATTTATACCACAAGTTATTGTTACTGTAGCTAAATATCAATCGCAAAGACAGCAGGTAATAGATCCAGCAGTATCTATGCTTGCATGTATTTATGAACTGCAATCAATATTAAACGGCGTATGAGAGCACAATTTTTAGAAAAACTAATAAAGAAGTTTCCTAATTATATGGAATTAGGAGGTGCAGTTAGAAGATATTATGACTTAAGACAATCAAAGTTAAGTAAGGAAGAGTGCGAAGAAATTGTATTAGGTTCTTCTTTCAGAATTAACTAAAACTTGTTATATTTATATTAAATAGATTATTATGAGAAAAACAGGCAGACATACTTTTGTAATTGACGGTAATTATTTTCTTTTTAGAACATTATATGTTTTACCTAGAAAATCTAAAAAAGCTGAAATGCTTGGCACTGAAGAAGATGCTAATGTATTTATGAGAAAGCTAGCAACTGACTTTGCATATCAAATCAGATTATTTGAAGGTCTTATCGATAAAGTTGTATGGACTATAGATTCAAGATCATGGAGAAAAGATTTTTATCCAGAGGCAGAATATAAAGGTAATCGTAAACAAGATAGTTCAATTAACTGGGCAAACTTTTCTAAAGTCACTGAAGAGTTTACACAATTACTTATTAAACAAGGTGTTATCTATTCGAAAGTAAATGGTGCAGAAGGTGATGATTTAATGTATGCTTGGAATACTGAATGCTTAGCAAATAATAAATCAGTAATTATGTTTACTGGTGATAGAGATTTGGTTCAATTAGTAAATAAAAGCCAAAGCAATGATACTCATACTATTCTATTTTCACCTGCTCATAAAAAATTATATACTTATCAAGGTTTTTCTGAATGGCTAACCGAGGAATCAAAAGAAGAGTCAACAGACTTATTTGATGTACTTAAGGTATCATCATCACCAGAGGCACAATCCAAAAAACTACTTTCATCTGTTATTTCCAAAAAGAAAGTTTCAGTTGTAGAAGTAGACCCAGAAGAATTCCGTTTCCGCAAAGTTCTTACTGGTGACTCTGGTGATAATGTACCTCCAGCTTATTGGCATATATCTACACCAAAGAATGGAAAGCCTAGAAGGTACGGTGTTAGTGAAGCTAAGGCCAGTGCTATAATTACTGAATTTAAAGAAAAGCATGGTTCTTTATCTCATATGTATCTATATGATGATGGTTATATTACTGATTTGGCTAACATTCTAATTAGACATATGAAAGCTAAACATATGAGCAGGGAACAAATTATTTCTAATCTCAAATCAAATGTAAACCTAATGGTTCTTAGTTCTCATACTATCCCTGAAGGTATATTAGATGAAATGTTTCAATCCGTAGAGTCTCAAATAAATATTAATGAATTAGTATTGCCTAATGTTTCAACTATGAAAAAATTAGTAGCAGGAACTAAATATGATGCTGATGATAATTCTGCTATTAAATCTGCAATATTTAAAGGTGATACAGATGATGATAGTAATGACTTTTCATTTATAACAAACAAAAAATCAAAAGGAAAAATATTTTAAATGATAATAAAGTATAAAATACTTTTATGTTTATTAACTTACCAAAGGGTTGATAAACTAAAAAGATTAGTAAAATCTGTAGAAAACCTTGAACCGCATCCATTAATTGAAATAGAACCATTAATTGTTGTTAATACTTTAAATGATGAACACTATGAAGAAGTCTTAAAGGCTAATTTTCCATTTAAAGTTATTAGAACTGAAAGTAATGGAAAACCTGGAAAAGGTAAAAATTCTTGTAGAAAAATATTTCTAGAAAGTGATGCTGATTTTTTATCTCAAATTGATGGTGATGATTGGTTATATCCTACCTATGCTAAATCTATGGCACAACACATAGAGCATTACCCTAACTTAGATGCCGTAGGTTTATATCCATTAGATATAGTGGATCATATGCAAAGAGGTGGTCATCATTTTACTGTAGGTGATAATAATGAATATTGGGGATCTGTTTGGGGAGTGTCATTATTTAAAAAGGAAGACCATGGCCCAGGGAAGGGCCATTGGGTTGATCAGGAACATCCTACTAACTTTGATAGATTATTATTGCAGAGTAAATTAAGTGCAGTAGAAATGATGGATGAAGATATACCTAATGGTGAAGATCATTTATATTCTATTCAATTACTTAAGTTGCATCAAGATAGAAAAATTAGATATTTTATAACTATGTGTAGTGATCTTTACATAACTGATACTACATTAGAAACTAGTATACAAATAGAATATCCTTTTCTTGAACACGTTAAAACTATGAAAGATGAAATGTTAAAGGTTGTTAAACCTTATAGATCTAGCCAAGAGGAATTACCTATAATCTTTAACGAACTTCTATTATTCCAAGAGGATAAAGCAGTTTTTATTAAAGAAAGTTTTAATTGGGGTAAAAGTTAAACAAACATACTAACATATCATATAAATAATAAAAGGTAATGAAACTATTTGATTACATAAAGGTTTTGTTTGGTAGAGACCAACAATGGAATAAATTAAAAGGATACGATAAATCTAAGAATTCATTTATGACAAATAGATTTATGAGTATTAAATTTCCAGTCCAAGCAAATATGTTTAATTCATTAAAGATTGACCCTGTTGGTCAAGCAGAAGCATGGAGAATGGTTGCATCAAAATTTAATAGAGTACCTGGTTTTATTTATACTAAAACAAAAGCTTCTAAAAAAGTAAAAAAATGGGATCCTAACCCTAAAGCGTTAGAAATGTATTTAAAGATTAATGAAATAGGTAAACGTGACTTTAATGAAGCAATGAAGCATATGCCATCTGAAATTAAAAATGCCATAAACGTATTAGAAAAACAGATGAGTGATGATGTTAATTGATAACAAGTTTGAATTAGAAATACCAACCCACATTGCATTTACTTTATATAAAAATGATTATGTTGATAATCTGATTATATCTAAAGTAAAAAAGGAATGCCGAAATGAATCTAAAAATGATAATGAATTTATTGTATCTTTAGAAGGATTCCAAAATGCAATAAAAGCTTCTACTTTTTTAAGAGCTGAATTAAAGAAAACTATTGACCAGGATTTATTACCTAATCCTAATTTTAAACCTAACTCTATTTTCTTTTTGCAATCTATAATCAATAGATTACCTAATCTTAATAAAATTACATTTAAGATATCAGATGAAAAAATATTTTCTAGATTAGTTAAGGTTGATGGTGGTAGAGAAATTGTAAGTTTTCATTTTAATATTATTGAAGGAACATTTGATCTTACGAAGATTTTGGATAGAGTACAATTAGATACTTTTAATAAAAGATTCATGGATGTAGGTATTATGAAAAACAAATACCTTGAAAGAATTTCATATTTTTATATTAAGGCTACTGTTTTATTTGATGTACTCTCAGAAATGGATGAAGCACAAGTTTTTGATGCTTTTGATATTATAACTTCTGTTGATCCTAAAATAGAAGAAGATGATCCAATACTTTTAGTTAAGACTGACTATACACCGTATTAGAACATGAATATATAAACAAAATATGTTTGTATATGAAAAAGATCATTAATTGGATAAGCGGCCTTTTAAAAGATGAAAAAGGTACTCCGTCTTCAAAAAGATTTATCGGTATTGTTGCAGGTTTATCTTTATGCGCGGCACTATTCATTAATCTTTATACTGAAACACCAGTAGAACCTACACTTGTTAATGCTGTAGCTGCAATATGTATTGGTGGTTTAGGTCTTGCTTCGGCTGATAAGATTTTTGGAAAGAAAAAACCTATCGGGGGAGATCAACAAATAAATTCATAAAATGGCAGTAACTGGATCAAGTACAGATGCTAATGGCGATCAGTTATTAGTTAGTCTTAAAACACCATACGAAAATATAACCGAAATATTAGGATTTACAGATTCTATTACAGGGGAAACAACCGCATGCTTTTATAATAAAGATTTTAGGTGGGGTATTGATGGTGTGACTTATTCTGATTGGGTTATATTAACAGATGCAAATTTACAAGCATTAGTTTTAGATCCTTCAAAGCCTTTTTGGATCCAATACAGATATACGCAACAAGGAGACTGTACATTAACTTTTAATTCTATTGCTTTAGAAATTGTAACTGATGGTGGGGTAATATGTAAAATACCCCAAATAGATTGTGGTGGAGTTGATGGTTGTTCAGGAGCATTAAATCTAGCCTTTGATTGTTGTGGTAGTGGATGGAATCCTTATGATATATCTAGGGCAGGTCAAATGTACACTCAATTATCTGCGATGGCAAATAATTTATTTGGCTTTTGTGTCGATTATTATAAGACTAAAGCAGATCAAAGAAGTAGGGATGTTATCCTAAAAGAATATTCTTTATTTGATGTTATTAAGGAAGGTGAAATAAAAATCATGGTTCCTGATAATGAATTACCAACGAGAGATATACAATTCAATCCTCTTATGATGGACTTCCCAGTTCAGTTTGAAATTCATATTGTTAAATCGGCATTTGAAGCAGTGTTTGGTATTGGGGCTAAACCTCAGATGAGAGACTATTTATATTTTAAACAATTTATGAATAGAATGTATGAGGTTGATGCAGTTGCTGAAGCTGATGACTTTATGTATACTGGAGCATATTGGAGAGTAAGTCTTGTTACATATCAACAAAGAACAAATGTAGGGTTTGAAAACACTACTGAAGGTGATGCAGCCGAAGCCTCTACTGAAGCATTGGTTTCGAATGTTGAAGAAAAGTTTAGAGTTGAAAGAGAAAATGAATTTAAAGATGTTAGGAAGCCTAATGAATATAACACAATAGGTAGCCAGGCTAATGATTACGTAAGAAGAGCTTTAAATAAAAAGATGACAATCTCTGAAGAGAATGTTTATAATCAATGGACTATTATTTCTAAATATCATTACGCATTAGGAACATTAGCTGATGGTGCTATAGGTGTTAAGTATCGTTATAAAAATGGTTGGTCTGCTGCTGATAATAGAGCATTTACATTTTGGTTCAGACCTCAATACAAAAAGCCTATAGGTAAAAATGTTTTAATAACACAAATAAGTAATAATGCAGGTTATCCTATGTTAACTACACCAGGTTTACCTTTAGGCCAAGAAGAAATAAAGGTAGGTGATTGGATAGCTATAAGAGGAACTAATTCATATAACGGAATTCAATTAGTAAAATCTATAGATATGGCAACAAGTACAATAACTTTAGATACGCCGTTCATAGATAGTAATATTACTAACACTGCTAAATTAAATAAAGAAACAAGTAATACATTTATTCAATATGATGATTATGAAAGAAGAACTCCTATTACATCATATGTTCAATTTACATATACAACTAATTGGTTCATAATAAAATTTAATGATGTTTATTATAAATATGATCTTTCTAAAAAAACAGTAAGTTTATTAAAAGGAGAATGGTATGCAGCTGTAATTAATTTAAATCAAATAGCAAAACAATTATCATTGTTCTTATATAATACTCCAGAAGTAACAGGAGCTATTAATCCTGAGAAGTCTGCTGATTTGACCAACATTTTTACAAATACTCAAACTGTACCTGCAATTGCAGTACCAAATGATTATGCTTGGAAATTATTAGGATGTGAAACCGATTTAACCAATATAAGAATATGGAGTGAACCAATAGAGGAAGAATTACAAGAATTAATATTAAGTCAGTATGTTGTAAAAGATTCTCATTTGGCTTTATTATTAGATAATGCTTCTCCTGAATTATTACTCCCAACTGTTACTAACCCAAGATAACTTGGAATATATATTATAAATTTAAAGTATAATGAAAGACGAATCGAAAAGTAAATTTCGTGATAGTTTAGGTGATTTATTAAATGATCTACCAGATGAAGTAGAAGGGTTATCTAATAATTCAGAAGAATTACAACCAGTAAGAGTAGATAGTGGACAAAGTGCAGCCTTAGTTAAAGCTAAGAATAAGGCTGAATCTGTAATGAATAGTTTACTAACTTTTTATTTAAGTGAAGATATAATTGCAGAGCATGAATATATTAGAGCTAAGGCTGCTTTAGATGAATCTGCATTATCTATGTTAATAAGACAAATGCAAAATAGTGAAACGGCAATTACTTTATTAATGGAAACAATACATGAAGGTGATGTATCACCTAGAATGTTTGAAGTACTTAGTGATTTACAAAGAACTCTTCTTGATATAATTAAAAGTCAAACTATGTATATGGTGGCTATTGAAGAAAATGCTAAAAAGATATCTCGTGACGTAGATGTTTATCATAATACTGAAAATTCAACATCCAATAAACAAAGTGGTATTAAATCTCGTGGAACTAAAGATTTGATGAGAGCTTTACAAGACACAATTAAAGAAGAAGATATACAAGATGTCGATGGAAATGAAAATGAAGAATGATTATCTGTTAATTCAGGAAATCGAACAAAAAGAAACAACAACAGCATCAGGACTTATAATTCCTGTAGAAAAGCATAATCGTAAAGCAAAGATAATTAATGCTGGTGATGCTGAACATTTAAAAGCTGGTGATGTTATATTAAAAAATATTGGCAAGGGAACAATGATTACTTTGAATGATACAGAATTTGAAGTAATTCATATAAACCAAATACTTGCTATAATAGAAGACAATGCCTAGACCTCAAGCAGAATCAGCAGGATTTGAATTTAAAGTATCTAAGGGTGCTGAATCTTTTGCATGGACTTCTCATAAAGTAGAACAGTTAATGTTAGCTTTAGATGAAGGTTATAAACCAAAGTCAACACCTTTCTATGAAGGTAATCCTAATTTAAGAAAAGGTAATATTGTATTTAATTATACTCCTGAAGAATTAAAGGAAATTAAAAAGTGTGCAACTGATATTGTATATTTTGCAAATACTTATTGTACTGTAATGACTGATGAAGGTCTACAGACTATTTCTCTTAGGCCATATCAAGAAGAGATGTTAAGACAGTTTCAGGCAGAAAGATTTAACGTTTGTTTAGCAAGTAGGCAAGTAGGTAAAACTATATGCTCTTCAATTTTTATTGCTTGGTATTCCGTTTTTAATTTTGATAAGAATTCATTAATACTATCAAATAAAGGTGCGACAACACGTGAAATTATTGATAAAGGTAAAACTATATTAGAACACTTACCTTTCTTTCTCAAGCCCGGTACATTAAAATGGGATGTATTTAATTCTAAGTTTGATAATGGATGTAGAATAATTGGTCAGACAACTACAAAGAAGGCAGCGATTGGTTTTACTATTCATTTATTATTCATGGATGAGTTTGCGCATATACCTGCAAACTTTGTAAATACTTTTTATGAAAACGTGTATCCAACAGTATCTGCTTCTCAAAACTCTAAAGTTATTATAACAAGTACTCCTAATGGCTTTAATAAATTTTATGACATCTATACAGCAGCAGAAAAAGGACTAAGTGAATATACACCTTTCCGAGTTGACTGGTGGGATGTACCTGGTAGAGATGATGCTTGGATGCAACAAGAAGTTGCTAACTTAGGGAGTGATGAAGCATTTAACAGACAATACGGAAATCAGTTTATTGCAAATTCTTCATTATTATTAAGTGCAGCTAGTTTACAGAAGTTAACAAAAGGGCAAATAGAATTTACACATAGGGAGGTTGCAGAATTTGAAGAAGCTGAAATTGATTATAGTGGACTCTTATGGCACCCAGATTTAAATTTAGATGAAATAGAAGAAGATTATAATTATTGGGTATTTTCAGTTGATATAGCTGAAGGTACAGGTGGTGATTATTCTGTTATAAATATTTTCCAATTAAAAATGTTAGATGAAAAAGATTGGAAAGGAATAACTACACCAGGAAGTTTTGTTGACTTTTTCGGAATTAAGCAAGTAGGAAGGTTTAGAAGTAATTCCCATACAATAGAAGAATTTGCAAAAGTTCTCTATATTTTAGGTTTTGATTTATTTTATTCAGAAAATGTAAAATTAATAATTGAATGGAATATGTTTGGTGGAGAATTAATTAAAAGATTAGAAACTGTATTTCCACAGAGAAATCAATTTGATGAGGAATCGGTTGTAAAATTTAAACATAGAGTAGATGCTAAAGTAAAAAGATTCGGTTTAAAAGTAAAGAAAGACAATAAACCTATATTTTGTCAAAATTTTAAAAAATATATTGCTCAGAATAAAATAGTCATTCATGATAAAGATACAGTAAAAGAATCTTCAACATTTGGTAAACTTCCGAATGGGTCATATGCAGGCCAATTAGGTAATGATGATTTAATTATGACTTGTATAAATAGTTCTGAGTTCTTCACAACATTAGATTTTTCAGATTTTGTTGAAGAGATTTATGATGAGATAGATCCTTCAATTCAAAATAAGATAGACGAAATTCTAGAAAAAGATTCAAAGGGTGGGAATCTAAATTTTGATATCTATGACTTAGTATAAAAAGTAGATACTTGGTAGATATATAAAAAAACAAATAAACAAAAAAAATATATTATAAGATGGCACTAGATCCAAAAATAGCTTCTCTTAAAGCTGCAGGAACGTATAGGTTTGAATTTGATAAAAGTCAAGTCGTAAGTATCCCGGCAAACCAAACTCGATTAATAGTCGGTTTTTCTAAGACAGGCCCGTTCAATACACCCGTCTTTGTTCCCGATACAGGTTTCTTTAAACAAGTATACGGTGATATAGATAGAAATTTAGAAAGAAAAGATTCTTTTTTCCACAGAAGCTGTTTATCAGCTCTTGAAAGAGGACCTATTCTTGCTCTTAACTTATTAAGCTTAGATGCTCAGGATAAAGTTAAAGCAGTTCGTTTTGCCACATCGGCAACACCAGAAGCACAAGCAAATATTGGTGCTGATTATGAGTACCAAAAATTTTATAACAGAGATAAATTTTGGTTTCCTTCAACATCAGATTTTTTAACTAATGTTGGTGCAAATCAAGATACATTAAGTGCAGTAACTGTTAATGATTTATTAGATATTACAAATTTAGGACAAAATCCTATTTCTGTAATTGCTAAAAAGTCTGCTCCACAAAATGTATTACCTTTTCAAGTAACAGTTGAAGAATGGTATGGTGCTGCAAATGTACCAGGTTTCTTAAATAAAGATAGTTTAATATCTGACTTCTTTGTAGATATCTTTGTATTACAAGGTAACTTTGGTGGAGATTTCAGTACAACTACTCCTTATTCAAGATTTAACTCAGATCCATTATTTCAAAAGTATTTTGATGCTACACAAGGATTAAAGAGAAAGAAATTTGCAACTGATGCTACTGATACTTTAATGCAAGAATTCTTTAATGAAACAGAAGTAACATTACAAGCAACTTATACTGCATGTTTAATTCCTGACTTTGTAGATTTATTAGGTAATAACCTTTTCGTTGAAAAAGTTGTTAATGCTGATACTGCATCAACCGGTTTATTCGTTACAGTAAATGAAGATTTATTTAGTGGAGATATTTTAATAGATGGTGTACCTGGAGGAATTGATATGGTAGGACACAATATTGAATGGACACAAGCTAATTCAATACAAGATGATGTTAATTTCTTATCATACGGTGGATCAATTGTTTCTGATTTATCTTACGCAAGAACTGGAACATTATCTACAACTGTAGCAAATGTATCTAGTACAATCACTAAATCAGTACCAACAGCAGGAGGTATACAATTACAATTTGTAAATACTAACGATCCTAAAGATGCGTTATGGACTGCAATGAGTGGAATGAGAGCAAATACTTCTACTTTAGTAGGATCATTCCTATTAGATCCGGTAACCGGAGAATGGGTACCAGTAACATCTGTACAAACTGTAGGTAACACTGTAACTATATTATTATCAGATGTTGGTTCAACTCAATTATCTGATTGGCCAATAGCAGCTGATTCAAGTTATACATTAATTAATGAAGCTGACTTTGGTTTTGTAAGAAACACAAATGTAAGTGGTGGAGCTGCTGGAGTTGTTGGTTCTTATGGATCATTATTACAAAAGCAATTTGCTAACGGTACTTTAACTGACGGTGATGAAGCAGTATATAAAGATGCATTAGGAACTTATACTTCTTATTTAGCAATGAATGCTATAGACTTTGGATGGATTATTGACGGAGCCGGTGCTACATCAGCTGCGACTAAGAAGGCAATTTCTGACCCTGCTTATTATATACCAGCGGTTAGTGTTACTCCTTATCAATCTGATGCATTTGATTTTCTAACTCCACAATCCGAGTTTACAATTGATGGAACAGGTCAATTTGCTAAATCTGATCTTACTGCATCAGGACAACTTGATTTATATCCAGTAAATACTTTAGGTGTACAAACATTAAAAGGTGCTCTTAACGTAACTGTAGATATTTTAGGTGATTCAATAAATGAACCATCTCTTAAACCTAATGAAATCCTTATAGATACAACTTCACCAGAAGCTGCTGATGTAATTGTAGGAAACTATATGGTACATTCTGAAGGTGGAACAACAGGTCCGTCAAGATTAACAAGAATTAATATTGTTGAAGGTGGATTAACTCCTTCGGAATATGCAATTATTCCTGCAGGAAAAACTGCAATCAAAGTAACATGTCAATCTGAAATTAGTATAACCACTCAAGGTGGTACAACTAAGACAGTTGAGGTTTATTATCCAATTGATTCTTGGGTTGATTACCTTAATATATTTGAATTACCTGGATTTGCATTAGATTCAACTAAACATGTACCAGATGGAACAAATGCTAGACAAAATAAATGTTTAAGTCCAATTTTAGGTGGAACAAATTTATATAAAGCTTTAATTGATAGAGAAACAATTAACTTCCGTTATGTAGTAGATACTTATGGAAATGGTATTGAAGCAAACTGTAAAGCTATCTATACAAATTTATGTATGGCTAGAAAAAATGCATTTGCTATCGTTAATGCTCCATCTGCTAAAGACTTTAAGAAAAATACAGATCCAAGTTTTACAGATGCAACTGGTGGTTTATCATCGAAGTTTATATCTGAAGGTGGAAACCTTGCATTGAATCCAACAATTAGATTCTCATTACCTGCCGCTACGAGTGGTGGATCTTGGGGAGGGTATTATTACCCATTCTTAACTGTTAGAGATTTAGGTAAAAACATAAGTGTACCACCTGCAGCAAATGTATCTAATAACTTTATTCTTAAATACGAAAATGCATTACCTTGGTCAATCGTGGCTGGTGTAAGACGTGGAGTAATAGGCGGAAATGGTGTTGTAGGATTAGAACTTAATCTAGACCAAGAAGATCGTTTCTTCTTAGAGCCATTCGGAATTAATCCGATTGTATTCCAAAGTGGAACAGGTCCAACTATCTTTGCAAATAAAACTGCACAGCAAGTTCCGAAATCTGCTTTAAGTTCAATTAATGTTAGAGAGGTTGTAATTTATATCCAAGATGGTATAGAAGCAATTTTGAAAAACTACTTATTTGAATTTAATACAGCTCAGACGAGGTTAGAAATAAAAACATTAGCTGATAACTTCTTAGCAACTGTTCAAAATGATGATGGTGTATTTGATTATAGAAATATAATGGATGAAACTAATAACACACCAGAGGTCATTGATCAAAATGTAGGTATCCTAGATACATATATTGAACCAACAAGAGGAATGGAAATTCTTGTACAAAGAACTACTATTCTAAGAACTGGTGCAATTAGTTCAGGAAACTTCCAATAAGAAGATAAAGAAGACGAATATATAAAAAAACAAATAAAATATGCCACTACCACATTATACCCAATCAAGGGCCAGTAGCCAAAGGTACGAACCTATTCAGCCTAACCTATTTGAGGTGACTGTATTTTCACCACTAGGAGATGATACGGGTTTAATCTTAGAGCAAGTGAAAACTATTGGAGGATTAAATAACTTAAATCCATCAATTGATGCCATAAATCAAAAATATAAGTTTGCTGATAGATCTTATGCAGGTATGCCAGCACAGACGTTTGTTGATTTAACTCTTAACTTCAGTCTTAACTTGAATGAAGCTAACGAAAACTACATCTACAATACTTTCCGTAATTGGAATAATTTAATCTATGATCCATTAACAGGTGAAATGGGGTTAAAGAAAGATTATGTAGGAAGTATGATTGTAGTTCAATATAACAGAGCAGGTGATATTTTCAGAAAGATTACATTTAAAGATGTATTCCCAACTGGACAACCTGATTTTGTGGATGAATTGAATTATGAAACTCAAGATGCAGCTGAATTAACAATGACTTATCGTTGTGATCACTGGGTTGAAGAGAACGTAGGAGCATAAATTTTAAATATTAAACTGGGAATATTAATGTATTCCCAGTTTTTTTGCCTTCTCTCTAATATATAATATAAAATATATAATATAGAAAATGATTATCTATAAATTACAACAACAAAAAACAAATAAAGTTTATGTAGGATATTCAGTAAATGATAATCCGAATAACTTTGGAACAGGTAAATATATTAAAAGAGCAGTTAAAGATTTTGGTACTAAAGCTTTTAGCAGAGAAGTGTTAGAAGTTTTTGATAATGATGAATCTTTAGGTGATGTTTTAAAAAGAGTTGAATATTGGATTAGTAAATTTAAAGCTGATAATCCTAAGTATGGTTTTAATGAAACAGTACAAGAACTTATTCCACAAAAGAAAAGACTTACTAAAAAATTACAAGTTTTATTAACCCCTGAAGATGAAGATAGTTTAAATACAATAATTATACAGAAATCAATGGAAAACGGTACAAGGCCTGTAGCTATTTCAAGATATGTAAGACAATTAATAGTAGAACATATTGTTGATGAAAATAAAATTGAAAAACAATTAATAAAAAACAATTAAAAAATGTCAAAAGAGCACGAAGAAAATATTAAAAAGGAATTTGCTGCTGCTGAAGGTATTGCAGTAGAAGCTACAGAAACTCCTAAAGAAACTGTTAAAGACTTAGGTAAAGTAGCAGTACAGAGACAAATGGATCATGTCTCACCAGATGATCCAGAAATAAAGAGATTAAATTCACTAGTAGGTTATACTAAATTAGATTTAAATCACTTTCCATCAGGTGGTGCATTTTATAGGGATGATTTTGAACTTCATATTAGAGCCGCAAAGGTTGCTGAAATTAGAGCATTCTCTACAGTAGATGAAAATAACTTAAAAGAAGTTGATGATGGATTAAATAACATTGTTTTATCTTGTACTAAAATTATGTATGGAAATCAAAGAGGATCTTATAAAGATATCTTAGAAGAAGATAGAATTTATTTAATTTTAGCTATCCGAGAATTGACATTTAAAACAGGGGAGCAAACATTAATGATGCCTGTTGGTAAAAAGGGTTGTAAAACTGACCAATGTAAAGCTCAAGAATCTTTAGAATTAAGAACTGAAAATTTACAATTTAATAATGTTATAGATACAATCGAAAAATATTATGATCCTGCTGATAAATGTTATACTATAACAACTAAGAATTATGGTGAAATTAAAATGGCACCACCTACTATAGGTGTTATGAGAGCCATAACGGATTATATCAGAGATAGAGAAGAGAAAAATCTTAGCTGGGATAAATCTACATTAGCTATCTTACCTTATCTACAAAGAGAGTGGAGAGGATGGAATGAAAAAGATATCTTTGCACAGATTACTTCTTTTCAAGGCTGGGATTCCACAAAATATACTATTGTATATAGATTAGCTGAAGATATGAAAGTCGGTGTTAAACCGGAGATGGCATTTCCATGTAAAAGTTGCGGTGAGGAGGTCACCGTTCCGCTAACGTTTCCCGGCGGCATCAAGGCTCTCTTCATTATTCCAGATATCACTTCTGAACTTTTATAAAGTTAGAGTTTTACTATTAGAAAAGTTGCATCTCCAACCTACTGAGTTGGATTTGCTGCCTTTCTATGAATATGAATTTACTTTGGAAATCTATAATGATTTGTTGAAAG
>WLWE01001597.1_pt1 | contig 16272 bp, 18 predicted proteins | sample 6718301 | NCBI WGS metagenome assembly WLWE01 (sample SAMN12718691, study PRJNA515312) | sponge metagenome | isolation source: marine sponge | host: Mycale hentscheli | place: New Zealand: South Island, Marlborough, Capsize Point | collected 2003-05-01 | reverse complement strand
TACTACTGCTCCTACTGTAACATTTGCTGCTCCTCCTGGAGCTGGTGTACAAGCGCAAGGTAATGCTTTACTTGAAAGCAGATTATATGGCAATATCGTTAACAATATTAAAATTGAAGACACTGATACTATTAACGATAGTACATCACCTACTCCAAATACAGTTAATATTAACCGAGGTGTTAATACATCTTCCTTTGATATTAATAACTGGGTATCTTTATCATCTAATCAGATTGCTGCTTCTGATATCACTTCTGGTGTTATTGAAACAGATAGACTGGCATCTGGTGGCGCTGCAAACTCATTCACTTTCTTACGTGGTGACCAAAACTTTGCTCTTGCTATGCAGTCCATTAAGGGTGCTGAGAGAAGATACTTTGCTAAACTAGCAGCACAGTGTAATTCTGGTTCTAGTCAGATGTTGTTTACTACCAACTCTGATGTTTTAATTGGACATGAAGTTAAGAACAACGTTGCTGGTGTTCAAAATAATACAAATATTACTGGTGTTATCACAGCTGCTGGTTTAACCACGATATCACTAAACAATCCAGTAACACAAAACATTCCGATCAACACGATCATTGAATTTGAGCGTGGCGAATCTCCAATGACATTTGAATCTACCTATACTTTAGGTGGATTTGTTGATGCTGTTATTGTTGCCAATGGTGGTTCTGGTTATACCAACGGTCAATACTTTGATGTTGAACTACAAGGTGGCACAGGCACAGGACTGAAAGCAAATATTGTTGTTGCTGGTAACGAAGTTACAGAACTAACAGTTACTGATGGTGGTAGTGGATATAATGCCGACTATGCTATTACAGTTTCTCCAACAGAAATTGGTGCTGGTTCTAATCTCGTATTGAATGCTAAAGTTTCTACTGTTAATAGGCAGTATGCGAACGTTGCTATTGACATCACTAGAGTTTCTGATCTAACAATTTCTGCTGATCTTTATGGTACAATTGGTGTTTCTAGATATAAGAAAGCACAGTTCAATATCGGTCAGGCAGGTAATGGTTCTGTCGAACTTAAGACAGGTCCAGACAGTGGTCTAGACGCTGACTTGCTAGACGGTCAACAGGGTAATTACTACACTAGTGCATCTAACTTGTTTTCTGGAACAGTACCATCTGATAGATTAAATGGTACTTACAATATTGACGTTAGTGGATCTTCAAATAATACTATTAGATTGCAAACTGGTACTAACAACCCAACATCAAATCCAAATCCAAACAGTTTTGTTGAAGGTGCTATTGCAAACACAGTATTCAATAGTTCCAACGGATTAGGATCTGCATATCCTTCTGTTAATACTGGTATTGGATCTGGTACATCAACCAAGCACTTAGTTCTAACTTTAAGAAACGGTGCATCTGGTTTTGACGCCTCGTTTGGTGGTGTAAGACAACTTGCATTTGCCAATGATGACAACATGTATATTCGTGGTTCTGGTAACGGAGTCACAACTTGGAACTCTTGGGCTAGAGTGTGGAGTTCACTAAATGATGGTGTTGACTCTGGATTAGATGCTGACAGATTAGATAACAGACAGGGAACTTGGTATCAAGATGCTCTAAACATTAACTACGGTACACTATCTGAGAATCGTCTTCCAAGATTTATCAGCGAAACTACCTTTAGAGATAAACTCACTATCAAATCTTTTAGTGGAGATCCTAAGTATAGAATTTATGTTTCTGGTCAGATCTTAAACACTGCACCATTTATTCCTGGTGATCCTACCAATCCATCTATCAATCTCTATAACGCAAACGCACAAGGTGTTGGTAGTTTTGTTCTTGATAATGTTATCACTAATGATGACCTTAATGATAACTTTAATGACTACACAATTCTAATTGGTAGATTGACTTCGGGTAATTTTGTTGGTGCTCTAACAGTTGGTACAGCATCTAATAGAGTAGAGTTTGACGATTTTACCATCGAAGACGGTAATACTGTAGAAGTTGCTAACTTCCAAAGCAATGGTGGCGTTGCTGAACTACAGTTAGGTAGAAAGGATGGTAATACATCTTCACCTGCAATTCTATTCAACTCTTCACAACTGTCTGCAAATTTCAATGCAAAGATTGAAGCATCTGGTGGTAATGCAACTGATGGTTCTGGTTCTCTTAATGTTTCTGTTGTAAACGCTAATGCTTTTACAATTAACAATCAAGTTACCTGGAACGCTGGTAATATTCAGTTTAGTAGTGCAAACATTTCAAATTATGCGGTACAACGTGATGCTTCTGGCAACTTTGCTGCTGGCACAATCACAGCAAACTTAACTGGTGCTTCTTCACTTAACGTATTAAAGACAGGCGATACCATGACTGGACCGCTGGTCCTTACTGGTGCTGGTTCTAATCTAACAGTTTCGGGTACTGCAAACTTAAATAGTTTTGTTAATGTCGCAAACGATCTTAACGTAGACAGTGGTGTTTTATTCGTTGATGTATCCGCAAATGAAGTTGGTATTAACGCTGGAACTGGTCCGATATCTACTTTAGATGTTCGTGGTGATTCTGGAATCTATGTTCGCTCTATTACAAATGCTGTCGGAGCAAAAATTAGATTTAGTGATCAGACTGCCGATTACACTCAGAACGCTGCTCTCCGTTATAATCACTCTGATAGTCAATCACCAAATAGTCAATATGGTGAAGGATTTACCGTTGAAGGAACAGGAACAGAAGCAGCAGGAAATCTATACTTCCGTGTTGTTGGTGATGTTATTGCTTCCAGAAATATTGGTATCAACATTAACAGAAAACCAAACTATAATTTAGAAGTTAACGGAACTGGATTCTTCCAGAATGGACTTATTCTTGATAGTGCTAATGACAACTCCGGTGCTCCAATATCTTTTGTTGGTGCTTCTTCTTATAGAAACTTTAGAGTTGGTAACCAGTTAGTTGGTAACCATCTATTCACAATCCAAGCATCTACTGATAATGGTGGAACAACTTGGAATGGAACTCCTGCTATCAGCATTAAGGGTGATGTCAACGCTGTCTCTATTAACACAACTTCTACATCTGGTGTGGATCCAGAATCCAACACAACCAGAAATTATAAGTTTAATGTTCAAGGTGACATGAACTTGAATGGTCAATTCTTCCAGAATAACCAAGAGTTCGTAACATCTAGATGGACAGAAGCATCTAACAACTTAGACATTTATAGATTGTCTAAGGTTGGTATCAACAAAGAAGATCCCACATATCAACTACACATTTCCGGTGATACTAATATTGAGAGTGGTGCTCTATTTGCTAACGGAGTAAGGCAATGGGTTGACTCTTATGGCATCTTTAAATCTAACAGCAATACTGTTGCCGAAAACGTAACTATTCCAGCAAATATCAACTGTGTAAGTGCTGGACCTATCACTATTGCTACTGGTTACACTGTTACTATAAATAGTGGTGGTAACTGGGCTATCGTATAAAAAATTATGGCAGGCATTTTAAAGGTTGACCAGATCCAAAACACCGCTGGTGTTAATATTATGGATCTGCAAAATGATAAATTACAGATTTGGAATGGCAGTGGTTATTCTGATATGTCTACTCCTGGTGCTTTAATTGGCATCCAAGTATATACATCACAAGATGGTACGTGGAGTGGTAGATCTACTAGTGGTGGATCTGGAGTTTGGACTAAACCATCTGGTTGTAATCATGTTCTAGTATATGTCACTGGTGGTGGCGGCGGAGCACGCTGCAATGACAACAATTATCGTGGTGCTGGTGGTGGTGGCGGTGCTACTGCTATCAAATATATTGATGTTTCTAGCGTTGCTAGTGTGACATACTCATACGGTGGTGGCGGTGGATATGTAAGAAATGGCGGAAGAGCAGGAACAGGAGGAACTTCTACTTTTGGTTCTTACTGCACTGCTGGTGGTGGACAAGGAGGATATACCGATAACCCATACGAGGGTGGTAGAGGTGGAGATTCTTCTGGTGGAGATATTAATATTCCTGGTGGTTCAGGTGAAATGGCACATGATGCAAACAGAGAAGGTGGATCTGGATCTAGTTATTGGCATAAGGCTGGATCACATCACCACAACGCAAATAATGGTGCGGAAAATACTCACGGACAGTGGGGTTCTGGTGGTGGTTATGGATACTATTCACAGAATGATTATGCTTATAACAACAGCAACGGCGGTGCTGGTTGCGTTATCGTATGGGAGTATACTTGATATGTACCAAACATTAGTTAATAAAGACACAGGACGTGTCATAGAATTTAAAAAAGGTGGAACAGAAGTAAGATTCGATGTCCACGAAGGTTTTATGTGGATCGAAGGTCCATATGAATTAGAACCAAAAACTACGGAAGCTGATTACTTCTACAATTTTCAAGATAGGGAGATTCAAAAGGTAGAACCAAAACCTACCCCATATGATCTTTCGAGAAGAATGGACTATCCTGGAGTTACAGATCAATTAGATATGTTATTTCATGACATGGAAAGTGGTCTGGTTCCAGGGAAAGAAACTTCCACTTGGTATGCTGCCGTGAATCTTGTTAAAGAAAATTATCCAAAACCCTAAATACTTTTATAGGACAGAAGCGTAACCATGTCTCAGTTAACTGTTGGAACAGTTGTTACAGGAAATGCTAGTTTAACTACTCAAGGTTTAAAACTACCATCCTTCAACAACGCGGGAAGACCAGCATCCCCAAACGTCGGTCAAATCATTTATAATACCGATGAAAACAAAGCACAGATCTGGAATGGATCTGACTGGGACGAAGTTGGTGGGGGTATCCCAGAACCAGCTGATGTTACTAGAGGTTCTTATCTAGTATCTGATGGATCTAACGGTGTATTCTGGGCGTATCCTGGTCAAACAGTTGCGTCTGCACCTTTAACAGGATTCAGATATAGAAGTTTGATAACACATGGTTATCTGGTGGCGGGGTATAAAGGATCTAATCCTTGGAGAACTGTTAATAAAACATGGCACGCAAATGATATTACATTCTATTGTGGTGAGCAGTTAACTAGAGCATTAACTTATGCTGACTGTACCTGGAGTGATTACTTTGGTTATGCTCATGGTTGTGTTAACGCATTTACAGGAGCTTCTAGTCACACCGATTCCATCAACCTACACACAGGTATGAGGAGAATGTTTGGTACTACAGGAAGTAACCCTGGTGGTGGTACTTACTCTCCAACTTCTCCATATGGTTGGGAAGGTGACGACCCTAGAGGCGTCATGGGATACACTGTTGTTGGTGGTTGGAACATGCCTGTCAGTAGAGACAGAAATGCATGTGCTAGCGCACAAAAACAACAGTTTGGTTATAACTTAGGTGGTGGTAACGCTGCTGTAGGTAAACTACATTTTCCTTCAGAAATTATGTATCAGGTAGGTAGTTCTCCTTCTGGTAATGATCATACTGCTTCATGTGGAGATGAAAATAAGTCTTGGGCATCTTTCTCTTCTAATAGATATTCTGTAGACCACTCAAATGATTCTTGGTCTGGTTGGTCATCCAATGCTTCCCCTGATGGAGTTTGTAAGTTCCTACCTTCCAAGTACGGTCATTTCTATGCTGGTACTGGAAACAATGTTACTTCTCCATGGACTAAATACAGCGGTTCAACTGGAGCTGGTCTGAAGAACGGTACAAAAGTTCGTGCTTATGGTGAAGAAAACTTCATGATGGGTCAGGACTGGGGTTATATGATGGGACAATATGATGGTCAGCAGAACAACCACACAACCAAGTGGGATTATACTACTGACGTTGAGACCAACATGGGTGCTGCGACAAGACCTAAAGGTCATTATGGTCAATCTTCTGGCGGTTGTTGTTCTGCTTCCGCTTCTGTAACCGCTAATCAGGCACAATAATGAGATATCTAATCATAAACGAAAGAGAAATCAAGCAAGAACAGTTTGTCAATGCTTCGTCAACTGGAGATCTTCGCTTACATTACAACGAAATGTTTTCGTTGATGCACTTCTCATGTGTAGAAGTTAGTGAAACAATTTATCAAGTCATTTATAAAGAGTGGGAACATAAGTATAAGGAAGTTACTAAACAGCAAGCTTATAACGGATCTAACTTTTTCTCTGAGATTAGACCTTTTGGTAAGGTTGCTGTAAATACAGGTGAGGCAGGGTTTGCATGGACACCTGCTAATGAAGTTCTTAAGGTGCCTATCGAATTGACTGATAACATTTTAAAAGATGTTATGGATTTTATGGTTGATTTTGCAAAAGAAATTATTGAAGATGAGTACAATACAAGATTTAGAAATCTCAAGAACACAACAGATTTAGAATCTGCATCTTGGGAAATTCAAAAACATGAAGCAAGAGAATGGTTGACATATAAAGGAGGACAAGGACATAAAACTCCTTTCCTAGATTACCTTTCTAGCGAAAGACATGTCAATAAAGATGATTTAGCAAATAAAATTTTAGTAAAAGCAGAAGAATGGGAAGATAAACTCTCCACTATGCTTGTGTCATATCAAACACTAGTGAAAAAATTTGAAGATGCCACTTCTGTATGGGACCTAAATATACTATATGAGGATTACATCGGTATCCTCTTGCCCCAAAAACAAGCAATTGAAATGGGCAGAACGATCTCTGAAACTGATTGGGATCGTAAACCTGAATATGAAGTTGATGCATATGTCTTTAAATTCTGACGCCAATTTATCTGATATCGTTTCAGATGTAAGAAACATTGTTAGTTCTGATACTAACGAGATCCATTTATCAAAATCTTTCGTAAATGAATTTGGTCTAACCAATAAAGATTTCGACATACTGTCTGCCAGTATGCGCTTTAATAGTGGCATGACAGAGTATGAGTGTGAGCACTTTGTTGCTGACCCTCAATTGACTCCATGGAGAAAAGTCCGTCAAGCATTGATGGAACTTGAAACTAGGTATCATGCCTACATGGAAAATAGAAATAGTTTAAGGAAAGCAGAGATTCTTAGAAAGAGATTGATTCGGGACATGGAACAAGTTCCCGATGAACTGGATAGAGAGTTAATGCAAATTGACTTAGAGAAAAATGATTATGATGTTAGTATTTGGAAAAGAAAACTCAGGCAATCTGAACTAGAGTTAAAGTATTTTTTAAATATTGTTGACAAATATGTTGACGAAGATAATCCTCTTGAATATTACTGTGAGGAACAACCACATGAAGTAAGAACTTATTGGGTTGCTCGTATGGGTAAGCAAGCAGCAATGGATATTGTATCGTATGGTAGAATTGGTGCTGGCAACATGACAACAATTATGGACATGCCAGAAGAAGATCAAGTAGAAGCACTTGGTGTTGCTGTTAAATATTCTGGTATGATTGGTGGTGGTATTGATAAACTTAATCGAATGATCGCACCACAGATCCAAGCACAGTTACAGGAAGATGGTATTGCGCTTCCTAAACTACAGCAACATAAATACTCAGGACAACTAAAAATAGAGCAAACTAACAATGTCGAGTCAAAGACACCTTGAATTGGTTCCTGTAATCCATCACTCTATTCTTCGTAGATTTGAATGGGTAGACCAAACAAAAGATCTTAATCGCGAAAAACTCTTGGAGTTAGCGGAAAGTAATAAGTATATCCTGGAATCAAATCCAGCAGCAGAACACATTTACATGGAAAAAGTGATTGTAGATTATGGCAAAGTTTTCGCTCCCTCTTAATACCAAATTACCAGAAGATTTTGTAGTTAATACTTTTATTCCTTTTCTCAAGGAATATAAAGATTACATTTACGATATCTATTTCACCTGTCGTATGCCACCTTTCGTGCAAGATGCGATGGGTGATGTTGTTGATGGGGACATGAGAGATACAACTCTCAATGCATTGTTTGTATCACAAGAATCGGGCATTCCTTTGTCCGCAACATTTAATAATATCCAAGTTCCTCCCACTCAAGAGAACTTAGATATGTTTATTGAAAATTTTAGATTTCTATATGAAGCAGGGGTTCGTATTGTAACTCTACCCCATACGTCGTGGATATTAACTGGACAGATACAGAAAGAGTTTCCTGAACTGTTTATTAAAAACACTATCTTGAGAGAGGTCACGCGACCTAATGAGATTGTGAACCTAGCAAAAGCAGGATTTCACTATGTCAACCTAGATAGAGATCTTATGCGTGACAGAGATACTCTACTTAAGATTAAAGAAGCAAAAGAATACTGTGCTGATATTGGCAAACCAGTAAAGATCTCTTTACTTGCTAATGAATGGTGTTGGGGTGGTTGTCCTATTATGCCCGAACATTATCATTACAATATGACACGAGAGAAAGATGACCCTCAGTATTTTAATACTAGTTTGAGTAGGGTGTCTTGTTCTTCGTGGGACGAAAGAGATCCTTCAGCATCATTAAAAGCAGCAACTATCCCACCTTGGAAAAAAGATTGGGAAGAGTTCATCGATCTAGGTATTGATGTATTCAAGATGCATGGCAGAGAGAATGCAATGCGTCTCATGGAAAGCATGGACATCATCAAAAGATGGGCGGCAGACGAAGAAATTTTACATCCACAATTCAATGACTACATTGAGGATGTATCTCTAGAAGAAAAACCTATTGACATCTGGAGAGAAAAAATCAAGACATGTGGTTTTGATTGTTGGAAATGTAACTATTGTGATTCTGTTGTCCAGTCCAGAATGAAACGTAGTGATAGACATTTTGATGATGATATAGAACTAGTTCTAACATCAATTGAAAAAGCAGCAAGAGGTGACAGTGAGTTTGTGGAAGAAGGATATAAGTATCAAGGATTGTCTTCCAATATTGTTAGACATTTCTTAAACAACCTTCTGTCTAAACCTGATGCTATCTACATGGAACTTGGTGTTCATGCTGGTAGTACATTTTTCGCTGCTACCATGAACAGAGATGTGGAAGCATTTGCTATTGATGATTATTCCGAAGAAGATATTTCTCCGTTTAGAGATGAGGTAAATGTAGAGATTGATAATCCAAAGAAAATATTTTTTAATGGATTGAGAGAGAAGCAATATTTCTGTCCGAAATCAATCCAAGATTTGACACCAAAAAATATACACAAACAACCCAATATTATTTTCTATGATGCTGATCATGATCCACAATCTCAGTATGACAATTTAACATTTTTGATTCCGGCATTTGCTGATAAGTTTATTCTTGTTGTCGATGATGCAAATTTTATGGGTGTTGTGCAAGCAGCAGAGTTCTTTGTAAAAGAGAACAACTTAAATCTTTTGTTTGAGAGAAAGATTCTTACTAAAGTTCCAGAAGATCCCAATGGATGGTGGAACGGTATTCATGTTATGGTACTTACGAAAAATGAATTCATTTAAACATCAGTATATGATCGTTCATCTTGACGATGAATTTTTTCCCTTATTAGAAAAAGCACTAAAACCATATAACAAATACGATCAATCTAGAACTGATCAGTGGGATGGTGAAACGTATGCTAGTAGTGAGGATCATCCAGATAGAAGTTCCAAAGTTTGTTGGGTGGATGATAGCAATGTATACGAATTAATGGATGGATTGGTTGCATTTGCAAATTCAAAATGTGAGTGGAATCTAGATGTAAATTTTATAGAACCATTTCAATTGACAAAATATGATGTTGATGATTTTTATGATTGGCACATTGACGAATCAAATTGGAGTCCTGGCAAAAGACCAGAGAATCGAGTTCGTAAAATAAGTTTTACTATTTTATTAAACGATGAGTTTGAGGGTGGTGAATTTGAAATTCAAACATCAGTGAAACAAGTAATAGAATTAAAAAAGAGAGATATCATACTATTCCATGCAGATACTCCACATAGAGTAAAACCAATCACATCAGGTGTTAGACATTCTTTAGTTGGTTGGGTACAAGGACCAGCATACAAATGAAATTTATTAAAGAGTATAAGTTAAGCGACCTGTCTATTTGTGATAGGTTAATAGATCTTTTTCATGTTGCCGATGAGAAAGAGTTAACTTACGCTGGTCGTGTGGGTGGAGGCAGTATTGTTCCCGAAATAAAAAAGAGTAAGGATTTTTTTATTGAAGAGGCTGCTCCCTGTGGATCTCCAAATGACTACAAATTTGATTTGTATAAAGGAGAGATTGATAGTTTTATTAATGACTATTTACAATCATTAAAGATTGAAGGTCACGAGTTTATTATGAAACAATTACCTCAGATTCAGTATTACAAACCTGGAGATGGATTCTATACATGGCATGTGGACGCATCTGGTTCAGATGGATGTGACAGAGCATTTGTTTATATCACCTACTTAAATGATGTTCCTGATGGTGGCACAGAATTTTACTATCAAGATTACACTGTCAAAGCAGAGAAAGGTAAAACTGTTATCTTTCCCGCAGGTGTTACCCATAAACATAGGGGACAGATATCTGAAACACAAGAAAAATATATCATTACTGGTTGGATTTGGTGGACATGAACAAACCCATTGTTATTAAAAATGTATTATCAGAATCAGAGTGTATTTCTCTTTGGGATTATTTTGATCGTAAATCACCATCCGTGAATAGTTTAGCTACATGGACGTACAACAATGCTTCATACGGTCAAGGAGATCCTGTATCCTGGCAACACCCACTAAGAACAGATTTAATGTTTACTAAGTGTGCTACTACAGTAAGATTGAAGATGATGAAATATCTACGTAGAGATATAAAACTATGTAAGATACATGCTAATGGTCAAACAGCAGGACAGAATACTATCTTCCATAAAGATTGGGAGGAGCATGGTGTGTGGACGTTCATCTATTTCAATCAACCTCGATGGGATGTTGAATGGGGTGGTGAGTTTGTATGTCAGACACCTGATGATGAATATCATTTCACTCCTTATGTTCCCAACACAGGAGTATTCATCCCGTCAAATTGGTTACACAAAGGTCAACCACCCAATAGTTTAATTGGAAATGAGATCAGGACAACGATTGCTTTTTCTTTTTGTGATCCTGATATACACGAAAATATTATTTCACAAACTACAAGAAAATGGTATTAGCAATTAAAGAATATCCAGTGGATATTGATGCGGATAAACTTGTAAAATTTATTGATACTTCTATTGTAGACAATACTCTTACTAAAAATATGGATCATGTATCTAAACTTACCTTTTCGGATGGCAAGGATGATTTTTTAGAACATGATGAACCTATGATCAAACATTTAAAATGGACGTTCTATGATGCCTGCTCCAAGTTCTGGGGCATGGACATATTTGATTATAATATAAGTTCATGGGTGTACGTAGATTGGAACAATAATCCAATCGAACCATACATGCATTCACATAATCCAGAGAATCCTTTTACATTGTCTGGTATAATGTATGTAAAGTTAGGTACATCTGGAACCACAATGTTTCCTATGCCAAAAAGAGACCCGTATTACTTGCCAAATAAATTAATGACGTGGTTTATATTTCCATCTAATCTACCACATACACCTGGCAAAGGAGTAGAAGATGAAAAACGATATAGTATAAGTGCTGATTTATATCCATGATTTATCAACAAAGCAACCTCTCATTTATATCAGAGAAAATACCAGACAATGTATACAAAGACCTATACGCATACACCAAGAAACGTAGACAAGAAAGAACCTGGAATTATAATGGGCGACTAGCGGGTGCCTTAGCACAGCAGTCAAGTTTATCTGAATGGAAGTATGAGTGTCCTGGATTTGAAGAATATGTTATTGATCTTTCGACACAACTATGGTCTGAGATATACGAAACCTGTCCGTGGGATTTTCAACAAACAAATAATGTTACACCATATATCAAACTAAGAAATCTCTGGGTAAATTATCAGAGACAGAATGAATACAATCCTATCCATACACATTCTGGTATTGTGAGTTTTGTTATCTTTGTCGATATACCATATGGCGAAGAAGAAAGAAAAACACATAGAAGCAATGGTGCGTTCCAGTTAGAAGCAGAAGTGTTACCTGTGGATAAGTCCTGGAACGGTGTTATACTAATGTTTCCATCTACAACTAAACATGCTGTCTATCCTTTTAAATCTACCATACTTGAGAGAGTGACAGTATCTGGAAACTTAACATGGAACGTGGAGGGTCCTGATGAAGAACATTATTAAAGACAACTGTATCAATCCAAACTATCAAAATTTTATTCATGAAACATTGAGAGTTGATACAGATTTTAGGTGGGTCTACCACGACAATCTATCAGAAGATGGAGAGAGTCAACTACCAGGATTCTCTCATATGTTTTTACTTGACGGAAAATCTACTAGCAGTTATACTGGAATGTTTATGCCTCTATTATTTGAGGCATGTTATAATACAGGAATCAGTGTTTCTAATGTCATTCGTGGTAGATGTTTTTTACAGACACCTGGAGTAAGACATAAAGAATATGATTCTATGCATGTTGACTTAGCAGATCCACATATGGTCTGTCTATATTATGTAAATGATAGTGATGGTGATACTTATTTTAGTGAAAGGATGTACGGAGATCCGATTGCTGAATATGATATAAATAGCACTGTCACCCCAAAAAAGGGACGGTGTGTTTTCTTTGATGGTCTACGCTTTCACTCAAGCAGTAAACCCACACACAATTCCCGATTTGTAATCAACTTTAATTTCATCCCCTGATAACTATGGATCCCGCACAACTTAAAGCAAATTTTGAAGAGCAAATTGCTACAACAGAAAAGCAAATTGCTGAACTAGAAACAAATCTAGTCAAAGCAAAAGAATATAAAATTAAACTAGAAGGAGGTCTAGAAACTCTAGGTCTTCTAGAAGACAAACCTGAGGAAGAAGCAGCACCAGCGGCAGAAACCACAGAAGAATAACTCTCAGATCCCTTCTTCCTAAATAGGTAAGAAGGGATTTTTGTGTGTAATGGCGTCTCCAAATTCAAGAGCTGATCTTATCACATATTGTAAGAGGCAACTTGGTGAGCCTGTATTACAAGTTAACATTGATGACGAGCAAGTAAATAATGTTATTGATGATACGTATCAGTTCTTCCAAGAGAACTGCTACAACGGCATGGAAAGATGTTTTTTAAGGCATGAGATTACTGCTGATGACATAACTCGTTTTAATAATAAATCAGTAACATCATCTGGAACAACAAACTGGGAAGAGTCTACTAACTACATTCCCGTTCCAGATCATGTAGTTGGTATCAGTAAAGTTTTTGGTCTCGTTAGCAACTCAATTAGATCCAATCTCTTTGGTGTTGAGTATCAAATGTTTCTGAATGATCTATACGCATTCGGATCTCTTGATATTGTCAACTACTTTATGAATAAGCAGTATCTAGAAACTCTAGATATGATTCTGAATAACGGTTCGTTCCAGCAATTCAGATATACACAGCGTCGTGATCGTTTATATCTTGACATCAATAAGGCATTCCTCAAAGAAGATACGTATCTTGTAATTGAGGCACATAGGATGATTGATCCTACAGATGCTACAGAGATGAATAATGATATGTTTGTCAAGAAATATGCTACTGCTCTTATGAAGAGACAGTGGGGACAAAACTTGATTAAATATAACAACGTTCAACTACCTGGCGGTATCACGCTTAATGGTAGAGAATTATATACAGACGCATTAGGCGAGATTGAGAAAATCGAAAGCGAAGTTCTCAGTAAGTACGCCATTCCACCTATGGATATGATCGGATAAAATGCCTACTAGTCCCTATTTTCCAACTTACTATGCAGGACATAGTGGCGAGCAAGGTCTCGTCCAAGATCTTGTGGACGAACAAATTAAATTGTTCGGAACAGATATTTACTACATCCCAAGAATAGTTCTACAAGATAGCACTCTAGATGAAGTTAGATACTCCAAGTATCAAGAACAATTTCAGATTGAGATGATATTACAGAACGTCATGGGATTTGGAGACAACGCTGAGTTTATCTCCAAGTTTGGTTTGAGGATTACTGATGAGATTATCTTCCGAGTATCTACTAGGAGATGGGACGAGGAAGTAGCAGAGCACAGTCCAAGTCTTACAGTAACTTCTAGACCCAATGAAGGAGATCTACTTTACTTCCCACTAACAAAAGATATCTACGAAATCAAGTTTGTTGGTAAGGAAGAACCATTTTTCCAGTTTGGCAAGATCCAATTCTATGCTATCACTGCTGAGATCTATGAGATTGGAAGCGACAGCTTTGATACTGGTGTTGAAGAGATTGATGATGTTGAAGTAACATTCGCAAGTAGTATTAAACTCTTCATGGATCCTGGTGGATCTGGAGACTTTACTGTTGGCGAAGAGATTGTTGGTGATGAGTTCTTAGCGAAAGCAACAGGAACAACTGATGGTGATGCTGTTGATAGTATTACTATTACAGATGGTGGATCACATTATAAGCAAGCAACTCCACCAACAGTTACTATTACTGGAGGTGGTGGAACTGGTGCGACAGCAACTGCAGCAGTTAGTTCCACTGGTCTTGTTAATAGTATTCTGATTACATCTGGTGGAACTGGTTATACTAGTGCTCCTACTGTCACCATTGATTACTCACCCAAGGATAATAGAGCAGAAGTCAAGTCTTGGGATAGCGCAACCAGAGCTCTGGAAGTATACAATAGAACAGGAACCTTTACTACTGCTGAGATAGTTACTGGACTAACCTCAGGTGCTACCTGGTCTCCTGAGACATTTGACACTCTAAATAATACCAACAGCAACTACGATCAGAATAGACAGATCGAAGATTCTGGTGATGAGATTATCGATTGGACAGAAGGTAATCCATTCGGTGAATTTGGTAACTTTACGGATAGCATCTAATGTTAGGATCACATTTTTACAATTCAATTGTTCGTAAGAATATTATTGCGTTTGGTACGCTCTTCAATAATATTACAATGAAGAGCAGTGATCCTAACACTGGAGAAGTATTGGAAGAACAAAAAGTTCCTCTAGCATACGGGCCCAAGCAAAAGTTTCTTGTTCGTTTAGAAGAGAATGCCGCTTCTTCTAAAGTGGCAATCACATTACCACGTCTCTACTTTGAGATGACAGGTGTTGACTATGATTCTTCCCGTAAAACATCACCAATTCAAAAATACAAAACGATCGTTGCTGATAATGGTAATGAGGTCAAAGTTCAATATGTTCCTGTTCCTTATAATATAAATTTTGAACTAGGAATTATTGCTAAGTCTCAAGATGATGCTCTACAAATTTTAGAACAGATCTTACCATACTTTCAACCATCATTCTCTGTAACTCTTAATATGATTCCAGAAATGAATGAGAAAAAAGATATTGCTATCGTATTAAACAATATTGGTAGTGAAGATGAATGGGATGATAGTTTTCTTGAGCGTAGGTATATTGCATATACATTACAGTTCACAATGAAGTCATATCTCTACGGTCCATACAGCACTTCAAATATTATCAAAAAAGCAATCATCCATGAAACTATTGGAGATGCTGCTGTCAATCGTAGAACTATTACACGAACATATACACCCAAAGCACTTACCGATATTAACACTGATGGCGTTATCGATGTAAATGATGATGCACTAGTTGATGCTGGTGATGACTTTGGATTTAATGAAGGGATTCAATTCTTATGAGTAACCTAGAAGATAACATGGAGGAAATCCTCAACATTAGTGCTGAACCGGTTGAGGAATCCAAACCATCTAAACCTCAACCACCTAAGGTTGATGCCGAAGATCGTGAAAAAGATTACAGATATACACGTACTGAATTGTACTCCCTCATAGACAAGGGTCAGGAGGCGGTTAACGGTGCCTTAGAGGTCGCTCAGGAGTCAGGGCACCCAAGAGCGTATGAAGTCGCTGTAGCGGCAATGAAGCACGTCGCAGACATGACTGACAAGCTTGCTGATCTTCATAAGAAGATGAAGGATCTTGACGAGGATAAGAAAGGTCCATCCAAGGTTACCAACAACGCTATGTTTGTAGGTAGCACAGCAGAACTACAAAAAATGCTTAAGGATATGAGCGGTGGTAAACGATAAATAAACCAGAGGTGTAATCTAGATGTCATACGTTAGATATGATTACGATAATGTAATTGCTGATCCTCAACCTGCTAGCACAACTGTCAATCAGTTTTCTGGCACTGAAGGTTGGAGCACTGTGACATATAAAGATTGGAATGGTGATTATGAAGCACATG
>WLWE01001588.1_pt1 | contig 16312 bp, 11 predicted proteins | sample 6718301 | NCBI WGS metagenome assembly WLWE01 (sample SAMN12718691, study PRJNA515312) | sponge metagenome | isolation source: marine sponge | host: Mycale hentscheli | place: New Zealand: South Island, Marlborough, Capsize Point | collected 2003-05-01 | reverse complement strand
TAAAACAAGAGGGGTACCTTCAGGCAAAGCCTAGCAATATGATAACTTAGGTACAGTAACTAAGGTGAAAGATAATAGTGTTGCTGGCGTATCTAGATTTAGTGAATCCTCCAACTATTACAATATATTTGTGATGTTTGATGGCTCCATTCAAATCAATGACAATGTAATAGAAACTATCAATCAACAACCAGCTAACAGAGTACTGAACTTCCTCTTCTTTGACAACTACAAAAGTATATTGTTTATCGTTGAAAGTAGCGGGAAATACTTCTTGGTCAGTTCTTTTGTAAATAACTACACATTATTTGTTTTCAATGAAATAGATACATCTGAGGTTGATTTTGAGGTATTGAACACCTGTATTGATGTAGAAAATACTTCCTTAGTGCAACCAACTACTCTAACATTACAAACTAACAAAGGTGTATATGAATGTACTATATCTGCGGTCCTACCGTCAGTAGACTATAACTTCATTGCTTATAATGATGAGGGTGATGACTATATCGTTGGTGCTAAAGAAACTGTTCTGAAGAAAGATAATGGAGCTTACACCAAACTCATGAATGATCTCTCTGGTGTAGTCTTGAAAGTTGTTGCTGTATCACCAACGGAAGTGTTTGTATCTGGAGAAAAATCCTACAAATCTATTGATGGTGGTTTGAACTTCCTAGACTTTGATGACAAGATTACTGCCACAAAAGATAATATAGTTACATCTAACAATACAGATGACCCTTCCATCCTACTAGCTGATGGTAGACTGTATAGAAGTGAGGTAGATTGGGACAACTATAATCTCATTACTACCTTAGTTGGGGATGATATCTACAAGAGTATGTTTATCAAAAACAACAATACTATTTTCTTTGGTGGAGATAGAGTTGTTAGAGCTAAGTCTTTAGATAGTGACTTTCAACTGATAAATGGGACACCAACTGATGGCAAGGAATGTATAGGTTTTGCTTACTATATTACGGAAGATGCTAAAACACTAACTTATTTTTACTTTAGTGATGATTTGAAAACTGATGTTAGCTACCTTATCAACAATGATAATCATGCAACTCACCTAAAAGACCTAAATTTCCCTTCCTTCTCCAGTACGTTTGGCTTGAACCATACCTTCTTGGGTAGTAACTTTGGGCAGGTGCGTTATGGTACTGACTTCAATGATATTAGATCGGTTGGAGGGTCAAGTGGTAATATAACTACATTGTTGTTGTCGCCTGAAAAAACCCCAAGTAGTAACCCTATTTTGATTGCGGGGACAAATACTGGGCAACTCTTTTCTGCTACAATTGAATATACAAGTGATGCTCCTATTTCTTCATTCACAGAGATTACCTTGCCAAGTGGTGTGGACGCTTCAGATACATTTACATCTAGTTATACTAGTTTCTATAATCCTAATCCACCAACAACACGTGGTGTATCACCAAAAGGTAATTATGCTTTTATTGTGAAGAATGTAGCAGGTATTGGTAGATTATTATTAGCGGAGAAATCACCTAGCGATAGTACCTTGACCAACCTAACCTTGAAATCTGACTTTGCACAAAATATACATTGTGTACGTATTCAAGATGATCCATCTAATATCTGGATGGTTGCGGGAGGTACAACTACAGCCTACATTAGTTACTCTTTCGATGGTGTGGTGTGGGAAGAGATCTTTGTACCATTCAACCTCAAGCCTATTCGTACCTTTGAGGTCTCAAATAACATAGCCATTGGTGTGGATGAGGCAGGTGAGATATTCAATGTTAGGTTCTATCCTGATTTAGGGAAGTATACAGTTGCTAATTCTATGTATCACGGTTACGAGAACAAAGAATATCTATTTGCTGAAAGCGATGTATCACCAATTGTGTCGTACTGGAAGGAGGTAGAAATGGCAGGTGTCAGTAACTATTCTAAAGTAGAGTTCTATGACAATAAAATATACATGTTTGGCATAGCTCGTGACATATCCGTGATAAATAGCGATAATACCGTTGATGTGACACCAAACACTTTAGAAGGTACTATTACAGCACTAAATGCTAAGAACAAGCTTGTAGGTACCTCTATGGGCGTTGTGGCGGATTTCGATGGTAGAGTAGTAACAGACCTATCAGAATTCAACTCGTACGTGCAGGCCATTGAGGTGTTCCAAGGTAAACAATTTGTATCACTATTTGATGGTAAGTTGTTCATTGATGGAGTGGAGAAAACGATAGATGGTATCAAGCCAAGTAGTGTTATTTTGAAGATACGTACCGATGACAGTGTCCTAGTTCTTCTTACCTCAAAATCTGAAGTAATTACCTCATATGACGGTGATACCTTCACTATATTATATAGCGGTGCAGATGCTGTGCCATTGAATGATGTAGTCTTTGAGGAAGGTTTGAATAGAATATGTGTTGTTGGTAATAATGGTACAATTGTTGAAGGTTTGTTGACCGGTACCCTAGAGGTCAAAGATAGTTCTACAAGACGTGATATCATTAGTATTACTGAATTTGGCGGTTACCTCTTTGCTTTGGTTCGAAATGGTGTCATGATATCATCCCGTGAACAGTTCAACCTAGGGGCTATCATTGAGACCACTTTACTTGAAAGTATATCTACAAATGGCTTAGGCATTGGCGTTATCGATGATAATATCATGGCGGTAGGTATTGGGCAGTTCTTGGAGAATACATTCATTACATCTAAGGTATAGAAGAAGTTATGGATCTGGAAGAAAAACTGGCTCTTCTTTATAAAACTATAGAGAAGCGTCAGGTATCTAAAGAAAAACAGGTTAGAAACGAATTAGAAGATATTTTCCAGATTACAGATGGAGCTAAGCAGTTTTTAGAGTTTATCAGAGTCAAGCTAAACATTGATAAGTTCCATCCATGGCAACAAGACTTCATGCTAAATATTATATCCAACCTCATTGAATCTTTAGATCATGATCAGTACATTCAAAAGTACCAATTGGTCGGAGCCTACGGGGTTGGTAAGTCATTTGCTTTCTCTTGTGCTATTGTGACCTACATGTTGTTTTGCTATTTTTATTACCCAGACGAAAAGTTCAATGGTGTGATGTTTTCAGGTAATGAAAAACAGACCAAGCAACTATGGCGTACTAATATCCAATTGATGATAGAGAATATGTCAGAGCCTATCCTCTTAGCTGATGCTAGTAAAATATATTTGAATCCTCGTTTTGGTATTAGCAATAATATAACTTTTGAATGGCGAAACTGGACAGAATCTACAGGTGGTATCGCCGGTATGCACGGTAAGAATGTCTTAGTTGTGTTTGATGAGGCTACAGAATTTCCACAGTATGTGTACCGTAAAGTAGAGACTTATTTTACCTCATGTAAGGGATTGTTCTTAACAGCTGGAAACCCATGTAAAACCACCTGTGAGTTCTATCGCCTCTTTCGTGATGATACTCTAAACTCTTGGCGTAATTTGAGGATCTCTCGTTATGATGTAGAGGATGTGGCAAATGGTATGGATAGCTTCTCCAACCAGATAGCGGAGCGGCATGGTATAGATGTTGGTGATGAATCTAATGGTGACTGGTGTGCAGAGTGGCGTGAAAAGGTTGCGGGGAAGTTTACTCTAGCTATGTCTGGTGCTATTTTCCCTCAGAGCATGGTGGATGCAGCTATCAAGCGTCATGGCAAACCAAACCCCTTTGATGAATATTATATTGGTGTGGATTTTGCGACTAAGGAAGGTAATGATACATCTGTTATCATAGTTAGAAGTGATACCCAATTGATAGATATCTATCAGGGGTCCAAGGTAGATAGCCAAGAACTTTATTTCCACCTTTTAGAGAGAGTGAAGAAATATAAACCTACTTACGTGGCGATAGATTCTTCCGGTTGTGGTTATGAATTCTGCCAGAGAGCTGCTTCTACTTTGAGTAACGTAAACAATCCACCAACTAAGATTATAGCCCTGCATGGTGCTCAGAAAGCAACTAATACTGAACGATTCTTCAATAGGATAACACAGTGCTACTATAACCTTCGTGATTGGTTGAAGTTCAAGGGGGGTATACCAGATCATCACGAGCTAATAGAAGAGCTATCACACTTCATGAACGAAGAAGATGAAAATAGAAGACAGGAATACAAAATAGATAAAGAGCGTGTAAAGTCTGCACTGGGTAGAAGTCCTGATATTGCTGATGCCTTAGCTTACTCCTGTGTTGCTACATTCCATGCAGACAGAGTAAGAGAAAATATAGAATTCCAAGCTAAGGTAAAAAGCATGCAAAATCGTTTTGAAATGTTTTGAGTGATATGAAAATACAAAGATTATTAGTGACAGCAGCAGCAGAATACAAACCTCTGTATGCTGGAAAACAACAATTTATCCTAGGTGGTATGCCATCTTTAGATAAAAAAAACTACTTGTTCGCATGTACAATGAGGACATCAAGGGAAGTAATAAAAATAATATATTTAGAAGACTTGAGCGATATAGAGCTACTATTTCATCAATACAATCCTAAAATACTTATCCTCAATATTGAAACTCTAGACCCCTATATAGTGATGGACTTGAAGGAATACTGTGCCTATTCTGCCTTTGGTGAACGTGTCAAACTAGTGGAAGTATCAAGCAAACTGGAACACAATAACAACATGACTATTTTTGAGAAATCCTTACATCATTTCGATATTTGGGTTACTAATGGCGGTAGGATATTACCAAATTATTTAGATTTCAATGAAAACAGCCCAGAAGTAGGCAGCTTGGTACTTTCCTTCTACATTGATTTTGCTTGTGTGATTAGAGATGAAGACCTAAAATTGAAGAGTAATATTAAAAATTTTAATAATAAGGTAAATTATGTTTGATTTTAATGATGTTTATGGGGTGGGGACTGGCTTAGCTGGTAGTATCTTCAACTTGAGTAGTAATTCACGTAAACGAAAATATATGAAGGGTGATATCACTAATACCGCTCAAGATTTAGTTGGACAAGAGACTTTGAGGCAGGGAGCAGCAGGTGTAAAGTCTGACCAGCCAATGCAATACATCAACCAGGAAGCGTCTAAAGCTAGGTCTAAGGTGGATGGTTCTAGATCTGTCTTTGACAAAATGTGGGATTCTATTTTCGGTTGATCTTATTTATTTATGCTAAATCCTTATTCTGACCTAGTAGTGGTCATTAATGAGTTGAAAAGAGATGAATTTTTACTTCATGCTTTCAACATGGCTAACGAAGACACAAGTATTCCAAAACTACTTCGTGCATTTGATATCATGATAGCTCATGTGGAGAAGAACTACCCAAAACTAAATATGGAAGAAGTTGCTTTCTACCTCAAATATTTTATGGGTTTGTTGTGGATTGAGATTAGAGAGAAGGAAAAAATCATCAAGAGAAGTGATTTTGCGGGGTATACTGTCCAAAAATATCGACCACAAGGACTACTTTTCTCTAAGGCTTGTGAAGTGAAGGATAAGATAAATAGAATAGGTGAACAATATCTGTCAGACTCCATCAATCCTAAAAAGGGTGTGGCTAAAGAAGAAATAGAAAAGTTTAGTACTATTGCTAATGTCCTTATGCGTAACAACGATTCATCTATAACAAGATACAGTGAAGCTGCAGCCAAAGTTCTAGATGTGGAGCGAAATATTGAGATGGATGTAGTTTCTGATTGGACTAAAGTATTAGAAGATGCTACTGGCAGAAAGGTAGTGACTAGCACCAGAATAAAAGGTTTGAATAGCGGAGGTAAATAATATGTCTACTTCAACATTAGTTGGTAATTTAGCTAAAATACGTGATACAGGTGATCAAGCAGAACTAGATAATAGGTCGCTACAAGCACACATGAATTTTGGTATGACTATAGCAGGTTACGCTAACTCCTATGCCCAAAACCAGATGAAAGAAAAGATAACATTTGCTAGATCTACCTCAGAGACACCAGAAGAATTTAATCTGAAACTAGACCAAATAAGGAAGGACAACCCGGTGCTTGGCAAGTTAGCAGCTAGGCAAATTGAAAGGGGTAAGGTGGAAGCGGAAGTAATGGACTATCAACGCCAAGCTAAGCTACGTAAAATGGAAGAAGATGGTTTCCTATCTGGTTTAGCTGGAGAAGCCACAACATTTGACTATTATGAGGACTATAAAAACCACTATAATGAATCTGTATCTAGATTTCAGAAACAAAACCCTAATACTTCAGCTGACTTTACCTTGAAAGCGGACCAACTATTAAATAACAATATTCAAAATAGTTTCCGCAAAAGGAGCCAAGCTGCTAATTTGAAAACGCTTAGTAACTTTACTGGCACTATCATGGCAGACCTACCACAGAACATTACATTAGGTGCAGCACAAGAGATCTATACAGATGTTTTAGATCAAAGTAAAACTATTTTTGGTAACGTTGTTGGTGAGCAAAAGGCTAGGAATGCTATTAAATCACAACTAGAATATGCCACTGACCCAGAAATGATCAATAGGTTTTATGAAGCGGGGATATTGACTGATCGTGATAGCAAGGTCTTGAAAGCTCAAGTTAATAGTAGGGTAGCTGCGAATAAGCGTGGTGGGCAGGGCATGCTACAAGACTATGAAGCTGAGGTGTATAAAAACTCTGCAAAGATTGGTATTCCTACTGACTACACTTTCATGGACAAAGCTTACTCTGATGCTAATGAAGTTATCTTGAATAATAATGAGATAATGTCTAAAACTATTTCAGAAGGTTTGACGGACGTATTCAATATGCCAGAGAGTAATAGTAGAAGAGTTTTGACTGATGCTTTGATGCAAAGACAAGAGCTAATCAAAAGAGATCCAATAACCTATCTTTCCTTAAGCAAGGGTTTAAGCCAAGATTCCCTAGATGCTGTGAGTAATTTTGTGCCAATACAGATGGACAATGATAGCCATGTGTTAGATAAGTCAGCACATTTAAATAACATAGCAGCAAGACTAGATGCAGTAAAACAAGCACAGTTTGATTCTGGTATCCAAACAGAAGCAGTTTTTAGTCCAGAACAGGCAAGTGAAAACACTGATCAATTCAACCGCCTTAGTCTCAATGATAAACAAAAATTAGTTACTGATTACACTGGTTTGATCCAGAGTAAAGGTATGAACAAAAAAATCTTAGATAATTTGACTGGTGATGCAAACTACAGAACTTATGCTGATCTTCAAAAGTTAAAAAACCCAAACTCTAATAAATTTTTGAATAATTATTTAGCACTGCAGGACAAGGATAACTCTAAGATAGCCAATGGTAAATATAAGGATGCTAGACGAAAGATTGAAAGAAGTGTCAATTTTCTCCCTGCCTCAACAGATGATGGCGACATAACCAACCTAGCCAGTAAATATGTCATGGCAGTGACTGATAACTATGAGTCAGGCAATATAGACACATCAAAACTTTTAGACTTTATTGCAACAAAAAGTGACGTTCATGCTGCTGGCAATAGCGATCTTATTTTATTGAAAGGTACAGAAAAAAGTTTAGAAAATAATATCAAAAGTAACCCCTATGTAGCTGATTTTTTCAAAGAAGGTGAAAAGAAAAACCTTAATAATTTGAGGAAAAATAATATAGTTGAACAGATAGATTTCACAACCTTCAAAGTTTATAGTCCCAACAAACCACCAGTGACATTGTTCCTTGAGCCTTGAGCCTTAGTTGGAGCCGCCAAAAAACTCCTCTATTGCCTGTCCAGCCTTGTTTTCACTTGCTCCATATTGGAAATCTTTCCTAAATGCATTACCATTTGCTGCAGCAGCTTTGTTTCTTCTTTTGAAATCACGTGCAGCATCATCTTCTCCATCTACAGATATTTGTAACTGGTCGGTTAGATATCTCATTCCCAAAACATTTAATGCTGCATCGTAAGGGGTGTAGGTAGGGAAAGCTTGGCGTATACGTCTAATTGCATGGGGATTACCAGTAGCTACACCGTCTAGTAATGCGTTAGCAGTTTCAACTATAGCTACAGGGTAAGAGAATAACATACTTCCAGTTTCACCTAAAATATATTGTTTTCTGAGCTGCGTAGTTAGTTTCCCTTGGCTCCACATAGATAAGGCTATACTAGATACTATATGCATCCCTAAATCCCCTATAATACCCATACCACCTGAAGCGATAGTGTACTGTGTCAAATCTTTGTATACTTCTATACCTTCAATTTTGTAATCATCATCAAAGAAAAATTTCTCAAAGTCTGTTTGTCTACCTTGTAATGCTTGTTTAGTGTTGTGGAAAGCAAAGCCAGCAAAAAGCATCATACTGATATTACCAATCAAATTTTGCATAGCTTTGAGGTGTCCGCTTTGAGCACTATCATATATACCCTGCCAGTAGGTACCATGCATTTCCGCATTCAAATAGGAGATCTGTAGGGGAGAGTTTTTGAATAACACAAAAGGTGATAGGTTGTTTATAGTATTGACAATCCCAGCTCTAATTGCTTGATTACCTTGATACAGGTTACGTCTGACAATATCACTTTCTGGTACATTGATATCTATGAACTGTTCTTGGGCTTCAATCATTCTCATAGCCTTATCTGCAGTTAGTCTATCCCCGCTGCGGATGCTATCAGAATAGAGTTTGTTATAATTAACTATTTTACGAGACCCGTAGTTATTTCTAACAGTCTCCTGTGTTTTTGATAGATTCTCCTTAGCAAAATTGAATAACTTCTCATCAATACTCATAAACCTCATCATTTTTTGTTGATCAGGAGATATTTCTGACCATTTTTTCTTTACTAAGGTATCATTCATAAAGGCAGAGAAATTATATGCAGCTTGTTTTTTGTTTCTTGCAGACCATAGTTTTTGAGGTGTCATGATAAAATCTGCAACAGCTACACTACCTTTTTTCAACAAATTATTGTTCATAGCATCATATCCTCTATGAATGTTGTCTTGCATACCCATACCAAAGTCTACTTTTTGCTCAGGCGTTAGTTTTTGAAAGGTTGAATTGATGGAGTTCAAAGTAGATCCAAATTCACTCTTTTTGAAAGCCTTTTTATTATTTCTAGTACCCCTATATAACATTTCCTCAAAAGGTGAATAAAGAAATGATGCATTTAGTGCTTTAGCTCGCGGGATAACTAACAAAGAATTCAATAGCTCTACTGCTACACCATTTTTTGCTGTTGATATATTACCAGATGCTATACTGTCCCTCATATTTTCTAATACCTTATAGAAATTTGTAGGAAGTGAGCTCAATACTGCTTCTGAGAATACATTATTATAGGTTGGTTTTACAGGCTCAAAATGATCTAACATAGCGTTCAGGGTTCTTTCTGGGTGAACGCCTAAGATACGGAATACAGCTAGTTCTGACGCTTTGATCCCCAAGTGATCATCAAATGCATCAAAGAAGTTTTCACCATTCTTACCCCACATTTCAAAGGCATCTAAATATTTATCAGGCTTGTAAAATAGGGCTTTTCTTTCTATATTTGGTGTAGTAGATCTATTATAGCGGTTACGGTTCTGGGTCAAATCTCTTGCATCATTATATATTCCTTCAGCGTAAGCCCTTTTTTCTTTTGCTGTCATAGGCTTTTTCTTTAGCTCTAGTTTTTCTTCTAAATCTACAATCTTCTTTTGCAGTTTTTCTGTAGCTTTTTGTTGTTTTAGGTTATTGATCTTTTTTTGAATTAAATCTCTTTCATGTTTTTGTATTCTTTCATAGTCAAGAAACTTCATATGGCTATCAGTAAATCTTTCTCTAGCTGCAACACCATTTACCTTTTTCCCTAATCTATGAGGCGAATAATTGAATTTTTGTTGGAAGTTTTCCATAGTAGCTAATGGGACGTTATTACTGTTGTATATTTCTGGTATAGTTTTATTTATTTCTCTCAATACGTCCACAAATACCTGTCCATCTCTATATTTTGGATCAATTATTGTAGATTCTTCTGAGTAAATCCTAGTTACTACCTCATTTAGGAAGTTTCTATCTTTATTTATTTGGTTGAATATTTTAGGGTTTTGTTCACGTGTCAAACGCAAAGGTTTTGAGAATTGTTTATGGAGGCTTTCTGTAGAAGCGGATATCCCACCTATTCTATCTGAGGTAAATTGTCTAGCATCTTCTATAGTTTGTTTGTATGATTCTTTGAATTTTGTTGTTGTTGTATCTGCTATTTTATTGAACTGTTCATTTGTTGCTGGCTCACCAAAGTTCTCTATCTTCTCACCATTGATAACTTCATAATTATAACCATCCTTAGATACCTTTGTACCAGTCTGGGTCATGATTTCAGAAGCAGTGCTAGTCTTGAATTCTCCTGTGACGGCTTGAGTTTCTAATTTATCACCTTTTTTATTCAAGGCAGTAATAACTTGTTCTGTCTCTGGTGCTTCTGGAGCAAAAGATTCATCATTGAATTTTATATCTGTTTTTTCTGTACGGAAGTCACTAGCTATCTCTAAGGAATCTAACGGAGTGTTTTGATCCATTTGTTCTGCTAGTGTACTTGGTGTACCTTTAGGGCTTTTGGTTGTTAGTTTAGATATACCTTTACCACCCAACTTTATACCTTTCAATGCACCTTCTAATCCTATATAAGATAGACTACCACCCAAGAAACCTTGAACTAAATCTTCTACACCAACATTTTTATAACCTTCCCTTTCACCCTTAATGAACGCTGTATCTAAAGCACCTACAGCACCAAAACCTCCGGCTTTCATCATAAAACCCCTGACACCTGTAGCAGTAAAACTTGCTGGTATACCATACGCCATAAGTCCTACTGGATCTGCTGCCATACCAAGACCACCTCCAGCAACCTCTTTTAGGAACTTCATGATCTTACCTTCATTGATGTCATAAGCGTCTTTGAATTGCAGCTTCATATCAGTATCCATATCCCAATCTTCGAAATCAGGGGCAAATGTGGATCCATCAGGAGTAACTAGATTTTTAGCTTTGTTTAAGCCATTCAAGGTCATCTCTGTTACTTTATCCCTTAATTTCTCTTTAGCATCCTCATCATCATAATCAAGTAGGTTTTGTACTTCATCTGTGGTCAAGGTGGTAGTAACTAGTTCTTGGAGTTTATCAGTGTTGTTGTATAGGAAGTCTTTATTTACCTTTCTTGTCATGTAGAAAGGATCTAGAAACTGCTTTACTATATCTGAATCTACTGCCGTCTTCAATGTTCTTTTGTATAGTGCTGATGTTGTTCTACCTACAGTTTTTTTGAACGTCTCTTTGACTCTTGATACATTTTCCGCATCTTCAATAATCTCATTATAATTTCCTGTAGGTGCAACCTGAGTATTTTCAACTGTCTTGCCAAAATACTTCTCTTGACTAGTAGTGTCATATTTTTGATCTTGATCTCCTCTTGCCATATATTACACTCCAGCAGTTATTTCTAATCTATCTAAAATTATTTTTATTATGTTATTTAGTTTGTCTTTAGCATCAAACTCTACACCACTTTGGGCTATAGCACTCATGATCTGCATGTACTGCATAGAGTTAGCTATGTCTCTATCTTTATTCATCTGCTTCTCAAAGGAAATAAGTTCTACAGTGAAACTAGCTAAGAAACTATTGATATCTTCATAATCTTTACCAATTACTGGCTGTAAGTTTTCCCATACTTCTGCTCCAAAACCACTTTGCTTTTTATCTACCTCAATTTTGATGAGGAGGTTTGCATAGAACCTGACAATAGGAATGAGTACATTTCTGTAAAAATTGTTAGCCTTGCCATTGAACTTGTGGTAGGCTTGGGCTGTTCTAGTATTTACTTCTGTAGCTGTCTTCTCGTTTGCAGGCATAGCAGAAAACAGATCGGCTGAGAATGCTTTTTCAATTTCAGCACGAAACTGTAAATAAATATTTTGGAAAGCTCCAATATCCACAGTCTTGGGGTCTACAGCAGGAAATACTGAACCTTGTGATGAGCTGCCATCTAAGCTATTGATGAAAGTTATGCCTTCTGGTCTGACATCCAAGCCCTGCTGCACAGTACCATCCTGCTTTTGCATTTTCAACTGTGCTTTTTCCTCGATAATCAAGGGTGGATTGGTCATTAGCATGGATGCAGTTCTAATGGCTTTGTTCATGTAGTTAAGCCCAATTATTGGACTCAAAGCCGTGATCCCATCACCTAAACCATAGTCTAATACTTTGTGTTCTTGGCTAGCTACAAATACAGGACATGTCACATTATGCTCTATGACATCTAGAACCTGCTGACTATTATCCTCGTACACAACCTCTAACCACATGTCATTTTGTTGCCTTTCAAAAAAACTATAGATAATATTTTGGATACCTAATGAGCCGTCTCTGAATAATTTTGTATATTTTTTACGTGGCTTGTTGCGTTTGTAAGTTGATGGATATTTTTTTTCAATCTCGTAATTGTTTGTTTCCTCTCCCAAAAGTAGAATGTTATACTCTTCTTTTCTATTGATAGGTGAGGAATAGAAAGTTAGTGTAGGGTCGTAATTTACTATACCATCTTCAGTTATTTTCACTGCACAAAATCCATATTCTATGTAATAACCAATTGCCTTGAAAATCTGTGCTTGGAAGTCGTAGTCTTGTCTCTCTAGTGAATATTGTAGTTTTTTAGTCAACAATCCGCTCAAGTTATTTATAGCTGTTTTCTGGGCATCTGATAGTCTCATATAGTTCTTGTACTTGCTATCAAAATAATTCACCTCTATTGACCTTATTCCCTCAGGTAGAAAGGCAGATGTGAAAGCTGCTACACCGTCTGATGCAATGGTTTCTGGTGCTGTATCACACTTCGGAACACACATCTTATCCTCGTAGAATTTTGAGTTGGCTACATCAGGGTTGATCCATAAAGCAGATGTTTTCAAAGGCTTTATATCCGGTAGCTTGCTGTACATTGACCCTCTTGTGTAATAGTTGTACAATTCTATTTTTTCTTGTAATGGAAGTTTTCTATTTTTCAATAGATTAATACGCTCTTGCAGCTGATCGTAACTGACGTTTTCACTAGATTTCATACAAAGTTTTATATAATATAATACTATATATATATTATAAATAGCATGACCACTATAACAAGAGAAACAATCATCAAGGATTCCCTGTTCTTGACTGGACAAAGCACAAACAACTATGATGGAACGAATAAGGTAAAGTATGATAATATTTTTAATTATTTGAGGCGAGAATTGATAGCTAAATTCCAGTTAGCATGCACTTTGCGAGAGGATGTTGTGCTAAATAGTGCAGAAGAGAAAGATTGGTATTTAGTTCCAACAGAATTAGTCTGTTACTTCAATATGAATATACCTAAAGATGTTAGGCAAAAGAGCTATACATTAGGCAATAATTTGGAATACCGCACAGAAATCAAGCTAAATGATAACAAAATATCCTACTATGCGGACACAGAATACCTAGAAACCCTACCAATACAATTCATCATCCTCCTGAAATTTCGTTTTTGCGAAGAGATAAGTTTGGCTGTAATCCAGACTAGACCTCAATTATTCCAAGTTTTTGGATTAAAGGCGAAAGAAGCTGCAGTAGAGCTAAATGCCTTCAAGATATCTAATGAAAAAGGCATAGGGAATTCTGCTAAAAATATTCATCATAAAGGCTATGGTACAGGGGGTGTATACTAATGCAGGCGTACACTTTTCATTTTGGGATGGTAGATCCACAAAGCTTCTATTTGCCCAACTCACAACCATTTGGTTTAGCATCTGTAGAGAATATGAAGATTGGCACAACTGGTGAGCTTCTGCTTCGAAGGAAGAAAGAAAAAATAACTGATTTCACTATCCCTAGTAACGAAAAACTACTAAACGCTACTATGTTTTTCAAAGGTTATATAGTATTTGTAACTCAAAAAGATAATAATGCGTATTTTTATTTTTTTGACACAAACCTTTCAAAAAAGAAATTCAAACTAACTAGAACAAAAGCCACACCAACTGTTATAGTAAAAAATACTATAAGGTTGATGGAATTGTCAACAAACGCTACATTCAAAAACAACAATACTATAACTAAGGCAGATAAATCTATTCTCCTCATTTCTGGATCTGACAAACTATATTATATCAAAGACCCGGTAAACCCTACCATAAAAGAATATGTAACTACACCAGTCATATCTAACCCTCTGGATACAACTGTGATGCAGGCAAGGCTTTGGGTGATCAATAGCCCAGATACAACTGAGACTAATAAAATATGGGGATCAGAAATAGGTAAAATAGATAACTATACTACTACATCTAGTCCTGCTACCACAGGTTTTAACGTGGAAATAGTTGCTGAAAAACCAGAAGATATGTATACCATCACACCATCACAAAGAGTATTGTTAATTACTACATCTAATGGTGTTAGGTTAGTTAGATCACGAAATGAATTAGAAGGGATAACTGCTGCAAATGTAGAGCAGGCACTTACTTCCTCATTAGCTTGTCTAGAAGAACAGCCAATAATTTTTTATTCCAGATTCTTCTTATACTCTACCAGAGCCGGATTATTTTTCAAGGAAGTAAACCTGTTTGAAGAGAAGTTCCAAGGTGTGCAAGATACACCAGTCCATGCATCAAAAGGGCAGTTACACTCTGTGGGTAAGCTCTTTGGCTCTAGAGAAACTGCATCTTTCTTCTATGAGGTAGATGGAACATTGATATCTGCTGGTTTCATGCAAAACTCTACAGTGCCATTTGCTTTCAACTACACACTATTCTTTCCCAAAAGAGAGACCCAAGAGATCCATCACTATTTCCCAGATGAGGGCTATCTAATTGAGTTGACTGACAATGGAGCTAAGGCAGAAATATTGAAAGAGTATGACTATCCACCAACCGATGAAAAATACATACTAAAGTTCTATTACCTCAAAGACACCACTAATATTACCTTGAATGCTAAGTACAAAGGTACAGACCCAAACCACATCCATAATATCAGAGTGCTTAGCCCAGACAACAACACTGAATTCGAAAAGACTATATTATTTCATGACACAGATACTCATGTACAATTTACAGGAAATGTTTTGGCAAATACTGAGCTGGGCAAAAATTTGTATATCTATACTATTGAAATTCAAGTAAGCCCTAATATAGCGTCTGACTATTCTTTCCATGCGATTGTGTTAGACCCTTGATGTAGCGTGATCTACATATCATGTCATGCAGGATATATTTATCAAATGCTTTGTAATGGTTGAATAGTTCTCCTGTATTGTTTTTCTCTGCCTTTTCAGCTAGATCAAGGAAGGCTAAAGCTATTTTTCTAAAGTTCATTTGATGTAGTGTATCTTTCAAAGTTCTTGTTCTGTCACGTTTTTGCTGTCTATGCAGGAATGTTTCATAGGTGATATCTAGGTAAATAGTCCAATCTGGTGTATAGAAATACTTATTGTAGGGTAGAACAGTTTTATGCAGCAATTTTATAAATGAGGTACGTAAGCCCTTTGCCATACCCTGATAAACTAAGGTAGAATCGATAAATCTATCACATAGTACTATTTTGCCTTGATTGATACTAGGTTCTATTACATCCTTGAAATGCTGGAATCTTTGAGCCAACATAACTAGCAATTCTGACTCAACATATTTGAATGGAGTATTCACTATAAAGTCTTTGAAGTGAGGCTGGTATGGCTCACTTGTAACAGTTACATCTAAAAAATTATCTGTCAGGTGATCTGTCAACATTTCTATTTGTGTGGTCTTGCCACTGCAGCTAACTCCTTCAAAAGCAATAAAAGTCATATGTATTTTTTAATTGTGTAAAAAGGAGATAGTAGTCAGGAAAGATTAATTTTTTCCTACCACATGTTTCTTGAAAGCATCATAGGTTATCGGAACCCACTTTTTTACTATTTTCTCCAAAATAGCTTCAGCATATACTCTGATCTCATATTGTGCATGACTATCACTCCTTAGTTTGAGGAAGTGAAGTAAATTATGTAAGTCTATTTTCCAGTACATTTCAGTAAAAAAGTTTACAGGTAACATAGTCCGGCATAGTTCACGTGCAATATCTTTATCTATATATTTTTTGTATATATCTAAACAATTTTGGGATATCCCTGTCAAATCACGTAAAAATTCATCTGACTCTTCTACTATATCTTCCTGTCTTCCTTGCATGTTAGATTTAGACTGATAGGATATCTTATTTTTTTGAGGTATATAATAATCTCCGGATAGAACGGAGTATCTAGCCGAATATTCATTAACATTAGCAGTACGATGTCTTAGCCATTGTCTAGCAACGAAAATAGGCATCTTTACATGTAG
>WLWE01001585.1_pt1 | contig 16333 bp, 21 predicted proteins | sample 6718301 | NCBI WGS metagenome assembly WLWE01 (sample SAMN12718691, study PRJNA515312) | sponge metagenome | isolation source: marine sponge | host: Mycale hentscheli | place: New Zealand: South Island, Marlborough, Capsize Point | collected 2003-05-01 | reverse complement strand
AGATTAGCTTCTAGATATACAAAAGCATTAGCAAGATCTATGGCGAATACCAAACAAGTAAAAGCAGCTAACGTATTGAACAACGCGTTCAATTCAAGTTTTGCTGGTGGTGATGGTAAGGAGCTTTGTGCTACTGACCACCCAACAATTGCTGGTACTTTCTCAAATGAGTTAGGCACTTCTGCCGACTTAAACGAGACATCATTAGAGCAGTCTTTAATTGACATTGCTGCTTTCACTGATGAAAGAGGCTTAAAAATTGCAGCTAGAGGAATGAAAATGATTATTCCTTCTGAGTTACAATTCACAGCTGAAAGACTTATGAAGTCTGCTGGTAAAGTTGGTTCACCTAACAACGATGTAAACGCAATCGCGTCTATGGGAATGATTCCACAAGGTTATGTGGTTAACAATTTCTTAACAGACACAGATGCGTTCTTCATCAAAACTGACGTGCCAAATGGTATGAAAATGTTTGTTAGATCACCAATCAAAACTGCTATGGAAGGTGACTTCGATACAGGAAACGTTAGATACAAAGCTAGAGAGAGATATTCTTTTGGATTCTCTGACCCTAGAGGTATCTTCGGATCACCAGGTGCTTAATACTTAATAGTATTAATTTTGAGAGGGCCCTTTACGGGCCCTTTCTTTTTTGATAGAAAGAAAAAACATGACAAAGAAATATCTAGTTAAAATTTTTACAAAACATCTTCAAACAAAGTTTGAAATCGAAAGTGATAAAGAGATAAATACTGCTGATGATCTCAATCAGCCAATCATTGACTTTATAGGAAAATCTGATATACAATGGGAAAAAAATGATCTTCAGTTTACAAGCACTGGAAATGATTTTTATATAACCTATGAGGAGGTTAATGATGGCTCAGGACAACATGGTACTGTTCGCGAAGAAACTGAAACTCGAGTCTAGATGGAATGAGTTGTTTCTTGAAAACAAAGGACAAATAACACCTGAAATGTCTGTTCTTGGTGATGAGATCAAAATTGTTATAAGATCAATTATCAAACAACAGGAAGAGCAAGTCCACAGCAATCCTAGAGATGGTGAAATTCATCTTTACGCTGGTTAATTAGGACTTAAACATTGTCGGAAAACACTTTTCTTCTGTAGGGATTTCTTGCACTTTTCTATAAATTAATATATAAATTTTGAAATCTTAAGATTAATAAGGAGATATATCTATGAAATCAGATGTAAAAGCAGTTAGAGTTACAGGAACTGGTTCTGTATTCGGAGGAAGAACAAGATTAAGAGGATTAATTCTTGCTTCTGATGGTGTTGGAGCTGGAACTATAATTTTACAAGATGGTAACTCAGTAACACAATTTCAGGGTGACTGTCCTAATGGTGATGTATTCGCTTTTAATATTCCAGAAGATGGAGTTTTATTTGAAGGCGGAATGACAGTTTCGACAATTACTAATATTGCAGGTGCAACATTATTAATAGATAAGTAGGAGGCTAAATGGCTAACACTACTTCTGGAACAACAACGTTCGAAAAAGGTTTTTCTATATCCGATATAGTAGAAGAAGCTTATGAAAGAATCGGCATAGTAGGTGTTTCTGGACATCAATTAAAAACTGCAAGACGTTCTTTAAATATTTTATTTCAAGAGTGGGCTAATAGAGGTTTACATTATTGGGAAGTTGGAAATAATTCAATTACATTAGTTGATGGTCAAGCAACTTACACAATGTATCGATCAACAGCTGATGGTACTTCTGATGCAACAGCTGTGTATGGTGTTGATGATGTATTAGAAGCTTCTTATAGAAATTCATCAAGTGTAGATTCTCCACTTACAAAAATTGCAAGATCAGAATATCAAGCATTATCAAATAAAACTTCTGAAGGACAACCGACACAATATTTTGTACAAAGATTTATAGATAAGGTTACAATTACTTTATACTTAACACCTGGTTCTACTGAAGCAGGAAATACAATTAATTATTATTACGTAAATAGAATTCAAGATGCTGGAGATTATAGCAATGATGCAGATGTACCATATAGATTTGTACCTTGTATGGTAGCAGGACTTGCATATCATTTAGCTGTTAAAAATGCACCCGATAGAATTCAAATGTTAAAAATGTTATATGAAGATGAACTTCAAAGAGCGCTACAAGAAGACGGCTCTTCTAGCAGCTCGTATATAAGTCCGAAGGTGTACTATCCAAGTGTCTAATACTGCTTCAGGAAAATATGCAAAATTTATTTCAGATCGTTCTGGTATGGAATTTCCATACAAAGAAATGGTTAAAGAATGGAATGGCTCACGAGTTCATATTTCTGAATTTGAACCAAAGCAACCTCAACTACAACCAAAACCACATACAGCTGATCCACAAGGTTTAAGAAATTCTAGACCTGCTAGAACTGAACCACAAACAGATCCACTTTTACAATCAAACCCTTTTATTATTACATCAGGGAGTTCAACTATAAATGTTTATGAGCCTTCACATGGAAGAACAACAGGAGACATTGTTGTATTTAGAAATGTAGATGGAAGTCCAGGAGGATTAGCTTATTCAGTGTTTGAAAATTCTTCAGGATTTAGTATAACAGTAACAGGTACAGATAATTATACTTTTGATTTAGGAAGCACACCAACTGTATCAGGAAGATTTGGAGGAAGTTTTGTTACAGCAGGTCCTGTAACATTAACACCATAATATGGCATACACATTAACAAACTTACAAGATGATATTAGAAACTATACAGAGGTCGATGACTCTGTACTATCAAATACTATTTTAACAACAATAATTAAAAATGCTGAAAACAGAATTTACAGAGATGCAGATTCTGATGATAATAGATTTTATGCAACATCTAATCTACAAGCTGGAAATAGATATGTAACTATTCCATCTGATTTAAGATTTATTCGATATGTACAATTGACTGATTCATCTGGTAATCAAGTATTTCTAGATAAAAGAGATACGTCTTTTATGGCAGAATATTATAATACACCAGGGACTCAATCAGGATTACCAAAATATTATGGTAATTGGGATGCTAATTATTGGGTTGTTTCACCTACACCAGATAACACTTATTTAATTACTTTAGCTTATACAAAACAACCAGATTCAATTACAGCTTCTCCAGGAAGCACACAAGGTACTTATACAAGTAATAAATATCAGGATTTACTTTTGTATGCATGTCTGGTAGAAGCATATGGATACTTGAAAGGTCCTGCAGATATGTTACAATACTACGAAGGATCTTTTAACAAGGCTTTACAATCGTACGCGATCGAACAACAAGGTCGTAGACGCCGGGACGAATGGCAAGATGGGGCCCTTCGAACACCACTTAAATCTCAATCACCATCATAATTTAAGGAGACAAATAAATGGCAAACATAGTACCTGACTCTTTTAAAACAGACCTACTTGGTGGCGTGTTTGATTTTGATTCTGGCGGATCAACTTTCAAACTTGCGTTATATACATCGTTAGCTGGTTTCAGTACTTCTACAACTGCTTACACAACTACTAATGAAGTTTCTTCATCTGGTACAAGTTATACTGCAGGTGGAAATACTTTAACTAATAATGGTGTAGCAGTATCAAGTAACATTGCATACGTTGACTTTGCAGATTTAACTTTTAGTTCTGTAACTTTAACAGCTGCAGGGGCCCTGATTTATAAAGGAACTTCTAATGAAGCAGTATTAGTTTTAGATTTCGGCGGAGATAAAACTGCAACTAACGGAGATTTCGTTATTCAGTTTCCAACTGCTGATTCATCTAATGCGATCATTAGACTTGGCGACGCGTAATAATTAAAAGGAAATAGTAATGGCATTTGCACTCAACGATAGAGTAAAAGAAACATCTACTACGACAGGGACAGGTACGTTCGATTTAGCGGGCGCTGAAACTGGTTTCGAGAGTTTTGTTTCTGGTGTTGGTGATGGTAATCAAACTTACTATGCAATCTCTAATGATGGTACAAATGAATTTGAAGTAGGGATCGGCACAGTAACTGATGCCGCTACAGATACTTTATCTAGAGATACAATTATTTCTTCATCTAATTCAGATGCGTTAGTCGACTTTTCAGCTGGTACTAAAACAGTATTTTGTACATTGCCTGCATCAAGAACACCTTCTGCAGGAATGACAGCACAAACTTTTGTTAATACTCATAGTCAAACTATATCTGATGATCAAACTTTAGATTCAGGAGTATTAGCAGGACCTGTTTCAATAACAGGAACACAAATAGTAACAGGAACTTTGGTAATTATATAATGAGTAAAATTGAAGTAGATGAAATAGTACCTAGAAGTGGAAATAATTTAACAGTTGGATCTTCTGGTCAAACTATTATTGTTCCAGCAGGTGCAACTTTTAATGCATCTAATAGTACATTTACTTTACCTGATGGTTCTATTGTAGCTGCTAAAATTGCTTCAGGAGCAATAACAGCAGATAAAATTTCTTCTTCAATAGATTTAAGTTCTAAAACATTAACTCTTCCTGCATCAGCAGTAACAGCACATGTTACAGCCTTTGACGATAATAAAATTGTTAATGATATTTCTACACTTGCTTTAAGACAAGCATCTGACCAAAACAAATCAGCTTACAATACTAACTCACAATCAGTTGATGTATTCCAAGATGATACAGGTATTGATACGACTACTAATGTTGCAAGAAATGCTAGTGAGTATGTTAATTCTATAACAGAAAGTTTTTCAACACCTGCTTATGAAACAGGCAATAGAAGTTCTACATATAGTAGCATAACTCATGCAAATTTTTCGGTTGATACTGGTTCAACTATAGCAAATACTTGGGTTGATGGTGATTTTAGTACAGGTTCTAGTAACTCTTGGTATTTTGAGCCAATTGAAACAGTTACTTCAGATTTTAGAATTGTTTTTGATTTAGGTTCTGGTAATTCAAAAATATATACTGGTGCAAAAATTTATCTAAGCGGTGCTAGTGATTGTGGTACTTGGGTTTATGAAGGTTCTAATAATGGAAGCAATTATACTGCTTTAAGTTCAAATTTTAATTGGGGTTCTTCAATTACAACAGAAACAACTTGGTCAAATGATACAGCATACAGATATATAAGAGTTAAAGGTATTAGTGGCTCAACAAGTAATGGTCCATGGCAAAAAGAAATTGAATTTCAAACTAAAACAAGTAGTATAACATTTAACTCAACAGGAAACTTTACAGGTACAACAATAACTGCACCATCAAGTGTATCTTCTATGGGTGCTATTATTACTTACCAAGACCAATCTGGTACTAACGCATTAAACACAGATATAGTTTTACAGTTATCAGCAGATGGTGGTTCTAACTATTCAACTGCTACACTTACTGCTTTACCAGATTTTTCTACTGGTATTAAAATGGCTAAAGTAAATGATTTAGCTGTGACAGCAGGTACAAGTTTAAAATATAAAATATCTTTTGCTAATCAAGCAAGTGGAACTAAAGAAGCTAGAATTAGAGGAGTGGCATTACAATATTAATATGAGTGAAGTAAAAGTAAATAAAATCTCACCTAGAACAGGAACCACATTCACAATCGGTGACAGTGGAGACACGGTTACTACTGCAGGAGATGTTTCTGCAAATAGTATCACTGCATCAAATTCAATTACTTTAAACGGTGAAGCAATTACAGCTTTAGCGAATCCAACATTTACATCCATCTCACCTGATACCATAACCAATGCTCAAACATCTATTACAATTACAGGAGCAGGTTTTGTATCAATACCTGTTGTTGAAGCAATCTCAACTACTGGAGTTATTACTCCTGCAGACAGTGTTACATTCAATAACTCAACTTCACTTACTTGTAATTTTACATTAACAACGGATGGAACCTATTATATTAGAATTGAAAATAATGACGGTTTAGCAGTTAGATCATCTACAGCTGTTTTAACTGTATCCGATGCACCTACATGGACTACTGCTGCTGGAACATTAGGTACTATTGCTGGAGATTTTTCTGGAACCGTTGCAACCGTTGCTGCAACATCAGATTCAGCTATCACATATTCAGAGACAACAAACGTATTAACAAATGCAAGTCAGGCAAATTGTTCTTTAAATTCATCAACAGGTGTGATATCAACTACTGACTTCGGTGGTTCAAGCACCACTGCAACAACTTATACATTTACTTTAAGAGCAACCGATGCTGAAGGTCAAACGGCTGATAGACAATTCAGTCTAACATCTTTATATGCTGCAACAGGTGGAGGACAATTTAACTAATGGCTAGTACATATTTATCAAGAACACAAACTACTGGAAACAGAACTACATTTACTTTTTCTGCTTGGGTAAAAAGAAGTAGTTTAGGAGAACAACATTTAATATCATGTGGTCCAAGTAGTACTGCTAGAACACAATTCCATTTTCAAGGTCAAGACGCATTACAGTTTTATAATAATGATGGTGGTTCTGTAAATATGTATATAAAAACAAACAGATTATTTAGAGACGTTAATGCTTGGTATCATATTGTTTTAAGATTTGATACTACACAAGCAACAGCAAGTGATAGAATTAGATTTTATGTTAATGGGGAAGAAGAAACAAGTTTGGCAACTAATACTATTCCTGCACAAAATGCTGACAATACTCAATTTAATTATAATGGTATTGCTGTTGATATAGGTAGAAGACACTATGATAATACTGGTTTTTTTGACGGCTCAATGTCTCATGTTCATTTTTGTGATGGTCAATCTTATGACGCATCAGCATTTGGTTCTACAGATACGACAACTGGAGAATGGAAAATAAATACTTCTCCTAGTGTAACTTATGGAACTAATGGTTTCTTTATTTTAGAAGATGGTAATTCAGTTACAGACCAATCTGGTAACAGTAATAACTTTACAGTTGGTGGTGGTACACTTACAAATACTGAAGATTGTCCAAGCAATGTTTTTGCTGTATTTAATCCTCTTTCTAGTAATACAGGTAATACATATTCAAATGGAAACACTACTGTTTCTTATGCAAACAATTTTCAAAGAAATGCTAATGCTACACTAGCCTTTAATAGTGGAAAATATTATGGGGAATTTAAAAGAACAGGAAATGCTAATCTTCACGTTGGTATTGTTGGTAATACTTTTTTAGAAGATGGAAGAATAATAACTGATACAAGTGGAAACCATACTTATAATATGAGAGGTCATACAGGTTGTATAACTTTGTTAACTAATACTGCCGATCAAAGTATTTTTGTAGATGGATCTGATTCTGGAGATGCTGTAGATTTTTTTACTTCAACAGGAGATATTGTTATGGTTGCATTTGATGCGGATACTAAAAAAATATGGTTTGGAAAAAATGGAACATGGAGTAGTTCTGGTAATCCATCAACTGGTGCTAATCCATCATATACTTATAGTGGTACAGCAACATCTGATTTTACTTTTGGCGTTGATACAGAAAATGGTTCTACTTGTTCAGCAAACTTCGGCAATGGCTACTTCGGAACAACAGCAGTATCTAGTGCAGGAACTAACGCAAGTGGTATAGGAATATTTGAATATGATGTTCCAACAGGTTATACTGCTTTATCAACAAAAGGATTAAATTTATAATGGCTTATACAACTATCAATAAATCTACAGATTATTTTAATACTAAACTTTATACAGGAACTGGTGCATCTAATTCTATAACAGGAGTAGGATTTCAACCTGATTGGACTTGGATTAAAAATAGAACTCAAACAGATGACCATAAAATATTTGATGCAGTTAGAGGTGTAACAAAAGTTCTGAAATCAAATACTACTGGTGCTGAAAGCACAGATTCAAATACTTTAACAGCTTTTGGCACAGATGGATTTACTGTTGGTAGCGATGGAGGTGTAAATGGAAGTAGTGAACCTCTTGTATCATGGAATTGGTTAGGTGCAAATGGCACTGCATCAAACACAGATGGAAGTATAACCTCAACTGTTAGTGCAAACACAACAAGTGGATTTAGTATTGTGTCTTATACAGGAAATGGAACTGCTGGTGCTACTGTAGGTCATGGCTTGGGAGTTGCTCCTGCTATGATGATTATAAAAAATAGAACAAGCAGTTCAAATACTTGGACAGTTTATCACCATAAGTTATCTAATCCTGCTACTAAATTTTTAGGATTAAATTTAAGTGGTGCTGAAGATACATCTACTGCTAATTTTAATTCTACTGTACCATCATCTTCTGTTATTACTCTTGGAACTGATGCAGGAACAAATGGTTCTACAACTATGATTGCTTACTGCTTCGCAGAAGTGCCTGGTTACAGCAAGTTTGGTTCTTATACTGGTAATGGAAATGCTGATGGAACATTTGTTTATACAGGATTTAAACCTGCATTTGTAATCGTTAAATCAACAAGTCATGCAATAGGTTGGGCAATGATTGATAATAAAAGAGACCCAGATAATGCAGGAACTACTGCTGTTTTAAGGCCCAATACTTCAGAGACTGAAGATGATAATGCAGCTTACAATGTAGAATTATTATCTAATGGTTTTAAAAACAGAAATACTAATTCTAGTTTCAATAACCCTTCTTATGAATACATCTACATGGCATTTGCAGCAGCACCTTTAGTCGGAACTAATAACGTCCCAGCGAATGCGAGGTAACTCGTGGCTAGTATCTTAAAAAACGACACCATACAAAATAGTAGTGGATCTAATATAATCAACGAATCATCTAGTACAGTAACCATGGCTGCATCAGGTAATACCGTGACGATTCCATCAGGTGCAACGATGACAGCAGATAGTCTACTGGTTAATGGTCAAACCGTTACAGGTAGAATATTTCCAACAGTTACATCTATTACACCAACAACTGCATCAGCTAGTGTTCAAACATCAATAGGAATCACTGGATCCGGATTCATTGCAACTCCAATTGTTGAAGCAATATCATCAACAGGTGCTATAAATACTGCAGATACAGTCACTTATAACAGCTCTAGTTCTTTGACTTGTAATTTTACATTGATTGCAGGCAGTTATTATATTAGAATAGAGAACAACACAGGTTTTGCAGGACGATCTGCATCAACTTTATTAACGGTATCATAATGGCAGGAATTTTAAAAGTAGACACAGTACAAGATCAAGACGGTAATGATATTATCCAAGAATCTTCTGGTACAGTAACAGTTGGTCAATCAGGCCAAACGGTTGCGGTTGCAGGTGGTGCTACATTATCGGTACCTACATTATTAGTAAACGGAGAATCCGTTACAGCTATTACTTTACCAACCGTTACATCTTTATCTCCTGATACAATTACTAACGCTCAAACGTCAGTGACTATCACTGGTACTAATTTTGTAAACGGTGCAGTGGTAAATGCTATCTCAACAACTGGTGCAATCTTTACAGCAGACACGGTAACCTTTAACAGTTCAACATCTATCAGTGCACAATTTACTTTAGCAACTGATGGTACTTATTTTATCAGAGTCGAGAATCCTGATGGGTTAGCTGGTAGATCTTCAACTGCTTTACTTACTGTATCAGACGCTCCAACATGGTCCACTGCTGCAGGTAGTTTAGGTTCTGTTGCACAAGGTGGATCAATCAGCTTTACAGTTACTGCTACATCTGATAGTGCTGTAACTTACTCTATTGTATCTGGAGCTTTACCAACAGGTGGTAGTTTAAATAGTTCAACTGGAGCAATCACTGGAACAGAATCAGGTAGTGATACTTCAGAGACAACTTACAACTTTACAATTAGAGCAACGGATGCTGAAGCACAGACTGCTGATAGAGCTTTCTCTATTACAGTAACAACAGGAATTAACAATGCGGGGCAATTTAACTAATGGCAACATCATATTTATCAAGAACTTTTGGAACACCAACAGATGCAAAAAAATGGACTTTTAGTTCATGGTGTAAAAAAGGAACTAATGGAACTTATCACATATTTGGTGGTGGAGCTACAGGTCAGACAGGAGATGGTCATAGTTATTTAGGAATGATACCTAATTTTTATGCTAATTATTATGATGGTACCACAACACATTGGAATTTATATTCAAATGCTGTATACAGAGATTTAAGTGGTTGGTATCATTATATGTTTGTTTATGATTCTGCACAAGCGACAGCATCTAACAGAGCAAAAGCATATATAAACGGTGAACAAATAACAAGTTTTTTAACTGAAACATATCCTTCTTTGAATTACTCTACGATGTGGAATAATAGTGGAATTACTCATTACATAGCTAGAAGAGGTCAAAGTCAAGGTTTTGAAGGTTCTTTAGCACATGTTCATTTTTGTGACGGGTATGCGTACTCACCAAGTGATTTTGGCGAAACAGATGCAACAACAGGAATCTGGAAACCTAAAACTGAAACATCAGTCACCTATGGTAATAATGGATTCTTTTTAAAATTTGAAAACTCTGGCTCTATGGGAACAGATAGTTCAGGTAATGCAAATAACTTTACTGTTAATGGAACACCAACACAGAATATAGATACACCTAGTAATGTTTTTAGTACTTGGAATCCTTTACAATGGACTTTAGATGGTCCAGGTAATCCACCAAATACATCTTTTGGAAACGGTAATACAAGTGTACTTACATCAGCTAGTTCTGGAGACAGCTCTGATGTTTGGGGTACTTTAGGTGCATCAAGTGGAAAATATTACCATGAAGTAAAAATGACAAACAATCCTTCAGATGCTGGTAATACTAGTATGTCGGTAGGTTGGGGTAATGCAGAAACAGGAGAAAGAATAACTTATTATGGTAGTAATGGTTATAAATATACTTCATCTGGTTCATCTGCTTATGGTGCCACTTTTACACAAAATGACATTATTGGATGTGCAGTTGATTTAACAAATGGTACAATAGAATTTTATAAAAATGGAGTTTCACAAGGTCAAATTACTGGAGAAATAACTACTAACACAGGTTTTTGGCAACCTTTATCTTGGGACGGTTCTGGCTCATCAACTGCTAGTTGGGATGCTAACTTCGGCAATGGATATTTCGGAACAACTGCTGTATCATCAGCACAGAATCCAGATGACGGAATAGGAATTTTTGAATATGATGTCCCTACTGGATATAGAGCATTATGTACTAAATCAATTAATGCAGAGGAGTATAGTTAATGGCACAAATTAATAAACCATCAGATTATTTTAATACTAAACTTTATACAGGTAATGGTTCAACACAATCTATTACAGGAGTAGGTTTTGAACCAGATTGGGTTTGGATTAAAAATAGAGTTAATACTACTGATCATTTATTATTTGATGTTGTTAGAAATGCTCCAAATTTTATTAAATCTAATTCTAATAGTGCAGAAGTTACAGGTCTTACAAGTGTATTAAATTCTTTTGATACTGATGGATTTACTGTAGGCAATGATGGTGGTATAAATAGTAATAATGACACTTACGCATCATGGAACTGGTTAGCAGATAACACAAGTGGTTCATCAAACACAGATGGAACTATAACATCAACTGTTAGTGCTAATACTACAAGTGGATTTAGTGTTGTGTCTTATACAGGTACAGGTTCCAATGCTACTGTGGGTCATGGGTTAGGAGTTGCACCTAAAATGATTATAACTAAAGTACGCTCAGCTTCAGGGAATAATTGGAGTACATACCACTCATCTTTAGGCGCTGGTAATGTTATATGGTTAAATTTAACAAATAGTTCAAGTTCTGATTCTACTTTTTGGAATAATACAACACCAACATCTTCAGTTTTTAGTATAGGTACACAAGGAGATACAAATAGATCATCAGAAACTATAATCGCCTACTGCTTCGCAGAGAAAAAAGGCTACTCTAAGTTTGGCTCATACACAGGGAATGGAAATGCTGATGGAACATTTGTTTATACAGGATTTTCTCCCTCATTCGTTATGTTTAAAAATGCAACTACTGGCTCTACAAACTGGCATATTGTTGATAATAAAAGAGATACATTTAATATTGTAGATAAATTGTTACTTCCAAATGAAAGTGGTTCTGAAATAACACAATCAGCTTTAGATTTAACATCAAATGGTTTTAAAATAAGAGTAACAAATGGTTTTGTTAATACATCTGGTGATAATTACATCTATATGGCATTTGCTGAAAATCCATTAGTCGGAACAAATAACATTCCAGCAACGGCGAGGTAGCCGTGTTTTTTGGTGCAACTTCCTTTGCAGCAGCACCCTTCTCCGATGTAGGGTTCAATCCAAATGCATTCGTTAATGTATTAGGCTCACAGATTAATCAATCTAATAATACAGTTGTTGTACTTGGTAAGGCAGTTGTTTTACCTACAGGAAGTCAAGCAAATTTAAGTATTGGTAATTTACAAGTAGCAGATGTTATTGGTGTAGATGGAATTGCAACTGCATTATCAACAGGAACCGTTACGGTTGCTGCAGGAGCCGATGTCAGCGTTACAGGAAACCAGGCAAACTTTACAACAGGTACTGTTAATGTAGCAGATGTAGTTGGTGTATCTGGTAATAGAGTTAATTTAACAACTAATGATGTAACCACAACTGCTGATGCAAACATCTTACCTACTGGATCAAGAATTAATTTAGATACAGGAACTGTTACATTTAAATTTATATATTCTGTTACAGGATCTGGTGTTAATATTGCTGATGGAACTGTTACTACAACAGCTGATGCAAATGTATTACCTAATGGATCAAGAGTTAATACAGATACAGGTGAGGTTACAGTTGTTGCAGATGCAAATATTTCGGTTACAGGAAACAGGGTTGAAATTGCAATTGGAGATGTAACTACCAAAGCAAATGCAACAGCAATTGTTACAACCAATAGACAAAATTTATCTACAGGAACAGTTACAATTCAAGCAAATGCTACCGCATTACCTGCAGGTAGTGGTTTAGAAATTGGTACAAGTATGGTAAACGTTAAGAAATGGGATGGTATTGTACCTGGTGCCACTCAAGAATGGGAGCCAGTGCAAACGTCACTGGGTAGTTAATTATGTTTTTTGGAGCAACCACATTTGCAGCAGCACCTTTTGCCGGAGTCGGAATTGTAAATATTACGGTTCAACCAACAGGTAATCAAATAAATACAGCTATTGGTAATGTTCAAGTTGATTTAAATACTCCTGTTAATGTAACAGGTAATCAAATAAACCTTGCAACTGGTACCGTTTCTGTGATATCATGGATCCCGATAGATCCGAACGCAACAGGAATTTGGATACCAATCGATCCAGATAACCCATAAGGAGAATAAATGGCATCAAGTACGTCAAATGATTTAAAACTAGAATTAATTACTACCGGTGAAAAATCTGGTACATGGGGAACCATTACTAATACAAACTTACAAATCTTAGAACAAGCTGCATCTGGATATTTATCTCTAGCGGTAGGCTCAAGTGATGTAGCATTATCATTAGCTAATTATGCAACATCAAATGGTAAGAATTTATACTATAAGTTAACTGGTACCTTAACTGCAAATAGAACAGTTACAATGCCAGACACTGCAGAAAGAGTTTTTATAGTTGAAGATGCAACAGATAGATCATCTTCATTATTTACATTAACAGTTAAAACTGTTTCAGGAACAGGGATTGTTTTACCGGTCGGATCAACTACAGTTTTATATTCTGATGGAACTAATATTACAGGTAAATTACAAACTAAAGGATATATTACACCGGGAGCAACTTATACTACAGTTAATGGTGATCAAGTTTTAGTAGATACTTCAGGTGGTGGTATTGGTGCACCTGTTACAATTAATTTACCCGTATCCCCTGCAATAGGTGATGAAGTTCATTTTATAGATTCAGGTAATAACCTTGCATCAAATAATTTAACAATCGGTAGAAACAGTTCTAATATTTTAGGCTCTGCTTCTGATTTAGTAGTATCTACAAACACAGCGGCATTTACTTTAGTTTATGTTAATGCAACAAGAGGCTGGGTCTACAAAGATAATATATAGGAGCTAAAATATGGCTCTAATTGATTTTAAAGTCTTACCAGGAATAGACAAGCAAGATACTTCATCTGGCGCAGAAAACAGATGGGTTGATTCTGATAATGTAAGATTTAGATATGGACTACCAGAAAAAGTTGGTGGTTGGTCTTCACTTATTACCGATACAATTGTTGGAGTTGCAAGACGTGAATTTGCATTTGTTGATTTAGCGGGTAACCGTTATGTTGCAATTGGAACAGACAAATTTTTACTTATTTATTTTGAAGGTCAACTTTATGATGTTACTCCTTTAAAGGCTACTTTATCTTCTGCAACGATTGCAACAACAAGTGGGTCAGCTATTTGTGAAATTACTACTGGCTCTGCTCATGGTTTAAGTTCTGGTGATATTGTATTATTAGATAATGTAACTTTACCAGGTGGCACTGGTTATGCAGATTCTGATTTTGAAGATAAACTATTTCAAGTAACAACTGTTACATCATCAACTGTATTTACAATTACTCAAAGTTCTAATGCAACAGCAACAGTTGCAACAGGTGGAAGTATAGATGTTAAACCTTATGAGACTGTTGGTCCTGCAGAACAATCGTATGGTTATGGTTGGGGTATTGATACTTGGGGATCAGGTAATTGGGGAGAAGCTGCTTCAGCATCTGACGTGAGTCTGGAACCTGGTTTATGGTCATTAAGTAACTTTGGTCAAGTATTAGTTGCAACTATTGCAAATGGAAAAACTTTTACATGGAACGCAGGAGATGCTGCAAGATTAACAACAAGAGCATCAACAACTACATCAGGGTTCGAGACAACAAATAACCCAACAGCAACTAGGGTAAGTCTTGTATCACCTACAACTAGACACTTAATTCATTTAGGAACTGAAACAACGATTGGAAATACAGCAACTCAAGATGATATGTTTATAAGATTTTCTGATCAAGAAGATATAAATGATTACACTCCAACTGCAATTAACTCAGCTGGTTCACAAAGATTACAAGATGGTACAAAAATTATAGGTGCTTTAAAAGCAAAAGAAACAATTCTAGTTTGGACAGATAATGCTTTATATACCATGAAGTTTGTAGGTGCTCCATTTACATTTGGATTTGAGCAAGTTGGTACTAACTGTGGGTTGATCGGTAAAAATGCTGCTGTTGAAATTGATGGGGTTGCATTTTGGTTATCCAACAATGGTTTCTTTATGTTTGATGGTACTGTTAAATCATTACCATGTAGTGTAGAAGATTTTGTATTTGATCAATTAGATACAACTAAAGGTCAACAAATTTACGCTGGTTTAAATAATTTATACACAGAAGTAGTTTGGTATTATCCTTCACAAGGTTCTGATTATAATGATCAATACGTTGTATTTAATTATGGTGAACAAATGAAAGGTGGTGTTTGGTACACTGGAACAGAAGCAAGAACAACTTGGATTGATGCAACTATATATCCTAATCCTGTTGCAACTAAATTTGATAGTACAGCTGTTGGTACTTTTCCTATAATCGTAGGTGAAGATGGTTTAGGTCAAACTACATTATTTGAACACGAAGTAGGAACGGACCAAGTTAATCCTGATGGTAGTACAACAACGGTTACCTCATTTATAAAATCATTTGATTTTGATTTACAGGTTCAAGGAACAAGTGGAGAAGTATTTTTAGCTCTTAGAAGATTTGTACCTGATTTTAAAGATTTACAAGGGAATGCAACAGTGACACTTGCTATTAAACGATACCCTCAACAATCAGACACAGTAACATCTTTAAGTCCCTTTACAATTACAGCTAGTACCGATAAAAAAGATACTAGGGCTAGAGGTAGATTTGTTAATATTAAAATTGAAAACACAGATGTTAGTGAGTCGTGGCGTTTTGGAACTTTTAGAATTGACATACAACCGGACGGTAGAAGATAATGGCTAAGATAGTAGTAAGAATACCAGAACCAAAAGAAGAGTATGAAGTATCTAACCAGAAACAAATTAATAGAGCGATTGCTCTTATTGTAGAACAATTAAATTCAACTTTTCTAAATGAAGAAAGACAAGAGGAAGAACGTTTCACTTGGTTTAATGGTAGAAATTAATGAGTTGTAATAATGTCAATATTGAAAATTTTCAACTAGGTGTTTCTAGTGGAGATTTATCTCCTAGTTACAAACAAGTTTACAAGTTTGGTCAAAACGCAGATGTTGGAAATAGTATTGAAACAATTTGGCTTGAAGGAGGTCTGTATGTCTATCCTCCTAGTGCAACAAC
>WLWE01001582.1_pt1 | contig 16354 bp, 15 predicted proteins | sample 6718301 | NCBI WGS metagenome assembly WLWE01 (sample SAMN12718691, study PRJNA515312) | sponge metagenome | isolation source: marine sponge | host: Mycale hentscheli | place: New Zealand: South Island, Marlborough, Capsize Point | collected 2003-05-01 | reverse complement strand
ATCGACGTGCTACCAGTCTTGTGTAACCCCACGTGCAGCGTGATCATTGCACCTATGACCTAAGCGAAAATACTTGCGGTTCGCGTCCTAGTTGCTCCATATTCAGTTTGGCCCAGTCAAGCACTTGCCGGATCCCCTCTCGAAGATCAACGGTGGGTGCCCAACCCAACTCCCTGTGGATCTTGGTGCTATCCAACAAGTATGTTCGGTCTTCTGTTGGGCGGCCCGGCACGGGGTCCACAAAGTCTTCCAGAGCGATGCCAGCTTCTTCGGCGATCATGCCTACAACATCTCTCACACTTGTAGCTGTTGAGGGTCCAGCGTTGTAGATCTCACCGTTGGGTGCAGCGGTGGCAATCGAATAGACAGCCGCGGCTAGGTCTGACGCATGCAACCAAGATTTAGCGACGCTGCCTCCCCCTTCAAGCGGAAATCGCGAGCCGGATAAGGCGCAGTAGGCCGCTTTGGGTATCAGGCGATACATCTGTTGTCCGGGCCCATACGCATTTGATGGGCGTATGGTATTCGTCGGGAACCCCTTGGCGGCGTAAGTCTTCAAATGCAAATCAGCCGCGAGCTTGGAAACGGCGTACGGGCTAGTTGGATTCAAAGGACCATTCTCAACAGAAGGATCCTCGTCCGCGGATCCGTAGACCTCGGATGACCCGATCTGCATCCAATGCCGAAAGTTCCCTTGAAGCTGAATCATCTCCGTCAACTTTGCAAGGGCGACGACATTGGTGTCGTAATACCTGTATGAGTCATTCCATGATGTTGCATAAGCCAGCGCAGCGAAGTTGATTACGCACTCTATTCTCTCCTCGTCAAGGATTCGTAAGACAATGTCCGGCTCGTGGACCATATGTGCTTGAACGTATCGGAAACGAGCATCACGATCACCTACATCCAGAGAGTAGTGACGCGGCTTTCTTTGGTTTCTACCGATCGACACGACGCGGTCTGTAGCCGGCAGGTCCAACAAGTACCTCACCATGTGGACACCAAAGACTCCATCCCCACCAAGAATCGCGTAACGGCTAAATGACCGATTCATGTTGCACGCTCCCTACGCACCGATTCAGTAATCCGACGTTAGCGTAGAGCCATGCTCGTAGGGGAATCCGGATGAGGCACCGCTTGAGTTTCAGCGGCGTCACAAAAAAGCGCTACTTGACTGTGAACGCAAGTGGTGCTGACTTCTTGCGCATTGTGGCCCGCGCGATCTTGAGGTGGGAGGTTCAAGTCGTACGCGAACCACCCCCGAAATCTTGGCGCTCGCGTTTGCTCAAGGCTTTGGATGTACGTGCATTTCACCTTGAGAAGTGCACGGCAGTGCAACTTCATTCTGACAGCTACGCTGCGGGACCAAGGGCTGCAAGTCGTTTGGTCTCTGAGTCGATTTCTACTCGTTGCCAGAGCGAAGCATCTAGTCAGGGCTGGAGTGTTGCGCCTGTACAAATATCACTTTTCAGAGAGCTATCAAAGAATCCAGAAGAAATTACTATTGCCGATTCGTGGGCTCGACAATATCCGCACGCGAAGAATCGAATTCGAGTTCCCGCGCAGACTATGTCAATTTTGCTGCGCGAGATGCATACTCCCGCCCTTGTGACGCCGAAGCCGTTGTGGAGGCACTCCTCCGGACGGTCTCAACCCGAGATTCATGATGACGCCATCTATCAAGAAACGTTCTCCAACACATCACCATGTGAATCAAAAAATTCGCGATCCGGCTGGCAAGCGCTAGTTGTTCTGAATAGAGACATCAAGTATGGATCTCTCTATAGTTACGAAGACCTTCTCCCAAGCGATTCGACTTCGATGTGGTCCATCGGCCAGGTCCGCTTCTTATCGCGCACCGGGGGGGCCTTAAGTAATGGAATGCCTGCCGATACCTATCCAACGCCAAAATCTCAGGTGGCTATTGCGTTGACTTCGGTCAACACGCTTATTCGATTGGTGCTCCATCCCCGTTCAATTCGAACTGGATGGCATGAACATGTCTTTCAGCAGCGAGCAGCTGACGTCGCCAGAGTCCTTCGCCAGCGCTACCCCCACGCTCGGGCCGCTCTGTTGGCATTTGACATCCAACTCCCTGTCTATCTCATTGCCGGCCTGGAATACGCAGGAATACGAACGGTTGCTCTCCAAGAACGTCCCGCAATTTCATTCGACCATGCCGCATCCTCGATCGCCGGAACGATTTTGAGTGCAAGCACCTTCTTCGCTGAAACTCTGCGTGATTCACCCGTTGTTTCAAGCAAGAACGTGATTCCGGTCGGCATGTGGCGGACAGACCTGCTTCAAACCGAACTACAGGTTGCGCGCGGGGGAACGCCTCCAAAAAGGCCCACCGTTCTCGTTTTGCCGTACCACGCAGAGCCTCCCCTGCATCGCCCGAGTGATCCGATGTGCACGTCAATTGAAACCTTGATTTCTTTCCTCAGCGACATCCTTGCGCTCGCCGAAAGGCACAATGATGTGCATTTCATGGTCCGGGCAAAAAATGCTGATTGGCTACTTGATTCTCGAACAACTACCGAGAGAGACGCGCTCACGCGGTTAGGAAACGTATCTCTAGACGACAACTACTCAACACTCAATCGCACCTATAAATTAGCCGCTCAAAGCTCGCTCATAATTGCCAAGCCCACGTCGCTCATTGACGAGGCGCTCGCCTGTGGCATTCCTTGCGTCGTACACGATTACACGCACAACGCCTCGAACTACGCCAGCTCGTTGCTCACCTACCTGCCCCGGCGGCTATGGGCTTCGGATAGGGCCGAACTTTTTTCAAAGGTCCAAGAAATCCTGATTGACAACGTAGAAAACCCTGACGTTTCGAACCCCGATCTTGTGGCGATTTACGGCTTTTGGGCAGACGGAAAAGTACGCCAGCGAATCCACGCATACCTCGACGGAATTGGTCTTGACCCGAACCATGAACCCGATCTGAATACAAATTCAGGCGCCCCCGCAGAGGAATCTGAGCAGACCCACGCTGCTACCTCGTCACCATTTCAAGATGAACCCCTAAGGCCAAGGGGTTCCGCGGGACGTCGAGACTTTCCTTGATTCTAACTCTGCAAGATTCTCCATCCGTAGCGGAAAATTCTTGGTTCGAGTGGACGACGGCAGCCCCCCGGTGCCCACGGGTCGGGTCTAGATCTCTCTCGGAAGTTTACTGAGCGTCGGTCGACAAGCCCATTTCCCAAGGAACCGCGGACAAATTCCATTCTGACTCTGAGGCTCTTGCCAATTCCGAGGCATCGGTAGACTCGCGCTAAGCAGAGAATCTCGAGTTTTTCCTAGGTGGTGACTCCGAATGTTAGCATCATGCTAGATAGAAGATCGGAAGTTTCGATAGGTACAGCAGACCTAGGGAACCTAACTTTTTCCTGGCACCCATGCCAAGGCTTGACTGATTGGACAACACCTTGGAAACCGCGACAACACCCCTACGCCTGTTGATTGCCGATCTCAATCATGCGCAAATCGGCAAGGCGTGGTCGGTTCTTCCGGTTCCCCTTAACGCCGGTTACCTGGCGTCTTTTTCACTGCATTACTTCAGTGGCGATCTTGAGGTAAAGATCTGCAAAACGCCCTTCGATTTCATCGAAGACGTCGAATCATGGCAGCCAAATGTTGTGGCGTTCTCAAACTACATCTGGAATAGCAATCTTTCGACCGCCGCATCTCAATGGGTCCGAAAGATCTCGCCGAGCACCCTTTTGGTCTTCGGTGGGCCCAATATCAATACAGCAGAGCCTGACGCATCCATCGATTTTCTCGTGACTCGGCCCTGGATTGATTTCTATATTCCGCACGAGGGAGAAGTTCCCTTGCTTCGGGTGCTCGAGGCCTTCGAGAGTGCAGGACGAGATCGCGAGTTGCTTACAGGAAGGCAGATTGACGGTTGCTGGTCGCTTCATCGTTCTCAATCCGCGTTTAGCGATGATGCTTGGCCTGTGGAAATCACTGAGCCGCCCGGTGGCCTCGACCGCAAGACTGGGCGCCTACTCGATCTCGCCGACGTACCATCCCCTTACTTGAGTGGGGTCCTTGACACCTTTCTCGCGCATGAATCCTTCGTCCCCCTTATTGAAACAAATCGGGGTTGTCCCTACTCCTGCACTTTCTGCTCGTGGGGAGACATGGCAAAGTCCAAGTCCTCTTCCTTTCCCATGGAGCGTGTAATGGACGAGTTGGCCTATCTCGCTCATAACAATGTAAGTCGTGTTTCATACTTGTATATCGGTGATGCAAATTTTGGTCTCTTTCAGCGTGATGTAGATATTGCGGCTGAACTTAGACGTATGAAGGATGAGAGCGGCTTCCCCTCACAGGTCTACCTATATTTTGCAAAGAACAGTTCTGACAAGGTTCTGCAAGTAGCTGAATCCCTCAAAGACATGACTCCCATTTCGCTTTCGCGGCAAACTCAAAATCCAGACGTTCTCACGAACATTAAGCGCTCAAATATCAACCTTGACATGTTCACCGCTCTGTCACGAAAAGCGAAAGAACTCGGAGTTGAGAGTTTTGTCGAACTCATCTACGGGCTCCCCGGGGAATCAGCCGCGAGCTTTTTCGATGGAGTCAAGGAAATTCTCTCTAGCGACGTAGACGGATTGCACTTCTTTCCGGCGATGCTGCTTGGAGGATCCGAGATGTCAACAGAACAGTCTCGGCAGACATTCAAAATCGAGGGAGAATTCAGAACGATTGACGGAGCAACTGGCGACTACGGGCCCTTTGCCGCCTCGGAATTCGAGGAAATCGTAACTTCGACAGCGGTCTACAGCAGAGAAGATTACTTTCACATCCGTCGTTTCCATTTCGTGCAAGCAGTGCTCGTTGATGTCGATGCCGGCGGTCGCCTCTTCTACCCCATTCGAGCTTTGCTGGGCAAAGAAGACCTCTTCCGGCTGCTGGATCGACTTTCTCGGAAGGAAGCTCTTCCCGATGGGCCTTACCGATCTCTTCTATACGACTTTGATGCGGCTGCAGCCGCCGAGTTGCATACTGAAGATGACGTGGAGCGACTGAAGTTTACCGGTGCTGGACAAATGGACAACGTCAAGTTGAATCCCTACTTTCTCCTTCGCTTGATTCACGCACCAGGCAATCTCGAAGATTTTCTCTCGGTTTTATCCCAAATATTAATAGACGAATTCGATTGCAATGAAGGAGAGTCCACGACAGTCTGCAAATTCATCAGTGACCGCGTCTATGGTTTCGATGGTGCGCTAGAGACGATGTTGACAACGAGTCTTGATGTAGATGTCTTGGCTCGATCTTCGCTGCAGTTGGATGGCGGCAACGGCGGACCCCTACTACTTGAACGGCCGAGAGACTATCGCCTGGTCAAGGATCAGTCGTATACCGGCATTGTCTGTTCAACGAAGCCAGAGGTGGACATCCTGTATGACACGGCCATGCACCACTCGCGCGAAAACATGGGACGCTTCTTGACCTGGCGAATTGAAGGGCAAGAGAACGATGGCGACGATCAAAGGACCCTCACGAATGAAGGCGGGTGGCTGTTCTAGCCCCAACGCTCTGGAGTAATTTATGCCACTCCGCTATGCGGATCTCGACGAACGCAATTGGGGTAACCTTTGATTACATACTGCCATAGATGTGTAATGCCATCGTCCAAGCCCGACCTGCCTTTTGACTCTGAAGGAATCTGTGGGGCATGTCGGAATTTTGAGCATCGCAAACACATTGATTGGAGTAAGCGGGCTTCGCAATTCAAGGCCGTAACCGATCAATATCGGGATCCGACAAACCAACGATGGGACTGCATCATCCCGGTGAGTGGTGGAAAGGACAGTACGGCGCAGGTCCTGAAGATCCTTGAATTGGATCTTCGCCCACTCTGCGTGACGTCGACCACCTGCAATCTTTCTGACCTTGGCCGCGAGAACATAGAAAATCTAAAGGGTCTGGGAGTTGACTACATTGAGTTCACCGCAAACCCACGTGTTCGCAAGAAATTGAATCGGATCGGTCTGGAAACTGTCGGAGATATCGCCTGGCCAGAACACGTGGGGATATTCACGGTGCCGGTGAGAGCCGCCGTTCAATTCGAGGTCCCGCTTATTGTGTGGGGGGAGAATGCTCAACACGAATATGGTGGACCAGCTCACTCAGCGACTGAGCAGACGCTAACCCGCCGCTGGCTGGAGGAGTTCGGGGGCTTATTGGGTCTGCGAGTAGCGGATCTACCTGGACAGGCAGGAATCACTCCTGGCGACTTAGCTTCGTATCAGTATCCAAGCGATGAGGAACTGGCACGTGTGGGTGTGACCGGTATTTTCCTCGGATACTTCTTTGAGTGGGATGGACTGGCCAACACCTTGATGGCGGAAGCTTACGGCTTCAAGTCCTTCCAGACAGCCGTTGAAGGAAGCATGCTCTCCTACGAGAATCTCGACAACCTTCAACATGGAATACACGACTACTTCAAGTTCCTCAAATACGGTTTTGGGAGAGCTACTGACCACGCGTGCATGCAGGTGCGTCGCGGTCGGCTTTCAAGATCGCAAGCACTAGAGATCGTCCGCATCCGGGACGGCAAGTTTCCGTGGACTTACCTAGGAAAACCCCTAGCTCAAATCCTCGATCCTCTCGAAATGAATGTAGAAGAATTCAAGGCCATCTGCGATCGCTTCACCAATAAGCAACTCTTTCTGACCGACAACCACGGAGAGCTAATTCGTGACAAGAGTGAGAATCTAAAAAAAGTCAATTACGACAATGTCGACTAAGTCACCCGTCCAAGTTCTTGACCTCGGTCTAAACAATCTTACCTCGCTCATGCGCGCACTCCGCGGAACAGAACTTGCCTCTGTGCGCATCGTCGCTACTGGCGACGAACTCCATAAAACCGGGCTCGTCGTCCTTCCCGGCGTGGGTGCTTTCGGAGCCGCAATGTCCAGCCTTCGGGCTCGTGGCTTCGAGCAAGCCATCAGAAGTCACATTGAGGAAGGCGGATACCTCATGGGAATCTGCCTGGGGATGCAGCTGCTCTTCAATGAAAGCTCAGAATCCCCCGGATGCAACGGGTTAGGCTTAATTCAAGGTGACGTTCACCGCATTCCCTCTTATCCAGAGATGCGAGTGCCGCACGTGGGCTGGACCAATCTTCAAGGGTCACCTTCGCCTTTCCCATCGTTGCAGAGCACAGACGATTTCTATTTCGTGCATTCCTATGAAGCGGCACCAAAGTTTGACACCGCCGTTATCGCTCGCGCGCATTACGGAACGAACCTGCTCATCTCAGCCGTACTGAGTGAGCGAGTCGTTGGATTCCAGTTTCACCCTGAGAAAAGCTCCAAGCCCGGTGCGCGTCTGCTAAGCGAAGTAATGAGGTGGGCGGGTGCCTAAAATCCGTATTATTCCCACCCTGCTCACAGATGGGGTCAATCTGATAAAGGGGGAACGCTTCGAAAGCTGGCGGACTGTGGGGTTCGTTCCCGGCTCGGCCCAGGTCTTTGCGATGCGGAACGTCGACGAACTCGTCGTGCTCGATGTCAGCGCGACCCAAGAGAGCCGTCGCATATCTGACTCCATGGTCACCTCAGTCGCCGAATGTCTCAACATTCCTCTCACTGTCGGGGGCGGGATTCGAACACTTGCCGACGTTGAATGCGCCATGCGGCATGGAGCCGACAAGGTGGTCATCGGCTCGGCGGTGCAAGACGACCCAGTCTTCATCACCAGTGCCGCCGAAACATTCGGGTCACAGGCCATCGTCGGATCCGTTGACGCAGTGGGAGATAACGGATGCCGCACATCCACTCGCTCGGGGAAGCGAGTACACGATGAAGATGTTGTAGAACTGGCCCGACGGCTTGAGGGACTCGGTGCAGGTGAAATCCTCCTCCAGAGCACAACACGCGACGGCACCCTCACCGGTATGGACCTCGAATCAATTTCTCGAACTAGCGGTGCGGTCTCAATTCCGGTCATTGCTTCTGGTGGAGCCGGCAACTACTCAGACGTTCACCAGGCGGTGCAGGCAGGGGCTTCAGCTGTTGCAGCGGGTGCCATGTTTCAATTCACACAGCAGACTCCTGCTGGAGCACGAGACTATTTATCTGAACTCGGCATTCCCGTTCGTCACGGATGAACGTCTTCGTTATCAACGTCTCATTTCGGTGAGTCAGAATGCCCTAGAATCTGGAGGCTGCCGTTCTGGTTTAAATGTGAAAACCCTGGGAGGAGCTGTGCGAGGTATGCGTTTCTGGCGAACATTTCGGAACACCTATCTCATGGGCCCGGAGAGTCTCTTTACGGCCATAATCAACGACGACGACTATCTCGAGGTACTGAAGACACCTGCATTTGATCAAGCTCAAACGGTGGGCCCAGCGAATTCCGTCTGGAATCGCTTCAGCAGACGACTGCGTCCTTGGTTTTGGCCTCAGATTGCAGATGCTTCCATGTGGGCCAGCGCGTCCGAATCGGGCTGGTACCCACCGTCTACTTACTTGATTGACGAACCCGGTCCACTCTTGATTCAGCTAATGCAACGCACATCAATCGACGCTTCGATCGTCGACCTTGGTTGCAACTCAGGAGCAAATCTGAACTTCCTCTATCAGTCTGGGTACCGACGTCTAGCCGGGGTTGATGCCGGGCGTCAGGCACTCGAACTCTTTTCGTCTACTTTCCCCGAGGCGTATGTATGTGCCAAACCTGTAAACGACGTCTTTCAACATTACCTGATAGAGCAGGATACAGATGCCTTCGATGTCCTGCATTCAAACGGAGCCACCCTCGAGCTCGTGCACCCAAGTTTCCCAATCGTCGCCGAAATCTGCCGTGTCATCCGGGATTCTGTGTATTTGGACATCTGCGAGAGAGGACATGCCTACCCACGGCGCTACGTAGAACAGTTCGCCAGACACGGCTTTGTTCTCGTGCATAGCGAGAGAGCAAGCGATCCCGTTCACCACTCGAGTATCCTAATATTCCGAAACCGATCGAAGTCCCACTAATTAGACGGAGTCCCCATCGTGCCTGCGAGTGCGTCGCCACCCACACCTGGGGACCCGCAGGCTCGCTGCCGTCAGCACCGACGTCGCATCCTCGAAATCTCCCAGTCTCTCGAGGCATTGCACGTGGGCCCAGCGTTTTCATGCCTTGAGATCGTCGACGCTGTTCTCTACGACTGCATGGACACCGCCTACGGGGGCTCAGACTCATTCATCCTGTCCAAAGGACACGGAGCTATGGCTCCCTATGTGGTTATGGAAAGCCTCGGCGTCATTGACCGCGACCTATTGAGTTCTGTCTGCCAGGACGGTTCGCGACTAGGCGGGCACCCCGATCGAGGCAACCCCGGGGTCATTGTCTCGAGCGGTTCACTCGGACACGGCCTACCTCTAGCCCTCGGGATCGCGCGCGGCATGCGAGAACATCTCCGATCGGGCCGAGTCTATGTAGTGATGAGCGACGGCGAACTGATGGAGGGGTCTGTCTGGGAGGCACTGCTGCTAGGACCTTCCCTGGATCTAACCAATGTCTCCATCATCGTTGACCACAACGGCTCAATTTCGCGGGGGCGGATAGCAGAGGGGCAGCCAAATCTACTGCCAATCGCACCGAAACTCGCTGCTTTCGGCTGGGATACCGTTGAAGTAGATGGTCACGACAATGCTCAAATCGTGGCGGCTCTGAAGAGACCAGCGGGTCCCCTAGCGGTCGTGGCCCACACGATCAAGGGCAAAGGCGTGAGTTATATGGAGGATGAGCCCATTTGGGCATATCGCTCTCCCAACAAACAGGAGTATGCGCAGGCTTTGAGGGAACTCGCCGAACCTGAATGGAACCAAGATGCGTGACGCCTTCGCACGGGCCCTCGGTGAAGCCGCCCGCACGCATCCAGACATCGCCCTCGTCGTGGCAGACATCTCGCCGGCTGCTTCCCTGAAGGAATTCCTGGACGAAAACCCAACTCGCATCGTTGATGTAGGAGTTTCTGAGCAAGCCATGATTGGCATGGCTGCTGGAATGGCGATCGCGGGACTACGCCCCTTCGCCTACACAATTGCACCCTTCGCGATCTTTCGACCGTTTGAGCAGATTCGAGTCGATCTCGCATACCAGCACTTACCCGTTGTGGTTGTCGGGGTGGGTGGGGGTCTTGCCTATTCCGCCCTTGGATCCACCCACCACACGCTCGAAGACATCGCGGTCGCGACAGCCATTCCCACTATGACGGTCATTGCGCCCTGTGATCCCCTTGAAACAGCCGCCGCCGTACACGCAGTTCTAGATCTGGAGGGGCCCTGCTACCTACGCCTCGGCAAGGCCGGTGAGCCGGTCCTCACTGACAATGCAGTCCAGTCGTTTGAGATCGGCTCTCTCCGGCAAGTGACGGAGGGTCACCGAGTTGCAATTCTCGGCTACGGACCAATTCTAAGGTTGGCATTCGACGCAAGGGCGCGACTAACTCCGAGGGATCAGCCCGCTATTTTCTCCGCTCACACGCTCAAGCCGCTGGATACCGAAGGCATCGACCGTTTGCTTTCCACATTCGATCGAGTCATTGTGCTCGAGGAGCATGTAGCTCGGGGGGGTCTGGGTCGCGAAGTTCTAGCTCGATCGCGTACGACTGACCGGGCTGATATCGCGTGTTTTCACCTGAAAGATGAGTTCTTGCATGTTTACGGCTCGCAAGAATTCCTTTGGGCTGAACATGGTCTGACTGTAGAAACCCTGGTTCGCGCCATAGTTGGAGAGGATTAGTGTGGGAACCGAACTTGACCTCATGCGCCTTTATCCGAAGCCCAAGAACCGGATGGCCGAGCGGCCTATCATTAGTGATGAAGACCGTAGGATTTCTCGTCGCTTCGATTCGGACTATTTCGACGGCGACCGGCGTCACGGGTACGGTGGTTTCTCGTACCACCCTCGCTTTTGGACCGAAACCGTAGACCTGATCACCAACCACTACGGCCTACCTGAAGATTGCTCCATCCTTGACATTGGTTGCGCTAAAGGTTTCATGCTCAAAGACTTCTCGATACGACTTCCAAACGCGCGACTAGCAGGTGTCGACATATCGCCTTACGCGATTGAGCACGCTGAACGAGACATCCAGCCTTTCCTGCAGGTAGCTAGTGCTGATGCTCTGCCATTCGACGACGGATCTTTCGACCTAGTCGTATCAATCAACACAATTCATAACCTTGACCGTGAGGGTTGCCTTCAAGCATTCAAGGAACTAGAGCGGGTGGGCCGTGGCAATGCTTTCGTCATGGTCGATGGCTGGAAGAATGAATGCGAACGCGAGCTCTTGTCACGTTGGGTCCTAACCGCTCGTACGATGCTGGACGCGGACGACTGGCTCGTCATCATGAAGGAAGCGGGATACACGGGAGACTATGCTTTTTGGAGCCCGCTCAACTAATCAAGGAGCGCCATAAAAGCGACGGATGCTTCTAATCACCGTCTCCAGGTGATCGTCAGATAGTTTCTCATGGATGGGAAGCGACAGTATCTGTTGAACGAGACTCTCAGCCTTGGGCACAGACCCAACCACGTCAGGGTAACCAGGCTGCTGTGTCAGCAGCGTCCGGTGGCGCACCTTCACTTCGATGCCTTCAGCGAGAAGGGCGGCCTCCAAACGGTCTCGATCTTCGCACACGATGGTGTAGTCAAAGTAGGCATTGGTACCACGATTGTCAGCGGGCGGAACGCCAACCACCCCTGCCAACTCAACAGAATACCTGCGGGCAATCTGATTACGAATCGCAATATTGTCTTTTACCTTACGTAGTCTCCTCCGAAGGATTACTGCCTGCATGGTGTCGACTTTGAAGTTCAAGGTGGGCTCGATACACCTTTCGCGGTCGACGGTGCCCAGATAGCGCAACGATCTGACTCGATCAACAACGTCTCGACTTGATGTCGCTACCGCGCCCGCCTCTCCAAGCGACGCAAGTGGCTTCATTGGATTCAAGCTGAAGGCTGCCGCGTCACCAAACGACCCAGCCGGACGCCCATCAAGATCCGCACCGAAGGCCTGGGCAGCATCCTCCACCAGGGCAAGCGAGTGACGCCTCGCTATCGTCGTGATCTCGTCCATACGTGCCATGCGCCCGTAGAAGTGCACTGGCAAGATCGCCGTCGTTCTCGAGGAGATTGACGCCTCTATCGATTTCGGATCAATGTTGAAATCATCTAGAACATCGACAAAAACGGGCTGAGCCCCTAGAGCGAGGATTGCGTTACCTGTCGCAATCCACGACATCGGCGATGTAATGACTTCGTCTCCGGCGCTTACGCCAAGCGCCTTCAATGCGAGATACAGGGCTCCGGTCCCATCCGAAACAGCCACCGCAAAACTGCTCTGGCATTGATGAGCAAATTCATTTTCGAACTGCTCCACCTCCTCGCCAAGGATAAATTGGCCACGCTTCATGAGCAGATCTAATTCTTCCAGGATTTCGTGACGCTCACTTTCGTCTAAACTCAAGTCACGAAACCGGACCTTTGACACGTTTGGCATTCGATTCTACTTCCCTAGGCTTACGGAAAAAGTTTCAAACTTGCCGCTGCGTGAACTCATGGTTTGTCCACTGTCCTCGCGAGCAATTCGGTGACGAATGCGGCTGAGTCGACGCTGTCGCTTCCGGATGGGGCAAAAGATGCCAACTCGCGATCCGCCTCATCTGGCGCAAACGGCCCCTGAATCACCTCGTGGTGCACCGCCACCTCAGTCAAAGCAATGTTGGTATGAAACATTCCTTCAGGAACCAAGACGGAGAGCCGATCCTCACACTCAAGCACTTCAAAGTACGTCACATTGCCCAACTCGTCGAACATGGCCACAAGCATGGAGCCGCGAACGATGTGAAAGGACTTTGCCTTGGTCTTGTGTCTCTTGGGTTGCCAGTAGGTGCGGGAACATTGCGCCACCAACATTGAGTGCAAACGCTCATCAATTGACCTGTGCAACAAGACCCGCGCGACCCCTGCTGCCCGTGCCCGTTGAACCAATTCATCAACCTCCGCTCGACCGAATGATCGACTGTTATTTGCCGCAATGTAGGTGGGGGAACGTGCTGCATGATGTTCCACGAACTCTCGCACGCGCGCTCCCAACGTTAAGCCCGAAAACGGGGCACTCCACCGTTACTAGCCTATTATCCTGATGCCTAGCGTGAGGTCGAATACCGATTGGAACCAGGGATGCAATTCGTGAAGGGAGTAATCCACAAAGTTGGTAGCTGGATGCAGCTGGCTGTCGGTTTGCTGCTTGCCCTTCCATTGCTTGCCCTACGCCCGCTGATCATCGTTGAAGTCCAACAAATTCGAGCCGAGCGACTAGGCCACCTTGCGATGGAGCCAGAACTCTTCCTAACTCTGCGCTCCGCTGGTGCTGGGGGCCAACGAAGGTTCACATTGTTCTTTTTTCGTGGTCACCCTGCGAACACTTATTTGGCCGCTCGATGGCGCCAAATCCTGCCCACGGCACCCCGCTTTCTGCTGGCCCCCATCTACAACATCACTACTTGGTTTCCGAACTTGAGCTTCAGGCCCCTGGACTGGGACTACGAGCACGTAGATCTACGTCCCTTAGATCATTCTCCGCCAAACCTGACCTTCACTCCTAATGAAATCAGTCGAGGACAAGACCTCCTTGCACGGTTGGGGGTTGCTCGTGGTCAGCCATATGTGTGCCTCTGCGTTCGCGATGCTTCCTACTTGACTGATCTAGACCCGACCCGGGATTGGTCTTACCACGACTATCGCGATTCACACATCGGAAATTACGTCCGAATGGCGAGAGCTCTCGTTAGCCGCGGTTATGCAGTCATCAGAATGGGAAAGATTGTCACCGACCCCTTCACCGTTGACGATCCCCGAGTAATTGACTACGCACGCTCACCCTTGAGAAATGACTTTGGAGACATTTATCTTTTTGCAAATTGCTCATTCTGCATTTCTACCTCCACAGGCATGGACGCCCTCGCTTTCCTTTTCCGACGTCCTGTTGGCATGGTCAATCTTGCAGGTTTCGATGGCCTCAGACTTGGACGCACAACACGTCTTGCAACATTTAAGTCGATGATGGATAGTCAATCGCTGCGTCAGTTGCCCCTCGAAGAATCGCAAAGATTGAGCGCGATGACGGCCCGGACGACGGCCGATTTTGCAAGATACGCGGTTACACTTGATGACAACACCGAAGAAGAGCTTGCAGAATTTGCAGTACAAATGGACGACATGGTTGGGGACAGGTGGACGCCGAGGCCCGGTCAATTGGAGAAAGAGCGCTCTTTTTTTCAGGCGATTCCTTGGCATTACGACATGACGGAATCCACTCTTCACTTGGCTCACTCTTGGTTTCCATATAGCAACAATGACTCCAGCTAGGCCATAATGTAATCTCCCCTTCTCTCGATCAGGAGGCATCATGCCCATATCAACGTATTACGGAGAGTCGACACTGCAGACCTTTCTTGACTACGGAGAACAATCAGCTGACGGCGACTTTCGTAATGTGCAGAGACACTTGGACGGACAGGAGGCCTACGACCAGTGGCATCTAGCTTTGTACATGAAGGATTATTTCCAATGCCTTGCGGTCTCCAGACAAAGCGCCGTTAACTTTATCGAGATCCCGAGACCCGATAAAAATGTTATCGGCTACCTCATGGCTCAGTGCCTAGATGACTTTGCATCCGTCTGTGAGTTGGGAAGCACGCTCTTTGAGGTAATTGAGGGCTTTCAATGCACCCAACGGTGGCTCTCAGGTCTTTCGCCCACCCAATCCCCGCAGCTACTTCTCGAAGAATGCAAATGGCTCGGTGTAGAGATCTCAGAAGTGTTTAGGAATGCGGCAGAGCTATTGCACCCCAACTACGACATTGTTCACACAACGTCTACCGACGACGTAACGGACGCTATTTCCCTTCTGCTGGATCGGAGTGTGTCCAACTATTGCTACGCTCACGCCCACGAATTCGCCTCCATAGTTAATCAATCCTCGGCTGCTTATCTCAACAGTTACTTCTCACTGGGAGACACTTTCACCTCAACGCGATATGCCAAACAGTTAACTTATTTTTCTCTCGAGGAATTTCTTTTGCATTGCGAGTCTGAGGTTTTCCACCTCTATGGTCGAAGAGCGCCACGGCCCATCGGCGACCAGGACCTCGCAGGGGGGCGTCCAGTTATTGAGGGATTCTGGTTCGTTGGCCATCAAAAGGTACTCCACAGGTTCCTCAAGAAGTTAGACCAGTTACCTGAACTTCAGGGTTTCCTAGGGTCCAAAGATTTCACCGTTACGCCGGCTCAGCATTTGCTAGACGCTTCGTTAGCCTAAGGGAAGGTCAGTCTGCGCGTGCGGCCAAAAACTATCACAGTAATTGCCAGTCAGGACGTTGGTTATCGCTGTTTGTCCTGGTTGCTCCAAAAGAAATACCCCGTAACGCAGGTCTTCCTCGGCACAATGGACGACCTAGAGATAGAGAGACTCTGCAAGCAGCACGAGATTGAGTGTGCTGTTTTCACGGATGAGGGACTGCTTCGCAGCAATGACTGCACGTGGCTGCTTTCGCTTTGGAATCCAAATTTGATTTCGTCGTTAGGTCTCGCCAAGGCACAGTTTCGACTGAATCTTCATCCAGCTCTGGTGCCGTATTGCCGCGGAAATGACACTGCTGCCTGGGCCATCCTCACTGGGGTGCCCACAGGCGTGAGTTTACTGGAAATGGATTCGGACGTGGACACCGGAGATATCTGGGCTCAACGCCCACTTGAGGTGACTGGGACAACAAACGGATCAAGCCTTCTCTCCCGCATGAAGGCCGAACTCATTGAACTCTTCCAAGCCGAATGGCCAACGATCTTTTCTGGCTCGATTATTCCGAAGCCACAGACGGAAAGACTCTCTGCGTACACCCGACGTCAGACGAATGAAAACCGAGTCAGGAAGATTGAGGACTTTCAAGGTGCGGAGGAACTATTTGTTTGGCTGCGCGCCCACGACTTTGCTCCTCGTTCAACTGCGGAATTGGAAATAGAAGGATCTCGTTACTCCGCTACCCTCGCTCTTCGTCGTTTATCGCAATAGGTTATCAACCACCGGCATAGACCCACTGCCTCACAACCTCAATCATCCACTTGATCTGCGCATTGGACAAATACTCATGAGAGGGAAGAGTCACGAGGCTGTTGGCTTGTGCTTCTGCAATCGGCATTGAGCTTGGCCTAAGTTTGAGCTTCGTCGCTGCGTGCTGTAGGTGCAGGGGAATCGGGTAGTGGACCTTGGCTTCCACCCCATTTTCCGCAAGGTGGCCAATTAATTCGTCACGCCGCTCCACCA
>WLWE01001581.1_pt1 | contig 16354 bp, 25 predicted proteins | sample 6718301 | NCBI WGS metagenome assembly WLWE01 (sample SAMN12718691, study PRJNA515312) | sponge metagenome | isolation source: marine sponge | host: Mycale hentscheli | place: New Zealand: South Island, Marlborough, Capsize Point | collected 2003-05-01 | reverse complement strand
GTAGCGAATTTCGCCCTCATTTACCCCACTAAACGCACTGTTTTCAAACCTCAGTGCAACACCGCTGCCATCAGTTGTATTCTTGTTATGCAGTCGTGCAGCAACCAAGTTCCCTGTTGAACTTTCCCCCACATCTAAAGTATAGCTAGGCGCAGATTCATTAATTCCAACTCGATCTTCACCAGCATCCACAAAAAGCATATGTGTTTTACTAGAAGATTTAACTTGGAAATCCTTAGCCGCCTCACTTCCGCTGTTAATAACAAGTGGCCCATCAGCGTCATACACAAAAGAGGCTGTGCTGCCGTCCGACTCGTAGAAGGTGATGTCGCCAGTATACTCAATCCTCATCCGATCAGCTAAAGTTGAAGCTGTTCCAGTTTGAAATACTAAAGCACCAAACCCAGAACTTGATCCTCTGTTAAGTGCATACATAGAGGCAACTGTTCCAATCCCCGAACCGTCAGGATCATTCTGGTCAAAGTTAATTTCACCTAAACGTTGCTGCCCTATAGTAGTGTCAGTGTTGTTAAGCGTAATGCTTGCAACATTACCATCCACAGTCAGCCCGTCAGCCGTGACAGTGCCGGTAACATCCACACCTGTGGCACTTACGTTTAATCGCTGTGTGCCACCTACTGTCAAACCAACTTCGTCAGCAGCAGGAAAATACAGGCCAGTGTTTGTATCGCCAGTGTTTGTCAGAGATGGAGCTGAGTTTGTTCCATCCGCAAGGCTTAGAATACCATCAACCGACATATCAGCAATTGCTAAATCTTGCGTAAGCTCAACAACATTAGAACCAGCGCCAATACCATCTGTTGCAATGATCTTGGTTGTGCCGTTTGCGAGGGTAATGTTTGTCCCAGAGCCTGCGCTGATGGTCAGAACTTGGCCACCGCTGGTGTTATTTTCAATAATCCAAACTTTACTGGTGGTATTTGGAGCCAGAGTAACAACTCTAGTGGTGGTTAAATCTTCACTAGAGTTTATTTTAAGAGCGAGAGAACGAGCAGCGTCAGCCGCACCATCAGCAATGGTAATAGTCGTATCTGCGTTAGCAATGGTTTCTGTGCCGTAACTAAACGCATCTGCGATTAATTCGAGGTTTGTATTGGTCTTCGTACCCCATGAGCCAGAGTTCTCCCCTGTGGCCATTTCTTCGAGGCGAAGGTCATTTTCATAGGTACTAGCCATGTTGTACTATCCTTTTTTATTAATCAATGCGGATCAAGCCAGCCGCGCCGGGTGATGGGAACACAATGCGGAATGTGCCTGAAGTAACCGTAAAGTCACCGCCGAAGTTTAGAACCGCAATGGCATTGTTGCCTGCCGTTGTGTCATTATAGATTAAAGCGCCAGCCGTTGTGAATGATGCTGATGTCCACTCTGGGTTGTCAAAATCAACATACGCTGTTGTGCCACTTGTGCCAATCACTGGATTAGTAAGTGTCTCACCGCCTGTTGTATATCCACTACCAGAAGCTACTTCGCCACTGGTTGTATATGCTGTCGTTGCTGCATCTAATGACGCTGATGAAGTATACAGCGCAATCTTGATGGTATCAGAATCCATGTCCTGTTCTTTTTGAAACAAGTCTTCTTTAAAACTTGTACACATTGCTTGAGTAATAGCCATTATAAGCCTCCGTTATATTCTGCTGCGTAGTCTCGCTGCATCTCTTGTACAAATAATTGCACTGCTTCGTCAAATTGTGTCTTATAAAGTGCTAAAGTTTCTCCAGCTTTCAAGAAAGCTGATGCTTCGTAAAGACACGCCGATAATAACACATTCTCTGCGTTATCTCCAATCCAAGTGTTTGTGTTACCTGAACTTAAACCTGTTGCTGGGGCGATATAATCAACTTGATAGGTTGATGTTGTTGCGTCTGGAGTGGGTGCAACAGTAAAAGTTGTGCCGCCAATCGCCGCTGTTTTTGTGCTATACATTTCTGGAACGCCTTGAGTTGTGGCGTTTGGCCAATAATCACGCAGATATGAATCTACTCTGTGATTTAAGTATGACGTTACATTTGCAGTAATGACAGAAACTTGTCTGATCATTCGCGCAGATGGCACAGTATAATCTGTTGTGCCTTGAACCAGTGCTGCTGATGCATTGTTTCTAAAGCATGGCAAGTTAGGGAGGCGCTGAAAGATCATCTCTTCAGCCTGTGCTATGATTTGATCAATGGAAGTAGTCAGCTCCGCGCTGTCATCTTCTAGAAAGTTTTCAATGTTAGCTTTTAGCTGCGTATAATTCATAGCCCATTACCCCATGTTCCGTTACTCCAAGCATTGTTGCCCCATCCAACTGCGACATCCACAGAAGTTCCATCACCTATTGCACCTGTGCCTGCCACGCCTGTTTCAGTTATTTCTGCAACAGCATCTGTATCAGTATTATCACCGATTGACCCTATGCCGCCAAGACCAGTGACTGGGCCAACAATAATATTGAAGTCACTGCCAGCCCCAGTTCCGATAACATGAACAGATCCAGTACCAGCAACGCCAGAAACATCTATTTCAGACACGGCTGTTTCTGTGCCTATTGCGCCTGTTCCAGCAACGCCTGTGATGATTTCTTCTTGCTCAAATATTGATGTACCAATACTGCCAGTGCCAGCGACCCCTGTTGTGACTTGCTCTGATTCTGGAATTTCAGTTCCAATCGCGCCTGTTCCAGCCACGCCGTCAGTAGTAGTAGCTGTGGCAAATACACCAAGAGCGCCTGTTCCGATCACACTGGTGACGTTTACATCTGTGGATATAACAATTTCGTAATTACCAAGCGCACCTGTGCCGACTGCTGGGTTGATAGCTGGGTTTGGATACACAGTACCCACAGCGCCTGTACCAGCCACACCAGTGACCGAAGCCTCCATTTCTATCACAGACCCATGCGAAACCACTCCAAGGCCGTGTACGCCCACTGGAGGGCGATCTTGGACAGGCGTAAAGATGTCGAAGTTGTATCCTATAAATACCTCTGCATTTTCAGGATCATTATCTGGGCGCGGATTAAAGAGCGCCGTGGCATCAACAACATTCTTTGCTGGTGTTAGCTGTGGTTGTTTTGGCTCCCAGTCATCTGGAGATACGCGCAATCCATCCCAAGTGGTCATAAGGTCCGTATATGGAACCTTTAGGCCACCTCTGTCGCTTATCGCTTGGGATTTTTTGCCTCTTGCGTATTTTGCCATTAATATAAATTCAGCGCAGTGGGCTGAACCCTCAGAGATACGCCATCATTGTCTGATGCCGCTGCAAAACTAAATGCTCTTTCGTACATTTCGTTTAGCATTGTAAACTTCTCAACTGCAAATTTCATTGCCAACTTGCTTGCAAGCCCAGCGCAAATGCATTCATTCCAACGATATGGTATGTCTGCGTCCTGATTGGATGCCGTGACATCTTCAAGCTGTCTGATTGCCCAATAGACCATACTATATGTTGTTTTGTCTGGAACTTGCCAGAAATATGCAACAGGCGTGAATTGCTTGTCGAGCATATACTGGCTTGGCTTGCCGCTAGAATCTTTGTTTGGCAGTTGGTTATAATCAGAAATAGATACGCGATTGATCATTTGATCAGAAGTATCTGTTCCAGAGCTGTCGCGTATAACTGCACTTATGATGTCGATTGTTCCTACTGGCAGTGTGTAAGACGCTGTGCCGTTCACCAGTGTGAGTGTTTGCTGTTCTACTGCCCAGTAGTTGATACCTCTGTTTGCCCACTCAGCGAAGAGTAGGTTAAGGCTGCGCCGTGCAGACACAGCCTTATCGCCAGTTTGTGTTTGGGTATCAATACCGCAACGCTCAAATGCCTCAGTGATAATCTCTTCAACATTTGGTCGAAATGCTACGGTTCCTGAAGTTGCCATTGAAAACTCCTAGTATTCTTTGATGACCCTTAGAACCAGTTGATATGAATCGCCCACAGCACCAGCTCCATCAGTCGTAAACTTCACATCCCCAGTTGGGTTTGTGCCATACGACTTCGTTGAAGGAAGGCCACCAAACTTTGAGAAATCGTGATACCCGATATCATCATCTCCAATGTTCATCATAATGATGTCTGTGTCAGCATCTGCCAACACGCGCACCGTCATGCTTTTAATGACCCACCATCCTTCGATGATGCGAACAGCCGTGCAAGGCTCGCCATTCGCGTTGGGAGCAAGTGTGGAAACATCAATCTTGAGAACAGCACTTTCGTCGCCAGTATCAACGTATTGATACTGGAAAGCGAAGACTGCCTCTCTGGTGCTATCACTTAGCTTCTTTACTGAGGAAATATCAGCCATTGGCCTTCCTCCTTATGAAAGATTGTTGTTCTGCAAGTACATCACAGTTACTGTCGCCGCACCAGCAGCTCCATCTCCATTAGCGCCTGTAAAGTCAGCCAGAACCTGAAGGTCGGTTGTGCCAACGTCAGTTGCCTCTGTGTCCAGAGTTCCGCGTGTTGTGCCAACTGCTTTTACGTTTTGACCATCGATGAATGCGTTACCATCATCAGCAGTACCAACAGAAACTGTGGCCGCTCCTGTGTCATCGTTTGCAGTTGTGACGTTTAGAATAACGTCAATAATCTGTGAGTTTGCAGGAACTGTTGCACAAACTTGGTTTAGGTGGCTTGCTCCTATGATATCGATCACAACAGATTGAGCCATAACTGCAAAACCAACATTGACTACGTTTTCGCCAACAGTAGTGCCAGTTGTTGCTTTGATTGTTCCAGCCTTAATTGGTCCAGAAAAAGTTGAAGTAGCCATGTTGATCTCCTGTCTTGGCTATTGTCAGTCGCCCAATGCGACTGTCAGGGATATTTGGAGACTACAGCAAGTTTGTTAAAAAAGAAAGAGGCGACTGAAAGCCGCCCCTGTTTAGTTAAAAGTTTTGACTGATAATTTATTTTCTTCAATTAATTTTAACATTTGGTTTGTTAGATTGGGCGATGGCTTTCTGTTGCATTTTTTTCCGCATGGCAAAGATACTTGAGTGAAATTGTAGTTCATGCCTGTCCAATGAGATTCCCCTTTTGGGTATTTCCAACCTAAATATTCATTACCATCTTTGTCTTTGAACTCTGCTTTAAAGACTATTGGCTTTTTATTAAGAACATCATCTATTGTTCGTGAGTCATATATTTTTGTAAGTTTCATCTTTTCCCCTCTTTAAAATGCTGCTTCGTAGCCAGCTTCAACTGGGCAATTATAGCCGCCTAAATTATCGTAACGCTCTTCAGCATAACGCAACGCTGCGAGTTCTGCTTCTTGCTCATATATGTATGCGTCTTTCTCGCCTTCCCACTGAGCTGCGTATTCTTCACGATCTGCGATTGCTTCGCGGATTACTTTGAACATATCGTTGCGATTTGCATGACGTAGTTCAACTTCGTTATTTGCTTCGTCTGCGCGTAGTGTGCATACCCATGATTCTTCCATTGGAAAGTTTGAAACCATACCCATGTTGCGTTCTGTGCCATCATGTAGCTCCATCATAATATCCCACGCTGGAACACCTTCACCACAACGAACAGCACGAAATTTAAAACTATCAATATATTTTTGACGATCAATAATAGCTTGCTTTTCATTTTCAGATTCTTTGAGTTTGCGGATCAAATCACGCGCAGATTTTACTGCTTTATAAGTATAGCAGTCGCCATCCCAGTTTTCTTCTGGATAAATTTCGTGAAAACCTTCTGCCAAAACGTCATCTAATGCACGTTCCATTTCGAATAATTCATTGCTGTTGTTTGTTGCGATTGTCATTTTAGTTCCTTTCTCTCTCTACAACCATTAGATAATGACAAGTGTCACAGATTACAATGGGTAGAAATAACTTTTTTTAAAAAAGAAAGAGGCGATCCAAAGACCGCCTCAATCAAACCCAACAGAGAGGAGAAGTTAGGTAATTTACGCGCCTGATGATCCGAAGATCCCACGCCAGTCGGTGTAACCGAAGCTGTAACGCTCACGCACTTTATAGCGCACGTTGCCAGTTTCGAAGTCACCTTCCATGCCTTTTTTCATAGGCGAGCGTTGGAACATTTTCAGTCCATCTGGAACATCAGTTTGTACGAACCACTGATCGCTGTCTGTTAGACGGCGCATAATGTGGTAACCTTGTGGAAGGTAACCGCCATTGCGGATCGCGTTGATGTCATTGTCAGCAGTGCCAACACGCAGTTGTGATTCAAGCAAACGCTCTGCAACAAAAGTGTAAGCAGTTGGGATAACCAACTTCGTACCTTGTGCCGCAATGCGAAGACCGCGATCATCTTTCATGTCAGCAATCTGAATAAGGATCGCCTCTAATGACACTTCTGACAAGTCAGCCGCTGTTGCAAGAATGTTAGACTGGTTGCCGTTCTGGGTTGGGTGTGATGCACTCAATAGAGTAGCGCCATCCCCACCTGAAGCGGTTGTCGCGGTATTCAAAATGTTAGCCGCTTTGATCTCTTTAGTAGAGGCCATTGAGCGAGCCAACGCTTTTGTATAGCGAGAAGCAATCGAACCATACTGGCCGTCTTCTTCAGCTTCTTCAGTAATTGAGAAAGCCAAAGCGATTGTTTCGTGCTGATAACGCGCAGTCCACTGCTGAGAGGCTGCGTCATACGAAACCGCAGAACCCTCTGATTTTGTTGGAGCATTTCCAAAACCTGATAAAAGAACGTCTTCCTCAAATGCCTTCTGAGAAGTATTTGATTCGAAAACCGCCTCATATTCGGATGGATAGCTGTCATATTCGAGTCCAAAAAGAGTATTCAGACCCGGCTCAAGCATTTTAGCAAAATTTGCTCTATTCATAGCCATTGTTCATACCCTCCTTAAATACCAGCACTGTCTTTTAGAAGATGCTCATTAATAAGCACTTCCATGACAGCGTTAGCACCGAATGCATTCTCTGGAGAATCTACCAACGCAAGAATTTTACAAGTAGCAGCGCCTGCTGCCATTGTTCCGCTGATTTCAAAACCAGATTGACCAGTTGTTGTGGACCCAGCACCAGCAACAACATCAGCGCAGTTGCCGATATTGGTCTGGGCAGGAGATCCTGCTGACTGGACTTTAAACACAGTATATGGATCATCATATACATATGCGATGATGTCTGTAGCTACTGTGCCTGACGGCCAGTATTCACTATAGACGTAAGAACCGTCACTTGCTGTGTAAGAACACCCTGCAAAAACACCAATGTTGTTAGTTTCTGTGGCCGTATGTGGCGTAACAACCCCATCAGCAGTTAGAATGCAGAGATCACCTGTGAAGATGTTTTCTGCAAGACCACTTGTGATAGTGTATTGGTTAGCGCGAGGTGCATTACCGCTCATGTGACGAACTGGCACAAAGCCAAAGGCTGCATCTGCATTTGCCATTTTTCGCTCCTTTTAGCGTTAATTTAGTCGCTTGCAGCAGACAAAGATCTGCCACGACTGGTTTCAGACTTACGATCTTGATAGATCGTCTGCCCACTTCGCCGTCCTAACGCATCAAGATCCCCTGCGATTGATTCATTCAGTTCATCATTTTTCCCTGAATAGTAATGTCTCATCTGCTCATGCTTTTCTTCTGGCATTTCGCATAGAAGCATTCCTTCAATCCCAATTGATCCTGCCCACTGGCCGTGATTGATAGTTGGAAACAACTTACTTTTCACAGTATCAGCAGGGCGCGGTTCCCAGCCTTCACGCATACGTTTGTACACGTTGTCTGGGCTTTCCTTACCCTGAATCGAGGTAGCAACCCACCTTTGGACATAGCCGGGACGTGCTTCGGGGGCGTCCAAAAGTGATGGTGGTTTCCATGCAGTCATTGGACGAGCTTCCTCATCACGCACAGAATTTCGAGTTTGGTTTGCACGAACATTTCTTTTCTCAGACATTACTGGCTCCTTTGCTGACGCCGAATTTCGGCTTCGTATTTTTTAAGACCTTTTTCATCATTGATTCCAAGTTCTCTAGCCATTCTGAGTTGTTCTTGCGACATCCTCACTCTATTGCCCTTGTAACTGGAAGAACCGCCTGTAGTTGGGGCGACTGGTGGTCTACTTTTTGTTCTTGCCTTACTTGGACTTGCTCCTGAAGATAGCTCAGGAAACATTTTTTGTAAACGGCTGTTTAAAACTTGATAATATTCGTCCGAATTTTTGTCATAACCCTCCAAGTCGAGTTGGACATCAATTGAACGCGCAGCCGCTGTTTCTCGCTCAAAGCCTGCGGCATTGAACCAGTTATTTGCTTGCCACCACTGCATAGCTTTTTGTGGTGCTGGATTTTGTGCAGCTTGCTGTGCGCGGCCAACTGTGGGCGATGCAGCAGCACGTTGCTGACTTTGTTGCTTTTGCATTTCTGCGATACGCATAGCCGCTCGCATGTCGGCCATTTGCTCTTGAAAAGCTACTTGCGCTTTCGTGTCACCTTCTTCCACAGCTTGTTCAAGAGCTGCTTTGGTTTGGCTATAACGCTGATTAAACGCTTTTTCAGCCGACTGCTGAGATCCATGCTCCAATCTTTCAAGGCGTTTTTGGAGCTGTGCATTTTGCTCCTGAATTTGCCTAGCTTGGATTTCAGCTTCTCTGCGTTGATTGACAAGTTTTTGAATACGTTTTTGAACCTTTGGGCCATAGTCATCATCCTGCTCTTGAGCCTCTTGAGCTACATCTTTAGCTTCTTCCTTGGCTTCTTGTACAGGTTCATCAACAACTTCGATTTCAAATTCTTCTGGCTCACCTTTAGCTTTTTGAATTTCGGCTTCGATTTCTTCCAGAATTTGTTCTTTTTCTGCCATCATCTCATCCTACATATGCTGCGACCTCAACTCCGTCTGGCAAGATCGATGTGATTTCATCATCGTTTAGCAGAAGGAACTTGACGCCTTTTACAACAATTTTTTGACCAGCGTATTTACCATAGGTCACGCGATCCCCAACCTTTGGACAAACCTCAGACCGCCAACGCTGGCCTGTGTCTCTGTCACGATACGCTAAGTCACCCAAGGCGCATACTGTGCCGTGAGCTGTTAGGTATTCTTCGTTGTCTTTGGATGATTCTGGCAGCAATATACCGCCTGATGTTTTTGTTTTAACCTGATTAGGTTGCACCAATACTTTCCAGTTTAAAGGTATTGGCAATTGATGAGATCCAATTGTTGCATTGGTTTCTTCATCTGTAAATATTCTATCATGCTGATGAGACACGCTATACATCCTCCTCATTAAGAGCTTTTAAAGTTTCGCGGATAACCTCAGAGGCTTGCATTAAGCCTTCTGCGATCCCTACGTTTTTTTGATATGCATGAAAGTCGGATAACCGACCATCAACCATACTCTCAGCTATTTCCAGCCGTTTTGTTTCCAGATTTTTTCTGATCTGTTGGAGCAGATCGCTTGTGGTCATCTTTCACACCTCCTGACATTGAAACGCCAGTGACATGAACTTCGACAACTTCAGAGTTTTTTTGTTCTGGCATTAATACGCTTTCTTTTTAGGTTTTGCCTTTTTCTTCTTTACCTTCTTTTTGACAGACTTCATAGGTTTCTTTTTGACATAGTTCATTTTTTGTCCTCCTTTAGACATAAGTTTACCAAAACTTGCCCTATTCATCGTAGGTTTCGTCTTTCAGCTTGCGATTTGATGCTTCAAACAGATTGGTGTATTTGTCGCCTTTTATAGCCGCGTCAGGATCTGCCGCTCTTGCTGCTGATAGTTCGTTATATGGCACTGCTTGTGTTGCCACAGGTTTATTAATTATTTTTTGAGCCATATTTCCAAGAAACCTTCCTATATATGGGGTAGCCTTAATTGCACCCATCATTGCTGCTGTAACGATGCCAGAACCAACTGCAAAAAATGGTGCCTCTTCTTGGCCTGACTGTATCCGTTGATCTGTGGTTTCACCTTCTCCAGTGCCACTAATAAAACCGCCCAAACCACCAAGTGCGGTTGAAGCCCCAACATTTTTTGCTAATCCTGTGCCGATAATTTTTGTAAAAGCCGCTGGAGCGCCAACTGCAATTGTTGGCCCCGCGCCCAAAACACTAGACGCCATGTATTCTGCTGGATAGTTTTCCTTGAACGCAGCTTGCTCTTGATTGATTTCGCTGTCGATCTCTTGAAAAGTCTTATCGCTAAACGGCGCTCTTACGCCAGCTTCGATCTCACCGCCCAAACCCACAATGGTTGCGCTGTCTAGCATAGTGCGCCCCATGCCTTTGATTTGCTCTGGATCTGCTCCACTGAGATCGTACATGGGTGGCGCAGACAGTTTTGCATAAGTTTCCCAAAAGCCAGCCATCAGACATTGCCTCCAGACAATTCACGCGCCAACACCTTGAGTGTATCTGAGAACCCCTTATCCAGCTCTTTAGCGGCCATAGCGAACTTTTTGGGGGATATCTCACTAGACTTCAATCCACGCCTCTCTAGGAAGCTCTTAGCCGCTCTGATCTCTGCTTGCGCTACGCGCTTAACTGCCGCTTTCGCCATCATCTTCTCCTACGCCTTGCAACGCGCCGTACCCAACTGTACCAGCCAGAGGTACAGAAAACAAATTTTCCTTCATCTGTCGCATTACGCCTTCTCTATATTCATCTTTATTTGGTCCAAAGTCAGTGTAAGTCGCTACAGGCAAGTTGTTTTCCCTGAAGATCCGCATCACTTCTTCGTTTTCAGTAAGGTTTCTAGGAACCAGAGCAGTGTCAAAATCACTGAGGCTCATTGCATAATTTGGTTTTGCCTCAAAATATTTTGTCGGAGCGTTTTGCATAGTTTCACCAACACGGTTTATTGCATCTCTGAGCGTAGGAATATCGTCCATTGATACAAAACCCTCTGACACAGCCGCTGTGCGAGCAATGTCTGGATCGTTCCTTGCTATAGCTAAAAGCAGCTTATTTGCTGTATCAACACCCATCATGCGCGTGATTGGCTCTTGAGTTACCACAAACTCGCCATCTTCATTTCTGGATCTGCGTGTTCTGATTTCTGTTTTCTTAAACTTATTTGTAAGGTCATCAATCAAAGAATATTTTACTTCGTGAAATTTACTAAATAAATCTTCAAGAGGGTTTGTTCTAAAATCTGGATTATCTCTTTCATCAACAAAAATTTGACCTCTAGAATCTTTGACTTCATCAATACTTTGAAATGGTCGTGATGTAGCCGCTCGCAATGCGCCTGCATAGTTTTGAGATCCATATTCAGAAGCTGGTAAATACATTGGCCCATATGTGCCTTCACGCATATCTTTTAGGCTTGTTGATAATGTTGCTGGTCTGTCTGGCCTTGTACTTCCATCAGAATAATATGGATCTTTTGGAGGTAGCACTCGCCCTACATCTGCATATTCTGAAATGCCATCATATGCAGAAAGAAGTTCTTTATTATCGACAAGTCTTGCAGTGCGGCCATCACCTCTTAATGCTCTGCTTGCTTCTCCAAACAATTCGCCAAAGCTATCAAAATCTTTTGGGTCAACCAAATCAAAATCTATAGCAGCATTTACCATTCTTAAATCTAAGTCAGAATCCTCTAATGCTCCTGATGATAAATATCTGGCAGTATCGTCTGCTATGTGACCAAAATTTATGTCTGCTTTTAGACGTTCTTTAAATTGTTTTGTATTTTTTATTTTTATTTTACTTTTGGGCTGTCTGCCTGTGTAAGCATCTGTCGGATAGATGTTCATTCTAGGGTTTAGCTTATTGGGGTCCATAATCAGGCTAATTTCGCCAAACTTTTGCAAGTTTGCTGGATCTGAAATACCAATAGATGGGCTAGGAATGCCGCCGATTTCATTTGCGGCCAATATACCTTCAAGGCTTGTATTATGCACTGCCATTAAAGGCGCGTTGTCTACTGTTGGTTCTGGAACAGATGGCATAATTCGAATTTGTCTTTGTAATTCTTGAACATTGCCTGCGCTTTCTCTTCCAAAGGCATCACGAATTGCCTCGAAAAAACCTTTGCTTGTGTCAATAACTCTTTCGCCAAGCTGACTAATTGCACCTTTTACTGGGTTTGCCATCTTACCACGCCTTACATGACCAGTATCTGGCCTTAGTCTTCGGGCCGGGGTTATCGCAGTTATGACGCGCTCTGAAGTTAGATCGACGCCCTTTTTGGTTTTTCTTGATGCTCATCTTGGGGTCGCCAAAGGTCACGCGCTTAACCCTGTCGCCATCCTTCACATAGACCACAGACTTCTTTTTGCCATAGGATGTTTCGCCCTTGGCTATTCGGCGGGGTTTATTAAGCGATACGCTTTTACCTTTGTACGTTGCCATTACTTATGCGCCTTCTGGATGTCAAATGACGCCTTCTTAACAGCGCCTTTGTGGGGCTTATATTCGCCCTTCATTAACTTAAAGCCTTTGCCAGACTTCATCCAATGGTAACCTTTAGGAGCTTCAACTGCTTTTTTTGCCATTATTTTTCCCTCACAATATCCATCATCATATCTATAACAAGTTTTTGTTCATCTGTATAATATTCTGGCTCCCACTGTTTTACAGCGTAACCACGAATAAATGCATCTAATCCAGAAACATCTAACCATTTCTCAAACGGTCTTTTTTCCCCATAGTTTTCTTTAGCATATTCATAGCGTGATATATCATCTTGAATTTGTTGAGGCGTTTTTATACTTTGGACTACATCACGCAATTCTGCATATTCTTTGCTTTTTTTTGGTGCTGAATGTAGAAACTCACCAATTATTGCGTTTTGCAATTCTTCGCCTTGTAGTTCTGGGTCAAAAATATCTATCATTTCTTCCCCAGTGGGGCTATCTTCTGGTGAATAATACTCCATTCTTCTTTCATCTAAAGTGCCTTGGTCACGCAAATCACGCACCGTAATGTCACTGAACATAGGATATTCTTCTTTAATACTAGAAAGAACACCAAGCTCAGCCATTACTTCTTTCCTTTCCAGTTTACGCGCTTGGCTGATGTCTTGCGCTTGGCCGCTGACTTGGCCGACTTGCTTTTGCATTGCGCCATTGTAGGCCGACACGCTGGATAAGAGCCTTTTGTGCGATCAGATCTACCACATGGGCCACCTGTCTTGCAATTAACCCAGCCTTTGCCCTTATTGCGGCCAAACCATGTGCGTAGACTATCGCTACTGCTACTTTTTTTTCTTGGCACTTTTCTTACCCCAGTTTTTTGCGCCAACTTTTCGGCATTTTACCAAAGCCCCAGATCCATACGCTGATGGCCACGTTCCACCATTGCGTGTGTAACGCGCCTTTACTTTCCTATAACATGCATCTCGCTTTGGTTTTTTCTTTGCAGCCATTATGTACCGTCCTCTTCTGGGATCGCGCTTAGTGCGCCAAGACTTGGGGCCATTGCAGCAATCATCCATGCAGGAGCATTTGCTTTTCTTGCTGCTTCAATCATCTGACCAGTAATCTTGCCTTCTGACAATAGCTGCTGTGCATATTGCAATGCCGCTCTTCGCCCACCTCTGCGCTCAAGCTCAGTAAAAGTAGACACAATTTCTATTAATTGATCGTCAACAATTTGTTTAGCTTTTTTGGGGCTGCTTTCTAAAACTTTGTAATCTCCAGTATGAGAGAGAACTAATTTTCCACCAGTTCCCGCTTCTCGCCTTAATGCAGCATTGTCGCGGTATAATAAGTTTGCTGGGATGCCACGGCTTCCTTCAAGAAAACTTTGAGATTGACCAACTTTGTCTATACCAGTGTCATAAGTGGTAGAGTTTTCTCTAGTGGTGGGAAGTGCGCCTCTTTCTAAGTCTGGAACAAATCCACGATACCCAGTTGTACCCCAATCCATGCCAATTTGTGCAGGATCTGCAACCGCCAAACGTGCATCGCCAACTCTTGGTACACCTAATTTTTGCAATGTTGCTTTATCTAAGCCTTTTAAAAAGGCTGCTCTTTGTGTGCCTGTAGGTAAGTTTCTAATATAATTTAAAACTGCATCAGGATCTTTTACAGATGGAAAATCAATAAATGGTTTGATGGTTCTACCTACTAATTTATCGTTTCCTTTAGCATCTTTTACTACTGAACCGTCAGGATTTTTAACTTTAAGTTTTACTGACATTCCTATGTTTCTAATAATTTCATCAATTTTTTCAACATTCTTTGATGCAATTGGAGCGTTTCTAAACATCTGGCCAAACACTTCGCCAGTATGCATAGCAAAATCTCCAGATTGCTCACCCATTAATACGCTAGTGTAATATGGGTTTTTTGTATTTCTTGCTTCATTTAACTTACTGCTGGTCGGTCCTGATGCCCCAGCGTAGCCTTGGCCCGGTACGTCTATGTACTGAAATCCAGCCATTGAAGCGACAGGCTCTGGCAAATCTTCGCCGCCAACGCCAGTCACAATGTGTCTTCCAGTTGGATCTCCCACAATACTCATAAGAGTTTTGCCTTTAAGATCGCCTATTGTAATTTGCTCTGGAGGAACTGTTTCGTCAGATAAAAAGCCTTCGCTTTGATGTTCACGCAAAATCCTTGGCTGCAAACTTCCAACGTTAGTTGTTGCACCAGCTTCTGGAATAAAAGATAAGCCGCCCACTTCTCTAGCTGATGGTATGTCAGTAATCTGATCAGCTATCTGTGCGCCAGATCTGTTGTAGTTTAATACATTTTTCAACGCACCAAACGAATCACTCAAGGTATCGATGACTTGAGTGCCTACACCTTTGGCTATCGTCTGAAATAAACCCATTACTTCTTGCCCTTATATCCAGACGCCTTGATCGCTCGCCCTTGCTTTTCAGCTTCAGCTTTAGTCTTGTAAACCTTGCCCTTCTTGCCCCAGCGATAGCCGCCTTTGACTTTCATAACAGGCATTAGTGGCCACCAAGTATCTCATTCATTAATTCATGGACGTTACCACCACCAAGGCGCATGACCTTGACCTTAACGTCACCTTCTTCGGGCATCATCATTTCATCGTGATGGCAATCGCAATCTTCGCCGTGTTCGCAATCGCAATCTTCTTCATATTCATCTTCGCCGCCAAGCATGTATTCTTGCTGGCAAAGCAAAACAAAGTTCACAAGCTGCTCTTCGGTCATGTTAAGACCATCAGCGTCATGCGGAAAGCCCATCTTTGCCATGAAGAGTTCTGCGTTTTCTTCCATATTTGCTACATTTATCTCAGCCATAATAGCCTCCTATCTCATTGGTCGCGCTGGTGGGCGCGGTGATGTCATTGGCGCGGCGCTTGGATCTACAGTCACACCACTTGATCGACCGTATATTCCTTGGGCGCTTGGCATTGGCTGTGGCGGTGGCATGTAAACGCCCTGATTGGGGTCCATTGGCATTGGAGGCATTTCATCTGGCATTGCTGGCATTGCGCCAACTACGCTTTGAAACATCTCGCGCTCTTTGTCGGACAAAGCTCCACCAGCCTGAATCCGCTGACCAATCATTCGCAATTGATCTGCCGCTTCTTTGTCCATGTCACCGGGGGTGATGCTGCTTAAAAACCTCATTACCAGTTGGTAATCTGGGTTTGCTTGCATTTTTTCGTCCATTTTGTAGCTCCTTTTATTTCTTTCTAATCAAGTTACGATAGGATTTCCATCCATATCGTATCTGACGGCCTGACCCGTGTTTAAATTGGTGGTTGTATATCCAGTTTGATATTCTTCATCACCAATCTTTATAGACTGTGCATCGCCAAGTTCCGCTGTTCCAATAAACTCTTTTGGATCTAAATATCTGCCGTCTGGAGTTTGATATAAAATAGTTCCATCGGCTAATTCTACGACCCTAACCAACTCATCAATGATTTCACCGCTCATGTATCTTTGCATATATTGAGGCAGGCCGTATCCCGTTCCACTTTTTCTGCGCCTCTGGAAGTCTGCCATAAGATCCCTGACAGCAAAATTTTGATCTACTTTATAAACATCTTCTGGTTCTATGACTGTGTCATCAACTACTTCTTCTTGCCCTGAACCATCTCCTGAACCATCGCCAGTGCCTGATCCAGATCCCTCTCCATCTCCTGAACCATCTCCTCCAGTGCCTGTGCCAGTTCCATCAATCGCACCATTAACTGCTCCTTGAACGTCATCAAATTCATCTCCGTCACCTGTGCCAGCCGAACCATCATCGTTAAAAACGATCTCAACATCGTCATTACCAGTCTCGCCGTAAGTGCCATCAATTATGGACCTAACAACTCTTTCGTATTCATCCACGTCAGTGAAAGTTAAGATTTCTCCATCTGGGCTTGTAATGGTATAGACAGGCAATTCTGGTGAATTTATTTGTATTTCTGGTTCTTCTGTAGTTTCAATGTCTACTTCTGTTGCCGTTGATGGTATAGCATCAAAAGCATTC
>WLWE01001579.1_pt1 | contig 16368 bp, 10 predicted proteins | sample 6718301 | NCBI WGS metagenome assembly WLWE01 (sample SAMN12718691, study PRJNA515312) | sponge metagenome | isolation source: marine sponge | host: Mycale hentscheli | place: New Zealand: South Island, Marlborough, Capsize Point | collected 2003-05-01 | reverse complement strand
ACTCTCCTTTTCAAGATGAGCAAGATGATAACGCTATACTTGAACCTATTGTATTTGAAGATGGATTCTTACATGTTCCAAAAAACAATCAAGTCCTTCAAAAATTTATGGCCTTACATCCAGGTAATGGAAGAGTGTTTACCGAGGTAAATAAAGCAAAAGAAGCGGCAGAGCTTGTGGAAGACTTAAACTTAGAAGTTGATGCTTTAATTGAAGCCAGACAACTTACAGTTGAGCAAGTAGAGAATGTAGCTAGAGTATTATTTCAAAATGATGTTTCAAAAGTTACAACTGCAGAGCTTAGAAGAGATATATTAATATTTGCTAAACAAAACCCAGGGGGTTTTATGAATTTATTAAAAGACCCTGCGCTTAAATTTAACGCTACCATACAAAACATTTTAGATAAGAACTTAATTCAATTAAGAAACTCTAAAAAAGAAGTATGGTTTAACACAGCATCTAATAAAAAGAAAATGTGTAATATACCATACGGGGAAGACCCATTGTTTATTATTGCTAGTTATTTTGAAAGCGATGATGGCTTAGAGTCATATAAGCATCTAAAAGAGTTAGCAAAAAATTCGTAACTTAGTGCTTTGTTTAACCCATAAAATTTTAAAACATGGCAAAATATATAACTTTAGATACAGCAAGTGACGGTAATGTTCACATTAATACAGATTCAGTTTTATACGTAGAAACAGCAAGTTCAACTGCGGGTGAAATTTTTCTTACTAATGGAACTCACAAATTAACGGTTACTGGAACAGGTTTAACATCTGGATTCAGCGCAAACGTAAATGCTGCACTAGTAACCGCAGCAGAAACATCTTGGACTAACGCTGCAGTACCAGTTTCAAAGTCACCAGGCTTAGTCTTTACGAGCATAGCTCTAGGAACAATATAATAATTCCTTTTCTATAGACATGAAAGCACCCAATTTTAGGGTGCTTTTTTATTTTATGTATCTTTGTAAAAAGATTTTCAAATGATAAATTCAGTAAGAAATACTGTGCTTGCAATTATTAACAAAAATAACTATGGGTATGTTTCCCCTAGTGATTTTAATTTATTTGCTAAACAAGCGCAGTTGGATATTTTTGACGAATATTTTATAAGATACAATCAGCAAATTAATGAAGAAAATGCAAGAGTTTCAGGAACAGGATATGCTGATATTAAAAAAGGATATGAGGAAGTTATAGATACTTTTTCAGTAACTTCTTTTTTAACTCAAAAAACTCAAAACGTTTTTCTTTTACCATCAGCGGCAACTACAGGTTCCGATTATTATTTACTTAATAAAGTTCTATGTTTTTCTGGTGGAGTTTTAAAAGGTGAAGCAGAAAAAGTTTCACATAGTAAAATTACCATGTTAAACAGTTCTCTTTTAACTTCTCCCTCAACTACATTTCCTGCTTACACACAAGAAGCTAGTGAAATAACTATATTTCCAAATACTTTTAATGGATTAAATGATGTACAATCTCAATACATAAGGTATCCCAAAGACCCTAAATGGACGTATGTTACACTGTATGGAGGTGAACCATTGTTTGACCAAACGCAAAATGACTATCAAGATTTTGAATTGCCTATTGATGATTCAAATAATTTGGTAGCTAAAATATTGCAATACGCTGGTATATCGATAAGAGAAGCAGATGTTTTTCAATTTGGACAAGTAGAAGACCAACAACAAAATCAAACTAATCTATAATTATGGCATATATAAATCAAAGAAAATATTACACTAATGATGGTACAAATCCAGAGGATGCTAATTGGGGCTCATATCAATATGTAAGCTTGGAAGATGTTGTAAAAAACTTTCAGTTAATGTATGCGGGAAACCACGCTTTAGTAAATAATGTAAGCAGATTTAAAATTTTATTTCATGCTAAACGTGGTATTCAAGAATTAAACTATGATGCGTTCAAAGAAATAAAAAATTTAGAGTTAACTGTATATGATGATTTAAGATTTGTCTTACCTCCAGATTATGTTAACTGGGTAAAGCTGTATTTATTTCAAGGAAATACTTTAAGAGAGCTTACTGAAAACATACAAGTACAATCTGCGGTTTCTTTTATTCAATCATCTACTTCAAGTTTTACTTATGATTCTGATAATAACGCCACTGTAGTTAGTTCTACTTTAGATGCGGCAAGGACAGATGGTTCTTTAAATAGTATTTATTTAAATCAAAACAATGAAGCAGATGCTAATAATAATTGTATAGATTGTGATGACGACATATACAATTCTCGTATCGGAGCACGATATGGTTTAAACACTGAAACAGCTAACATAAACCCTACATTTACTATAGATAAAAAAGCTGGTGTTATTAATTTTGATTCAACCATGGCTAACAAGCAATGTGTTTTACAATACATATCTGATGGAATGGAAAATGGAGATGATTCTAAAATGAGTGTAAATAAATTATTTGAAGATTATATTTATGCTTATGTACAGTATGCTTTATTAAATAGTAAATTTGGAGTCCAAGAGTATATTGTTAATAGAGCTAGAAAAAACAAGCAAGCTTTATTGAGAAATGCAAAAATCAGATTAAGTAACATTCACCCTAGTAGACTGCTTATGAATATGAGAGGTGAAGATAAGTGGATAAAGTAAAATGGCAAACATTCAAAGAAATTTTATAAGTGGGCGAATGAATAAAAGCCTTGACGAAAGGCTTATACCTAACGGCGAGTACGTTGATGCTTTGAATGTAAGGCTTGGTTCTACTGAAGAATCAGAAATTGGTGCTGTTGAAAACTCTAAAGGTAACACGCCTTTAACTACCCTTCAATATGTTGATGGAACTCCATTAAGTTCTCAAGCTAGATGTATAGGGGCATTTGAAGATGGTGCAAACTTGGTTATATATTGGTTTGTTCATGACCCTGCTTTTACGCAAGGAGCTACTGGTAAACTAGATTTAATTGTTTCTTTTGATGTGGAAACTGGAGAGTTAATTTATCACGTTATTAGTATTGATAACGGAAATGGAATTGACACTACTTTAAATTTCAATCCCAACTTTCTTATTACAGGCGTTAATAAAATTGATAATTTATTATTTTTTACAGATAACACAAACCCTCCTCGAGTAATTAACATAAATAAAAATTATGGAGACCCTAGACCAGCGGTATTAACTGATGATTTTAATCAGGATGACATTCTTGTAATAAAAAAACCACCGATTAGCGCTCCAACTATAGAGCCCTTTAATGTAACAGGTATTACAGATGCTTATCTTGAAGATAAGTTTATTTGTTTTGGTTATAGATATAAATACGAAAACAATGAGTATTCTGCTATTTCTCAATTTTCAGAACCTTCATTTACGCCAGGTCAATTTGATTTTAGTTCAAACAGTTATTTAAATGAGGGAATGGTAAATATTACTAATGCTTGTAATATTACATTTGATACTGGGAACTCAAAAGTTACAGATGTACAGGTAGTATTTAAAGAAGCCAACTCTGACACTATTAAAATTGTAGAAACATTTAATAAAAAAGAATATGGTTGGTTAAATAATTCACCTAGAACAATAGCTTTTACAAATAGAAAAATATTTTCTGTTTTACCCGACTCAGAAATATTTAGAACTTTTGATAATGTACCTCAGGTTGCAAAAGCACAAACGTTAATGGGTAACAGACTGGTGTATGGTAATTATGTTGAAGGTTATGATTTTAAAACTGCGGCTGGGTCGAAAGTTAATTTTGAATTTACAGCCACTACAAAATCAGAAGACATAAATTTTACAACTGTTCCTGATAACGCAACACTGGGACAAACCTATACTATAGACTTTACACCTGCTACAGGTCACACTCAAAATGTTGATGACAGTGAAATAAGCATTGATTTTTCTTCTTTAGAAGCAAGAGTAAATCCTATTACAGGAGCTCAAATTCCTAGTCAACTTGTAGCTGGAACGACAATAACTTTTACTTTTGGTATTGCTTATGGTGGTGACCACCCATCAACAGGAACGCCTGTGCCTGTGCCTCCAACAGAAATTTTCTTTTTAACGTGGAGCTATACTTTAATGAAAAGCTATGCAACAATATATGCTTTAGCTACTGACACTGATTTTCAAGAAAAAATTGGAACAGCAACATCAATTCAAACTGTAGCTAACGCCGGAAATGGTAACACCTTAACAGATTTATTTAATAGAACAATTCCTCAAGCTTTCGATTCTAATTATAATACCTTAGGTCAAACAGGACGAACATCAGCAACAGCAGCTCTTCCGGCTAAAGGTGAGCCTTTGGCATTAAACATAAATGGTCCGTCCGCTAAAAGTATAGAAATACAATTAAACGCTGCAAAATATAGTGTTTCAGGTACAAATCCACTTATAGCTTATTGGAGGTTTTCTAGCGCTTTAGTTACAGCTCAAACATCTCCTACAATAGAAAGCCTTCATAGTAATAGAGGCTATGAAATAGGAATGGTCTATATGGATGATTTTAATAGAGCATCAACTGCTCAAGTAAGTCCATTAAATTCTGTAAACTTACCGTGTGGTCTTTCAGATAAAAGAAATTATATACAAGTTGATATACCAACCAATCAAATAGCGCCAATCTGGGCAACTAAGTATAAGTTTGTTATAAAGCCTACAGCAACTAATTATCAAACAATATATAGCAATATAGTTTATTCTGAGTCTGGAACAAACTCTAGTTATTTTTTATTAGATGGTGAAAATGCTGCTAAGGTAGAAGCGGGAGATAGTTTAATTGTAAAAGCTGATGCTTCTGGGATTAGAAATAGCTGTACAATTGCAACCGTATTAGAAAAAGAAAATCAAGCATCAGGATTTATTAAAATATTTGACGGTGCCGGGCAAGAGGTTGAAGTCTTTGGCGGAACATACATGAAAATAAACGCCTCTAACTTTGTTGCTCAAGAAGGAACAGACGGTATAATAAACACTGGCTCGTATAAATCCACTGCAACAGGACAACGAGATAGTTATCCCGTGGTAGCTTATCCATTTTTTACAGGAGTTAACGTGTCAGGAACTACTACAGCTTTTAATGTTTATGATGTTCCGGTGGGCACTAGAATACAGATGAGTTTTCAGTTTACGAGACAAGGAGTTTCGGAGTCGACAGACCCAAATTGTGTAAAAAAAGATTATACACTTAATAAAACTTTGACGTCTTCAAAAAATTATGCCAACATGAAAGAGTGGTGGGAGGGTGATAATGTTGAACAAGTTTTAAATGAAGGTATTGAAGATGTAGATGAGAGTGCAAGTATATCTAATGACTATATTACTCCATCTAACACAAAAGCTACGCCTCCTTTTGCTACTTCAATTACTTATACAGGGAGTTTGGATGGAGACCAGATAAAATCTGCAGCTTATTTTGATAGCACCGCTACAGAGCCTAATGTAAAATTTTATTACAGACTATATGAAGATAGTAGCACACAAGACCCTAGTGGTAATAATTTACTTTATATATTAGTTAATGGGTCAAGCTCTTGTTACAATGGTGGTGGCTCACGTAGAGACCATAGGAAATCAAGAGTAGAAGTAAACTTTACAGTGTTTAGAGCAGACTCCACTATGGTGTTTGAAACACAACCAGAAGAAGCGTTGCCAGATGTTTGGTATGAAAACAATGAGTCGTTTGACATTAACGGTGATTTACATTTAGGTAATGTTCAAAACCAAACTAAAGATTCGTCAGGGGTTATAAATAAATCTGCTATAGTAAACACTGGATTTTTTAATTGTTATACTTTTGGGAATGGTGTAGAGAGTAACAAAATAAAAGATTCTATAAAAGGTAAGCAAGTAACTTTAGGAAATAGAATTTTCACAACCTCTAATGAAGAATACAAAGCGTCACATAGGTTTGCTGATTTGACATATAGTGGTGTGTTTAATGATGAGTCAAACATAAACAGACTTAATGAGTTCAACTTAGGGTTGTTAAATTTTAAAGCATTAGAAGAAACTTACGGAGATGTAGAGGTATTGTTTGCTAGAGAAACAGATATACTTGTATTACAAGAAGATAAAATATCTTATGTTTTAGCCGGGAAAAACCTATTGTCTGATGCGACAGGTGGAGGAGCTGTTACTTCTGTTCCAGAGGTACTAGGAACTCAAATAGCAAGAATAGAGGATTATGGTATTAGTAATCATCCTGAAAGTTTTGCTGAGTTTGGTGCAAACAAATATTTTGCTGATGCTAAAAGAAACGTAGTTGTAAAATTAACGGGAAGTTCAGCTCAAAATGAAGTGTTAAGTATAATTTCTGGTGAAGGAATGAGAAGCTGGTTTAGAGATTTATTCGCTGAAGCTTCTGCTACGCAAAAACTAGGTGGTTATGACCCTTATATGCACGAATATGTTTTCACTTCTAATACAATTGTAAAACCTGAAACCGAACTATGTTTAGCGTGTGGTGTAACTAAAAATATTACAGTGGTTGCGGGACAAGAGTTTGTGTATTGTGTTGACATTGGAGAGGACGTTGGTCCTCCTACAAAATTATTTTTTGTAGAAATAGATTATGTTATACCATTTGAAAACTCTGATTTAATTGTAACGGAAGGAACAGAACAACAAGTGGTTAGCGAAACAGGTGTTGATATTGAAACTGAAGGACAAGTTACGGGAACAGGTTATACCATTCAAGCTATATATGATGGTGTTACATACACAACAGGTGTTGTATATCAGAGTGGAACCTTAAAGTTTCCAAAACCTAATCCTACGCCAACTGAAGTTGTGTTAATTGTGTCAACAGATTCATTGGTAAATGATACCATTCAAGTCACAGTAAAATGTCCTGAAGTAGAATTGTTTAGTGTATATAGCGTAACTCTTACAGCAAATGCAAATGCAGGACAATTTATTCATACAGAATTTAATTGGACTAATAATACGGTTGGCTCTCCTACTCAATCTGATTTAGTTACATTTTTAGCTAGTCCAAACGACCCTATTGTTTCTCAGTATAGAGAACTAGAAGGGCCTCAAGGCTCAAACATCATACCTCCAGATGGAGCTACTATTACTATGAGAAGTAATAAAATAAATTTTGATAATTATGTGTTTGACCCTACAGAAAATGAATTTAGATATTTAAGAACTGACGCTTTATATGAAAACAATTCAACTGATATTAATATTTTATTAGCAGCATCGGTTCAGGCAACTCCAATTAATACAACGGGTGCGCCTAATATATATACATCAGACTTTATATTGCCTGCAGGAGGTAATAAATTATATTTAATCTATGATTTAAGAAACTCGATTGCTCAAGAGTTATGTTATTCGCCATTAAGTTTCTTTGAGACATGTTGTGATTGTACTTTTTCACCAACACCAACCCCGAGTCCAACACCTACCCCTGCCCCAGCATTACCAACTTATAATTATTTTATTGGTATTGATTGTGTTAATTTATCAGCGGTATATTTAAAAGCTGACACCTCTCTTGGAGTAGTGGTTGGAAATGAAGTTCAGTATTCAAGTGGAGGAGTGGTAGTAGGATGTGCTTCGTTATATGCAACGGGAGGCACAGGAACTAATGGTGAGATTACGATAGTGGTTGCAGGATGTGGAGATTCAAGATGTTCAGTATAAATGGTTAACTTTGTAAAATTGTAAATGGCAGCAACAACAGCAACATATTATTATAGCTCAGCAAGTTTTTCAACTGCTACTGCGTTATATTTAGATGCAGCGCTAAGTACGTTTGCTCCTGATGGGTGGTATTCTGACCAGTCAATATATAGACAACAAGCTGCTGGAGTATTATTTGCAGAGACTTCGTGTCCTAATTGTTTGTCTCCATCACCTAGCCCTATACCAACACCAGCGCCAACAGTAACACCTAGTCCTACACCTAGCCCTAGTCCTACACCTAGCCCTAGTCCTACGCCTGCACCAGTTGTTACTTATGATTATAGAGAATATACTCAATGTAGTAGTACAAACACACAAGTATTTAGATTGGTTTCAGGGGGTAGTTTCCCTAATGTATTGGTATATAGTGGAGTATGTTGGGAAAACTCATCAGCTACAGGTTCTACTTCAACAGTAGATGCTGCAGGTCTACCTTCCTTTACCGATTGTGCTTCGTGTGTAACGCCAACACCTAGCCCTACGCCTAGTCCGATTCCAGTTCCAACGCCAGCGCCGGTTGCGTCTACTCAAATATTTTCAACAAATAATGTGAACGCAGGACAAAGCTCATCAGGAGCAGCTTGTCTTGCTCAGACATCAGTCTCTATGTTTACATCAAGAGCCAATGTAGCGTCAATACAGGTAGGAGACGTATTATATACAAATGCAGGGTTAAGTAACATATTTAATGGTGGATTAAAATGGTATGGAGTTACAAATACAACAGGAAAATATCCAAATCCTGATAATGGTTACGCTCTATTAATAAACTCTACGGGAGCAGTAGATGCAATTGTTGATTGTAATGCTACGCCAACGCCTAGCCCTACTCCAGCTCCAATTGCAACACAAGATGTAGAAATAAGACAGTGTGGTACAACAACGCCAACATATAAAGTTAGAATTTCAGGTACTTCTGGATACATAAACTCACAATCAATAGAAATAACTGGAGCAGCTGCAGGGCCTAATCCAGAGTTTACTGGCGCTACATGTTGGGAAATAATAGATAATGTTGCGACAACTTTTGATTCAACAGTAACTGTTAATTCAGCTTACAGTAGTTGTGGTGGTTGTGCGCCTACACCTATCTATGACTATGCAACATATACAGAGTGTCAAACTTCTTCAACAATAGTGTTTAGAAAACTTACAACATCTAGTTTCCCTAATGTTGTTAAGTATAATAATATTTGTTATTCAAATCCTGTAAGTACAACTGCAAGTTCAAGTATAAGCGTTTCATCTCTAAGCAGTTTTAATACATGTTATGACTGTGAAAATCCAACCATGTTTATTAATGGCTTACCACAAGGAGGTTATTCGCTGTCTGCTGCTTGTAATGCAAGAACAGATTACTTTGTGTTCTCTGATAGAGCAACAGTTGCACAAATTGTAGTTGGAGATATATTATATGCTAATTCTTCTAAAACAACTGTGTTTGATGGAGGTTTAGAATTTTTTAGTATATCAAATACATTAGGACATTTGCCACAATCTAGTGATAGTAAATATCTAATTAATTCTTTAGGAGAAGTGTTGACTATATTAAGTTGTTCTACAACTCCGACACCAAGTCCGACACCTGCTCCAGTTGCAACTACAAACATTCAAGTTAGAGATTGTGCTGATGCTAGCAGAACGGCTTACATAACAGTAGCTGGAACTTATTTATCAAATGCAATTGGAGTATCATTACAAATAACCGGTGGTGGTGGTGGTTCCTGTTTATCTGGATTTAATGGAACTAAATGTTGGGAAATTATAGCAGTAAATACGGTTTCAGATTGTAGTGTAACTACACTCATTGTTTATGGTTCATGTGGAGGCTGTACACCTACTACCCCAACGCCAGCGCCAATTCCAACACCAGCTCCTAGTCCGACTCCTTCACCTAGTCCAACACCGAGCCCAACGCCAGCGCCTGTAGTATCTAATTACTACTATGCTATTACAAGATGTGACGGTGGTGCAAACACATACACTGAATTAGTATCATCATCAGTATTAGCTGTTGGTTCAGCAGCATTAATGGCTGACGGACACTGTTATGAAATTCAAGACATACCGGCAGGTATAAATGGAAATACTCCAGTGTCAACACATGCATCATGTTCGCAGTGTAACGCAGGAACGCCGACTCCTTCGCCGACTCCTTCGCCGACTCCGACTCCTTCGCCGACTCCGAGTCCAACGCCAGCACCAACAACAGCTTGTAACACAGCAAGTTTAGAGTATATAGTTCAGAGTGGTCCTTCGCCTGTTCCAAGTTTTACATGTGCTGGGTTTACAAATTTCTATATGAATACAACTGACTTCTGTACAGCTACGCTGTTATATAGAGATAGCGCTTGTACAAGAGGGGCTTTAGCAGGATACTATAACACAGGTTCTTTCTATAGATATTGGAATGGAGCAGCCTTCATTGGTTCGTGTACAAGTACTACTTGTCCATAATCTTTTGTCTTTCAATTTTTTATTTATAACTTTAATTAAATTTAATTAAATCTAATGCAGGAAATAAAAAACTTTCTAACACCTGACGAGTGTCAGGAATTAATTGCTATGATTGATGCCAATCATAGTCGCTCATCTGTTGTTGTTGGTGGTACTGACCGCTCAGATGTAACAGACCACCGAACTTCAAGCACTTCAAATTTAGACTCACAAAATGGCTTAATGTGGAATATCAAAACTAAAATAGCCAGTCATTTAAATTTAGATGTAAAAAAAGGCGAAGCTCTGCAAGGACAACTGTATGAACCAGGGCAATACTTTAAACCACACAATGATTTTTTTAGTGGGCCTGCTTACGATATGCACTGTAAAGCCTCTGGCAACAGAACACACACTTTAATGATTTACTTAAACGAAGGATATAAAGGAGGTGGCACTCATTTCCCTAAACTAAATAAAACTATAGAGCCTGAGTTAGGCAAGGCTTTATGGTGGGAAAACATGATAGATGGCAAACTGCAAGAGCAGTATTTACATGAAGGTGTAACAGTAGATGAAGGGAAAAAATATATTGTTACTTCTTGGTGGAGAGAAAATAGTTGGGATGGAGCTGGAGACGAAAGAATGTATAGTGATTCTAAAGATAATAATGTTGTTCAAAAAGTAGAAGAACCAAGGATTATAGAAGAAATGCAAAACAAATCTTACATTGTAAAAGCTAATCAAGTAAGCGAACTTAAGAAGACACCTGCTTTAAACACGTTTAGTAATTCTGAAGATTTCCCTAGGTTTACTGATAATGGTTTTACTTTAATAAAATGTCCTACGGAGACTTGGAATCTTATTCGGGAGTCTTATGAGCTTTTAAAAGATAAAAAAGAAGACGAAAAGTTTGCAGGTAAAGAACAATTTATTGTTGGCGGAAACTCTGACATAATGTCGTTTGACCATTTACCAACAGTTAGAACAATGATACATGACCAATTACTGGCATCACATCAAGAATGGGTAAAAGAGCCATTGTTGAAGTCATTTATTTATGGTATACGCTCGTACACCAAAGGCGCTACTTTAACTTCACATGTAGATAGGATAGCTACGCACCACATAAGCTCTATAATTATAGTAGATAAGGATTTAGCTTGCGGGTGTTCTAATAAACCTGAGGCTGAAGATTGGCCGTTGGATATTCAAGGTCATGACGGAGAGTGGTATAAAGTATACGCTCAACCAGGAGATATGATTCTATACGAATCAGCTGTCTGTGAACACGGTCGTAAAGAAGTATTTGGGGGTACACATTTCCGTAATTTTTACGTTCACTATAAGCTAAAAGACTGGGAGTATGTCGGATAATTATATTTCTATCGAACCTTGGTGGGCAGGTTTTGCTAACGTAAGGATGTCTTTAGAAATAGGTTTAGCTATATCAGAAATCACTGGTAGAAAATTTATTATACCACCTGGTATTTATTTTAACGCTATAAATCCTTGGGATAAAAAAGAAACCTACATAAATCCATTTGATATATGGGATGAGAAGGTGTTTAAACAAACTTTTAACACAGTTGATTATTATGATATACCTGAATACGCAGCTTTAACTGGTAAAACATATTTTAGTGGTGTGGATAACATAGCAAAAATAATGCTGTTTAATGGTGAGTATAAAGAATTACACCCTTTGTCTAGCTGCATTGGTTTTGTACTAACTAATGAAGTAAAAGATATTAGTGATTTTACTAAATTTTCTCAAGGCAGAAAACAATATAACTTGAAGCACGATGATAAGTTTATTCATTTTCCCAGAAATTTATTTGGTCATTTTTACCACAGTGTTTATGGTTCAACTTTAGAAAAACAAAAAGAAATTAAAAGTAAAATGTTAAGAGGGTTTAAGTTTAAAAAAGAATACATAGACTCAGTAAAAGTTGTTAAAGAAAAAATTGGAGAATATAATTCTATACACGTTAGGCGAGGAGATTTTATAGACACAAGACCGGAAACTGTTGGGTTGCTTCAAGATATACCTTTATACTTAAACAGGCATTTGTTTAAAAAAGAATTACCACTCTACATTGCGACTGATGAAAAAGATAAATCTATATTTGATTTTTTAAAAAAAGATAATAAGATTTATTTTTTAGATGATTTTATACAAGACCTAACGCCTCTTAGCGCTACTATATATGACCAATTAATTCCAAGTTATTCATTTCAGTTTTTAGGCAACGTTATGTCAACCTTCACAGATTACATTCATGTAAACAGAGCAAGCTTAGGTATTTTTACAAACCCCCGAGTAGGATGTAATTTTGATAAAGCAGAATTAATCTACGATAAGTATCCTTGGGAAGAAGAAGAATGGAGCTGGCAACATTTATACCGTTATTACTGGAGTGAATAAAATTTTTATAAATATTGCTGCGTATAAAGACCCTGATTTAGTCAATACAATAAACGATGCTTTTACAAAAGCTAAATATCCTAAAAGAGTTTACATAGGTATAAGTGAGCAAACTAAAAAACCAGCTAATTTTTTAAACAACATTTCAAATGTAAAATATAAATTCACTCCCTATACATTTGGAAAAGGAACAGGATACCATCGTAACGAAATATATAAAGAGTTATATGATGGTGAAGATTTTTGTCTTACAGTAGATAGTCATTGCAGGTTTAAAAAAGACTGGGACGAATTATATATAAACGCTTTATTGTCAAGAGGTGAGAATGTAGTGTTAACAGGGTTTCCACCTAACTTTGATTTTGATGAAGACTATGATTATTATACAAAAGAAAGACCTCATAATACCTATAATGTTATATCTCATCTAACAGACGATTATCACATGAGAGGAAAAGGTATAGGGGTACAGGATAATTTTAAAGAGACTGCTGTGGTAAGTGGTTCTAATACTTTTTCTAGTGGAGCTTTTACTCAGCTGTCTTTGTATGATGAATATCTTCATCCATTTTTAGACCAAGAGATAACTAGCTGCATGGCTTATATGTATGGGCATAAAGTGGAGTTTATGAGAAATGCTTTGGTCTGGCATAACTACAGAAATAATACACCAGGTAGCGATGAGAAATACCGTACATTAGTGTCAGAGGAAAATAGATTAGAAGGATATATTCATAACTTTGTAGAAGTGTTAGATAAAAGAAAATCTCCGAAAAGCGCAAGCGAGTGGGGTCAGTATATATTAAAATTTAAAGAATGAAAAAAATTGTAGTGTTAGGAGCTGGTGGTTTTATTGGTTCACATTTAGTTAGAAAATTAAAATCTATGGGTAGTTATGTTACAGGTATAGATGTTAAGTATCCTGAGTTTAGTAAAACACAAGCGGATGAGTTTTGTAAATTAGATGCAACTGATTATAATCTACTGAACAAATGTATTTCTGCGGATACAGATGAGATATACCAGTTGGCTGCTGATATGGGTGGTGCAGGTTATATCTTTACAGGAGAAAACGACTTGAATGTAATGCTAAACAGTGCTACAATAAATTTAAATGTAGCCCGTATAATAAAAGAAAAAAACATACCTATGGTTTTCTTTAGCAGCAGTGCGTGTATATACCCTGAACACAATCAGATGAGCGCAGATAATCCTAACTGCGAAGAATCCTCAGCTTATCCAGCAAATCCAGACTCAGAGTATGGTTGGGAAAAATTATTTAGTGAAAGATTATATGGAGCTCTAGCTAGAGATAATGGAACTAAAGTTAGAGTAGCTAGGTATCATAATATATTTGGACCAGAAGGAACTTGGCAAGGAGGAAAAGAAAAAGCACCTGCTGCTATTTGTAGAAAGGTAGCCGTTAGCAAAGGCAATATAGAGATATGGGGTGATGGCAACCAGACAAGAAGTTTTCTTTATATAGATGATTGTGTTAAAGCCACATTAAATTTTTGTGAGTCTTCCTTTGAAGGTCCTGTTAACATAGGGTCAGAAGAAATGGTGACAATAAACCAGCTGGTAGATTATGCGTGCGAGGTAGATAATAAGAAAATAAATAAAATTCATATAGACGGTCCACTTGGTGTGAGAGGAAGGAATAGTCATAACAAGTTGTTTAAAAAAGAGGTAAGCATAACCGAGTATGATAGGCCTTTAAAAGAGGGGCTAGCACTTACTTACCTTTGGATTAAAAGTCAACTAAATAATTTGTAAATTTGTAGTTAATTAAAGTCTATGTCTTATTCAAGTCCAACAGGTTGTGGTGTAATAAATTTTTCATGTCCCATAGGTGCAGAGCAATGTGAATGGGTGATAACATGTTGTGATGGAACGAAGCTGGTTTATACGCTTGATGAAAATAGAATAGAAAGAATATGTGTTCAAGCTGGGTCGCCTATTCTTTTAAGGTCTCAGTATGGTTCGTGGAATGATGCAAGTGAAAATTGTTTAACTAATTGTGGAGCTCAAGACCCTACTCCAATTGCAGGGTATGAGTACAAAGAATATCAAAATTGTAGCAACGCATCTGAAAAACAAGTTTTTAGGGCGGTTACTGGCTACACAGCATGGCCTACAGTATTAAGATACAATTCAATTTGTTGGGAGAACGGAACTGTAGTTACAACTGTAACCAACATAGATGTTTCGAGTTTACCATCCTTTGCAGATTGTACAACCTGTTTAGCTGTACCTACTCCACCAACCCCACCTAGCCCTCCAACTCCAGGGAGTTTACCAGAGTATTGTTTGATTCAAACTAACTCAGTAACAGTAAGAGAAACAGATGAAATTAATATACCCGGAGGTGTAACTATTCCTGCAATTAGATTATATCTTTTTAATGGTGCGTATGGTGTATACCAAGTTCAGCTTGGGCAATATATTTTAAGCGGTGTTCCTTCTGCTCATCCCATTGCTATATTAAATTATGGATTGGAATCATTGATATCGTATACAGGGCAATATAATGCAGGAACAAAGACAAGCCCAGATGGTTATACATATACTTATTACTACGGAGATATTACAATAAATGTTAATGGAGATTTTGGAGCCGTTAGTTATGCTTGTTTTTTCCACGGTTATATGGGTGGAGAAAACAATTTAGTATATGATTCTACTTGTCCTTCTCCAACAGACCCTACGCCATCTGTTCCGTCGCCTACACCTGCTCCTACAAGTGTTGTTCCCCCTATACCGTCTCCTGTTAAAACCAATTGGACACTTTCATACAGTGATAATTCGCAGGGATGGCCGTCATTTTATTCATTTAATCCAGACTATATGATAGGAATGAATAATTATTTTTACACATTTAAGGGTGGTAACTTGTTTCAGCACAACACTAACATATTAAGAAACAACTACTATGGTGAGCAGTTTAACTCACAGATATCTAGTGTGTTTAATGTTAACCCACTGGAAAATAAAATATTTAAGACAATCAACTTAGAGTCTGATAGTGCGTGGCAAGCTTACATGGAAACAGATATACAACAAAACGGTATAATAGAGGATGGATGGTTTGAAAAGAAAGAAGGTAGCTGGTTTAGTTACGTAAGAAAAGAAGGTCAAGTACCTGCTCTTGAAGGACAGTACGCATTAAGGTCGGCAAACGGAATAGGAAAAACTTCTAATGTTTCAGTTGATGGTGGTCTAACTACCCTTAGTTTTTCTACTGACCCCCTTGTCTCAATAGGTAGTATAATAAGTATTGGAGATTACATATACCATTCTCTGCCTCAATACACGGACTTAAATTTTGGTGGTGTAGTAACCAACATACAGGTGGATTTACAAAACGGGATTAATAAAATATTTGTTAGCACAAACAATACCGCTGCTGTTGCTTTTCCGTTAAACGACCCTTACATTATGTATTTAAAAAGCTCTGAAGCAGAGTCGCCTGGATTGCTGGGACATTATTGTATATTTACGATTGTAAACTTTAATACAAATCAAACGGAACTCTTTGCTGTAGAAAGCGATGTAATGAAAAGCTATCCGTAAAAATTAGTATCTTTGCTTAGAATGGAGTTTAATATAAAAGAATTAAATCCTTCAGATTATGAGGATGTTTTGGTAGGATGGTGGAAAGATTGGGATTGGCAACCGCCACCTAAAGATTTTTTACCAAACGATGGAGTAGGAGGAGTAATGGTTACACACAAGGACCAGCCTATTTGCGCTGGTTTTATGTATATGACCAACTCAAAAGTTTCGTGGGTAGATTGGATTATCTCTG
>WLWE01001572.1_pt1 | contig 16383 bp, 6 predicted proteins | sample 6718301 | NCBI WGS metagenome assembly WLWE01 (sample SAMN12718691, study PRJNA515312) | sponge metagenome | isolation source: marine sponge | host: Mycale hentscheli | place: New Zealand: South Island, Marlborough, Capsize Point | collected 2003-05-01 | reverse complement strand
TTTCTTCAAAAGCCTCTACACTATCAAATATTTTTACTCCAGGAAATGCTTTACTTAACAATTCAATTAATTCTTTTCTGGTTTCTGGAGAAGCCTCAGCTTCTTGTCGAGCTTCTCTTTGTAACTTCTCTCCTTTAAATAAATCTAATTTTCTTGTACCACCTTCTTGTGCGATATGATATCCTGTAATCTCTCCAGTTCTTTCATCTGTGTTTGTTATTAAATCATACCCATAAAGCTGTAATCCTTTTTTTAACGCACCAACGTTTGTAATCTCTTTTGGAAAGAATCCAGTATCAGTATCATAACCATAGTCTAGTAATAAGTTTGGTAGTGGTATACGTCTTTGGCTTAGACTTACTTCTGAACCTCCTTTTCTATCTCGTTTTACTTCAGACCATTCTTGTCTTGCCCAATCTGGAATTGCAGATGTAGCGGTAACATTTTGATTTAACGCTCCTTCGTCTACTAAAACAATAGTACCATCAGCTCTTTGACCCCAGTTTCTTGCAGCTTTAAAATCATTCCATAATAATTCATAGTTTAAAAAGTCTTGTAAACCTAACTTTTCCATTGTTTCAGTTAATTCAACAGGTCTATTTCTAACATTAAAATCTCTAGCATCATATTTTTGTAAAGGTTTTAAAAACTCTCTTACTGCTTTATCGTTACGTGGTACTTTTTCTACTACAATATAATCTGTTCCTACCTCATAAATTTCTGGCACCTTACCTCCTAACATACGTGCATCTCCATATCCAATAGATGCGTTTTGTTGTAGACCTCTAGGGTTTTTAGCAATTTTAATTACTCTGTCATTACCTATGTCATACACATCTCTTGTTGTACCACCAGGAATTCTTTTATCTTTTATTGCGCTTAGAGGAACTTTACTAAAAGCTACAACATCGGTGTTACTTGTTTTGTCATTGGTAAAAAGTTCGCTTATATTTTGTTGGCTTAACTGAACATCTGGTGACGCTGCTACTTTTACTACACGCCCTGCTTCTTGTTTTTTAGCTTCTCTTTTTAATCGAGCTATAGTATTTCTAGTTTCTCTTTTAGCTTCAGCTATATCTTCTTTGTAAGATGTAATTTCAGATTTTGCTTCTTCTCTTAAGTTTATTTTATCATCTTTAGTAAGACCAGGTTTTTTTAAATCTTGTGTAAGTTGTTGTCTTACCGAAGAAATTTCATTATTTATATCTTCTATTCTGCCTTCAAGCTCTGACTTCTCTTCTGCTATTTGCATCCCCATATTACCTACAATAGACAACTCTTCTCTGGAAAGCATCCTTGGTGAACTAACTTCTTCAGCTTGAGGAGATGTCTCAACTTCAACCTCTTCAACTACATCTTCTTCTGCGTCCACTGCATTAAAATTACCACTTTTGTCTAATGCTTGTTGCAATGCATTTATTGGTCTTCCAAATAAATTTATAGATAATTCATTTACATCACTTAATGTTTCAGAGTCTACTTTTTTATTTACTGCTAAAGAATTTAATGCACTTTTTATTGCACTTAATTCTGTTCCAAATATACTTTTCGAAGCAGGTGTTTTTGATAATTCTTTTTGAAGGCTTAACAACTCCATCATAGTTGTTTGTAACGGAACATTATCCGATTTAGTAACCTGGTCTGGAGACATTAACATTAAATTTTTTGCTTCTCGTTTGTTTCCTATATTAACTTGTATGTTTTCTACAGTCTCCATTGGTAACAGTTTTAATTCTCCCATAGAATTCGCCCAGTTTGAAACTTGTTCATCATTACCTATTCTATTTGAATAAGCAACAGGGTCTGCCATTCTTTCTCCAGCAATAATTCTTTCATTTCTCATAGCTGTTATAGTAGCATTCATAACCATATTACTGGTGTTATTACCAAATGCTCCAATAGCTTCAAGAGCTATTTCGTCTGCAACAAATTCTTTATTGTTTAAAAATTGATTGTTTAACTGTGCTAAATATTCTCCATAAGCCTCTCCTGCAGGGTCTACTACTGCTCTTTCCGCAGCTAACAAGCCAAATTTTTTCCAACCAAAATCTCCTTTACCTACTAAAAGTCTACCAGCCATCCTTGCAGTCATATAATCTATAATAGCAATAGGAATACCTCTAGCTAATCCAACCTCTCTTGCTTCTTGCCATACCTCATCTGATTGAACAGCCTTTAGAACACTTTGTGGACTAGCTATATCAAAACCTTTATCAGTCATTGCTTCAAATGCAGCGTTAGTATATTCCATAGCTACAAGTGTAGCTGCAGAACCTAATTGTAAACCTGTAACTAACCCACCTAGTCCACCGATTGCTTTCTTTTTTATGTTACCTGGTGTGCTTAAAAACCCTTCTGCTCCCATTATAGCAGATGTTCCTAACACCATTTGAACACCGTAAGGTAAAATTTCAGAAAAAGAACCTGCCGCTAAAGACATACCCATATCTAATGGGTTATCTATAAAGACATCTAGCTTTTCTCTAAAACCTTTACTTCTATTCCACTCTAGCATTTCTTTCGAAGACCCCTTACTTGATGTATAAGACTCCATAAGTTTGTCTGATATATATTCAGCCGCCTGTGCGTTACTCATCCCTAATACCCCTTCCATTTCTTTAGGGTCATCAGTCATACTCATAGCAAGAATTACCTTACCAGCCTCACCTCTTTTTCTTCTTGTGTTCCATTCATTAGACACATTTGCCCACATTCCTTTTAATATCTTACCACGTGCAGTTTTATTGTTTTTAGAATCTAAATAAGTTTTTGAAATTAAAAATTGGTCAGCAGCATATTTTTTATTCATATCTACTTGAGTAACTGCAGCAGTTAAAAAATTAGCCAAAGCAATATCTTCTGGAGGAAGAACGTCATCATTTATAAGCTTAGGTAAGTTTTCAATTTTTTTACCAAACTTTTCTATAGATAAACTATTTAATATAACTTCGCTCTGAACAGCTTGTGCATTTATTTCTACAGCTTCTTGTGTATATTTTTCTCTTCTTTTTGCAGCCTCTACATCCCAGGCTATAGTAGTAGATACATAGTTAGGGTCTTGTGTTGCAGTGTAAAGATTATCTCTAATTAATTTTTGTCTGTCGCGATAAGCCTTGTAGTCTCCACGCAACATACCTTCTTCAGTAAATAAATTAGGATACAAAGCTTTCTCTTCTTCTGTTGCTATAAACTTATCCCCTGTAAACATACCATTAGAATCTCTTTTTATATTTCTCATTGGCTCTGTAAGACCATTTTTTGTGAGTTCATCAATAAAGAAAAATTCATCTCTTGCTTCTTCGTATGCTGTTTGTGCTTTAAAAAGTTGATTAAAGTTTTGTACACCGTTGTTTTGAAAATATATTTGTTTTTCTAAATCTACTGTGTTAGCTTCTTTCCATAATCCTTTTGCAAACTCATCTGCTTCTTCTTTAGTATTAAAAGCATATACCTCTCCACGTTCACGAGCCATTTTTAACATCTCATCCATTTGCGTTTTTGGGTCGTATTGAATCCAGTCTTCACTATATGTAGATTGATTTAAAGGGTCTTTAGGAAACAATGAAGGAATGGCTAAATGTTTATCATCTACTTCTACAGTTGTCATTAATACTGATGAATAGTCAGAAGTGTCGTAATTAAATCTAGCGCCTGTACGTGATTGTTTTACATTTAATGATTTAGAAATAAAATCATCGTTAGGAGTAGGGTCACTTGGATTTGAACCTCTTAAACTCATAAACCCTCTCAACTCATTTTTGTTTTGCGGAACACCATCTTGTAGTTTTAATTCAAAAGTGCTTAATCCATCAGTAGAAACTATACTTACAATCTCCTCTCCTTCACCTGTAACAGGTGCATTTCTTGCACGAATTCTTGTTCTAAATGGCAGTGTATAAGCATCTTTTGCTTTTTGAGCAAAGCCTTGATAAGGATTATCAATAACAAACCCATAAGGACCTATATTTTCTTGTAAGCTTTTTATAATATTATTAGGAGTATAGTCTACTTCATTAACAGACAACAGTATGTCTTGGTAATCTTTTTGACCTGGTTGTGAACTGAGAAAGGCATCTCTTTCTCTTGCTTTAGTTGCGTAAGTATTCTCACCTTCTTGCAAAGCTATGAAATCACTTCCATCTTTAACTCCCTTTTTTAAAGGCATATCACCCTCAAGCAGTTGAATTTCTTCTGGAGTCACAACCTCTCCAGTTTTTATATCTACAATAGTATTTTTATCCCCACCAACTGGAAGTGGTTCCTTTTTTTTTTCGTCTGAAGAAAAGTATTTTTTGATAGTATCTTTAAACCAGTTGAAATTAGACATAGCTGAATTAACTCCTCCAGCATCATCAAATTCAGAACTTGTAGGTGATATTTCAAAGAATTCATCAAAGTCTTCAAAGCTAGTAAAAACCTCTTTATCAACCGCTCCATATACATCCTCTGGTTTAGCACCTGCATAAAATTCTGTAAATGATTCAAACGTAGGAAACATCTCTTTATCAACCACAAAGTTATCATAGAACTCTCCAGTTGTAAATACTGAATTATTGTTTTCTTCAACAGCCATATAATCTATTTATTATTAGCGTTATAATGTTTCATTGCTTCTTTAAATAGTTGCATATAAGTAGCATAATCTTTAGGGTCGTTAGCAGCTTCATAAGCTTTTTTAATCTCTGTTACAGATGGAGCTTCACCAAAAGTATAACCTAAAATTTCGTCTGGATTTTCAGTAAGTACTACTTCATCAGTAACCTTAACACGAGAATCTTGTTGCTCTCTACCCATACCATCATTCCATTGTACATTAGCGTCAAGTTTATTATCTTTTTTTCTGTTAATTATAAACTGTTCTTGTTTAGAATATTGTTTCCCTAAAATTTTTGATAGTTGTCTAGGAGTTATTTTAGCGTCTTCGTTTAATGCATTATAAATTTCTCTTACAACAGCATTGGTAATAGATGGTTCATCCACTTCTAAATAAACTGGAGCTGTCATCACTTTTGGTAAATAAACCTCTAACACATTATCTTCTACTTTATCTATACTTAATCCTTTTAAATTTTTAGATTTATTTGGATTAGTTTGTCTAGCGAATATTTCATTCAACCCAAATGATAAAGCATCTGCACCATCACCTTCTACATATTCGTCTATGTTAGTTATATAATCATTAAGACTTATGTTTTTAGCAGTATCTCCTGTACCCACTCCAATTTGTAACGCACTGTATGGTATATCAGTTTCTGTTATGCCTGGTGAATTTAAATTAACAAACTGATTATCTTGACCCATCATTCTTTGTCCACTTATTAAATTACCAAAGTTATTTTTAAGTCTATTTCTCATTTCATTAACAGAACTACCAATAATAAAAGTTCCTTGATTTAAAAAGTCTACATTATTACCAGTCATTGATATTGGCAGAGTAACATTTTGTTTAGTGTTTTTATCATAATAAGAAACAATTAAATCATCTCCACTTTGACTAATGTCTGTAATGTCTAACATTTTATCGTTTGTACGAGATTCAGCTATAATACTATTTTTAGCAGATGCAAAAGCCGCTTCACTATTTGCATTTTTAAGATTCATCCAGTTTTGTGCAGCGTCAAATATTTGTACAGTTTCATCGTTATAAGCTGCAGCATCTTTATCAAACCCAGGAGCAGTAGCTTTTTTTGTAGTTTTTCTAGGTATCTTTAAATCTAATTGAGCTGATAAAACTTTATAAGCTTCTTCCTGTAAATACTTACCTTGCTTACTTTCTAAGTCTATATTATAAACACCAGCATCATCTGGTTTCATATAAATAGCATTTTTGTTTTTTTCTTTATTTACATCATCTGTAAACTCCCACGGAGTTCCGTCTGGTGACATTCTTGCAAAGTCATATAGTATACTACCTACATTATCTGGAGTACTTAGATAAGACATTAGTTGTTTTTTTGATGCATTTTTAAAGTTAGGATTTTGTCTAATGTCATCTCGTATACTTCCATCATCTTTATTTTTCTGATAGGCAGGTGCAAGCATTTTATATGAACTTTCAATTGCAGCATTAACATTAAACTTATCTGTTTTTTGACCCATCCATCCCAACATAGTACTAACTTGTTGAAAGTCTGCTGTGTTAGTGGATAAACTTCTTACTGTTTTATCGCCTACTTTTTTTGTAACTAACTTACCATTTGACACCTTCATAGTAACAGGGTCTATAAATGCAGCTGTAGTTCTAAAGTCATTAAAGCTTTGAACTTTACCTGCTGCCCATTCATCTTTACCAGATAATTTATCTTCTTCTAATCTTTTCTGTTGTTCCTCTAAGTAACTGTTATATTTGTTTGCAATAGCTATAATTTGTGCAGTACCATTTGATAGGTTTTGAGATAGCTTAGTAAATTGTTTACGACTTATACTACCATTATCTAAATTACGTTTTAACATTAAATTGTAATTAGATGCATTATTTACATAATCTAAAATATAATCACTTGATTCTTGGTCTCCACCTTCTGGAGCGTTTTGTAATTGTGTGGCTAACTCTTGAGTTACTAACGCATCCGCAGCTTCATTTTCTTCTTTTAATTTTTGTTGTTCACTAAGCATATCTGAAAACTGAGTTGCTACTGCTCCCCAGTTTACATTTGTTTCTGCCTCTCTTTGTGCGTATCCTATATAAGTTTTTGCCATTGTTTTTTTTATTGCATTGCCATATATTCATCATAAGCTCCTGCAGAACCAGTTAAGCCTGTGTTGTCTAATTTTTTTGGTTGTTCATAGCCTCTTAAAAATTTTCTAAAATCTTTAAAGCCTTGTTTTCCTAATTGATTATTTAGAGCATCAAAATAAGCCAGTTCTCCACTCATTTGTGATTGACCTTCGTTATTCATTGCAGGAGCATTTCTTATGTCAAACGTACTTGAAAAATCCATATCTTTAAATTGTAATCCAGAAGGGTCATTTTGAAAAGCTTCTATTGCGGCTTGGCTTGCAGTTTTAACAGTTCCATCACTTAATTCAGTATCTTTAAATCCAGCTTTTAAAGCACGGTCTTGTATTTTTCCTGCATCACCACCAGCAGCAGCTCTATTATCACTTATACCTGTACCTAAACTAACACCAGCTTTTAAAGTGTCTCCAATTCCTTGAATACCTGCTGCAGTATATAAATTAGCTTGTTGCTCGGCTCTTCCTGCTGCAACTTGCGCTCCTTTTACTTCTTCTAAATCTAACTGAACTCCAATATCTCTAAGCCTTGCATCTTCTTGTGCAATCAACATATCAATCTTTTTTTGTTCTGCTCCCATTGCAACTCTTTGTTTGGCTTGTGCTTGATTTTGTGCAGCCAAAACTCTACCTGCAACTGCTGCCGCTCCTCTTTCGCTTTCAGCTCCAGCGGCTGTAGCTTGCGCACCTGCCGACAATAAAGCTTCTCTTTCTAATTCATATTTTTCTTTACCTATAGAAAGATTTTTATAAAAGTTTGTGTCTAATTTTTCTCTTGCTTTTAACAACGCTTGTTCAGCATCATATTCTGCATCAGCTGCTGCTCTTCTTTGTGCCGCTGCTTGAACAAAATTTACTGTCATTCCTCCAGCTGACAATGCTAATCCTGCTATTAATAAACCTACTGCTGCCATATTTCTTTTTTTATATTTATAACATCACTGGGTAGCTCCCTGTAATTATTTGTAAATAACTCTAATTCTGCATCCAAAACATTTGTTGCATTAGTTTTATGAACGCAACTCCATTCAACATCTTCGTGTATATAAAACACTCTCTGTGTTCCCTTTTTTGTAAACACAGTATGTGGAGCTTTTACTCTAACTATTTCTCCGTCATCAGTTAAATATGACAACTCTCCTTTAAGCAAAAAAGAAGGGTGTTCTTGTTTGTGTATTAAACTTACAATAACCGCTCCCTTTGGCATAAAAATCTCTCTAGTATATAAGCCTCCTTCAAAATGGTGTTTTAACGGAGCTGTTTTTTTTAATCCTTCAGATTGTTCATCTCCAGGATTATGTGTTAAAGCTCCCTCAATAACGCTGATTTTGTTTTTAAAGTTCTCAATTTTTTCCCACAAAATACCTCTTGATGCAGGTATTTGCCCTAAAATATTTTGAGCTATTAAATTATCAGAACTACTCATCTACTTAATTTAGACAAAGATACTAATTTTAAGGGAAACTTTTCATAACGTCTGATTCTACAGCAAACAGTTCTGTTGCGGTAGTATCTGAGTTTGTTAAAGTAAACTCAGCGTAATGACCTAAGATACCATTAGACTCAGCGATTTGGTTTTTTATATACATAATATATACTTCTGTACCACTAACTGGAAAGCTTGTGGTAGTACCACCAGTGTTGTTTACGGTTATGGTATTTACACTAGTAGCTAAATCATATGTTATAGCTGTTATTTTACCAGCTTCAACTGGTGTTAAAATATCTGTTGGTCCAAAAGGTCCAACCGCATAATATATAGTGTCATTAATGTTTATCATTGAACCTAAATCTACACTCATACCAAATGTTAAAACACAAGCAGTAGTACCTACACCAGTTCTTACAGATTGTCTAGCGACACCCTGTACAGAACGTAATGGAAACTCACCGCTTATTGGATTAGCATTATTGTTTCTTAAATAAGCAAAAAACTCACCTTCTTTTTCTACAAAAAAAGTATTAGTAATAAATCCAGTGTCTTGTATATCTGATTTTACAGTTGCTGACCAACTACTATCAGACTGAATAGATAGTGTTTTAAACAACTTATTTTCTAAAGGAGCTTGATTAAATACGCTAGTAATAGAAGAACTAAATTGTGTGCCATAATAGTTATTTCTTTCTACACTATCAGCATTATGACGATATAATTTCCCTTGAAAAAAAGTATATAAATACCCTCCCATTCCAAGTATTTGTTCTGGCAAAAAAGAATAAAAAGATGGAAAACCTGCAGAGGTTTCACTATAAGTAACTGTTTGATTAGTAAATGCCATATATTATTATTTTAAGGTGAGCATCCAACAACGGATATTATTACACTTTCATCATTAAGTTCAATTGCTTGATTACCTCCTGTAATAGGGTCAGTAGCGCCTGTTAAAACAAATCCAGCAGAAGAAAAAAGTCTATCTGCATATCCAGGTGATGCTGCGTCTGTATTTACAGCAGGAGAAGTTCCATTTGCATTAGCATAAACTCTTGTTCCAACAGACCAAGATGTTACAGTTCCTCCACCAGGTGTTTGATTAGCTATACCAAATATTTGCCCTCCATTATCTGCGTCTCCAGCACAAGCTAAAGTAGATGTACTATATGTTTGTGTAACATCAGCATCTAAACTTGTTAAGGCTACTGGACAAGCTACACTAAAATATGTAGATAAATAATCACTACTTGATATTAAGTTAAAAATTTCTACATCTAAATAATTTATTGAAGCGCTTGTTTTAGGAACTACTAATGTACACACTTGTGGGTTAGTAGCAGTTGTTTTAATTTGTCCTGTACCTACTGCAACATATTGAGTAGTATTAGGAATCACCACATATTGACTTGCAGAGTCTAGTTCAGCTACTGTATAGTTTCCAGAAGTAGGTAATGTTCCAGTACCATTCACACCTAAATATACTGGTGTATTTAAACTATTTGGACTAACATCACCAAATGCTGTAGAAGTCCATTTGTTATATCTAACTCCATTATACAAAACATCTATTCCTTTTGGCATCTCCCAAGGAAGCCAAGTAATTACAACTGCTCCAGTTGATGCAGTAAATAAATGTCTAGATTGATACACAACTGTCGGTGCAGTTTTATAATAAATTGCACTAGGTCCACAACTTATACCACACGTACAGTTTGTTGTATCTGGTTGTAAAACACCTAGTTTTTGTAGTCTTACAACTACACCATCACTATAATAACCATCTGCAGCTGGAGTTGTTTGTGTTTGACTAGTATACACTACAGTAGCACTCGATAATGTTGCTCCATTTATAGAATAAAAAGCTGGAGTATTAACACAGCACGCATTAAATCTATCAGCATCTAAATCTGCTGTACCAGCTTGATATCTTAATTGAACTGAAGTTAAATTTCTATAATCCCAAATCATATATAAATACGTGGTATTTGAAGCTCTAGCAAATTGTCCTTTAAATAACGTTGGCTGACCAGAAAAATCAGTTGGAGTTTGCGTAGAAGCAGCTACTAAAGCATTAATATCAGTAGCGTTATTCTGATATAATGTATTGCTTTCTAAATATCTAAATTTATCCCCTGGTACTTCAAATTGAAAATTAGCAGGAGGAAGTTGGTTAGACTGTAAAGTTACATATGCACCGTTTGGAGGAAATGAACCAAGCCCTGTTTGACCAGTTATCATTGAATACTGAGAAACTGTTGGAGTTCCTCCACTTTGAAAATCTATAAACGTAGACGTTGTCGGTGAACTATATAATGGATTAGTAGAGTATGGAGGTGCTGGAGAGCCTGCAGGAAAAATATTCCAAAAATACTGATTATAATTAGATAATGTATCTTCATCTTGTCTTGTTAAACAAACTTGTACAACACTCAATGTGTTTGAAAGAGGACAATCTTGACGAATAGTCCACTCACTATTTCCAGCTGTCTGCGTAACAGTAACAGTAACTTTTGTAATAGAAGGAACGTCACGAGTAACAGTTAAAAATCCACTTGTACTTACAGCTCCACTAGTTACACTTGCAGGACTACCAGAACTATCAATCCAAGATACTACAAAAGTTGTAGTACTTCCGCTAGTTAAACCTACATTATAATTAAATCTAGCGTTACCAGACTCATTATTTAATAAATAACAAAATGTTTGTGGTGTACCAGCCTCTACTATAAAGTTTACATCTACACCACAATTATAACATATATCTGGTTGAGGTAATAATGTGTTATTAATACTTAATACATACTCATTCATATAAGGGTCAAATCCACCAATTTTTTGTGTTTGCGATGACTCAATAAATAAATCTCTAAAATATCCTCTCATCCCTCTTTCAGATATTACTCCTAATGCTTCGTTTGTACCACCTACTCCTTTTAATTGAATTATAGCTCCTCTTTTTACATCAGTAAAAAATTTATCAGCACCCCATTCTGTATAGCTTTCTGGATTATTACTAATACCATAATCTTCTACTCTTGCAATTTGAGTTCCTAAAACTTCTGGAACCGATGTTAATGAACTTCCTCCAGCAGCATCAGACAAAAGATTCTTACCTGCTAATACATATGTAATCTTATCTTCTTGTAAAGCAAGAACATCTGTTTTTCTTCCAGACAATACTTCTATTGGTCCATAAGATTCTTCAAGCTGTTTAAAGTTTACTAATCCTAAATTGAATTCGTTTAGTTTGTTTATGTTAGATTCGTCATTATATATTCCACTGTATGTAATATCAGAAAATCTATGCGCTCTTTTATATATTTGTTCTGTTGCTCCGAAAACTCTATTACCTAAAGAAAATCCTTTTCCAGAAATAGAATCTCTAATTTTATAACTTTCAACTCCATTACCATAAGTAAAAGCGTTAAAGTTATTTAAATAAACAACACCGTCAACTGATGCTGTTTGATTTACATCATTAGTGTTTGAGCCAGACATATGAAACCCACCAGTTATATCGTAGTTGTCTTCTCCTTCATAAAATATTCCTGGAGAAGCATCCAAAGGTTCAGACTCAAAAACTAAAGTTGCTTCACTTCTAATTATTTGAACATCCATTTTTAAAGACGACCTACGCTTATCACTTCTTCCACAATTAATTCCACCTTGAACAACAGCAAATAAATTATTACTTGTTCCAGTACCAGCGTTATTACTAGCTCTTCCAAAACGCATATAATAAGTTTTAACTAAATCATCACCAAAATCAGAGGCTATTGTTTCTGCAGTACTACAAGTGGTTGAGGTTGCACCGCCATAGTATAAAGTGTCATCAAAAATAAAATTACCATTACTTCCGCTATCTCCTACATCCCAAGTTCCAGAATTTAATTGAGCTTCAATATTATCTCCAATAAACCAATCATATACATTTGCATATGAATTTCTAGCTACTAAACCACGCAAATCTAAAGTATAAATAACTCTTTCACAACTTCTGTTTCCATCACCAGGTCCACGTCTTTGAAATTTCATATACCAATTAATTACACTTCCTTGAGGAACATCAACATCAATATATTTTGGGTTTGCAGAAGTGCCGTCACTAGCAGGGTTAAGATTTGTAAACGGATAATATCCAGTTACAGCATTGTCCCCTCCTTCATTTGGATTTTCCCAATTACCTCCTCCTGGACAAGTAGAAACTAAAGCTCCACTACCTGGATTATAAATATTATTGTTGTCAGTAACAGCAGACCAGTTTGATGGTGATAATGCCATATAAGAACCAGAAGGTATAGCTACATTACGAGAAGGACTACTTCCTTCAATTGGGATTTCTATAAAATCTTTTACTTGTGCTTCTTTTTCTAAAACTGTAGTATAAACACAAGATGTTTGCACACCTAATGTGTCTCTTTTAACTATAAGCCTATCACCTTTCTCAACTTTTGATGCGTTCTCTCCATCTAATAAACACCATACTCTAGTTGAGTTAGGGTCTAAAAAGAATATATTAGTATAAATAGTATTGTAAGTATCTCTATCTGGCTGAACAACAAATTTATATTTGCTCGCCCACTTAGGAGCTTTCATTGCTACAGGAATTGTTACTTTAATTTTATTTATTGAAGTAGATTCACTACAAGGAACTGGAATAGTATTTTGTGGACTTACAATAGGAGTAGAGCTTCTTCCAAAGTCATCCATATAAACTATAGCTGTCTCATAGTTTCTATTACTTTTTAAAGTTTTAGGATTAGAAACATCTTTATATGCAGCGTCTGAAGATACAATTTTATAATAATTAAAAACTACTTGAGTAGCAGTTGCTCCTCCAGAATAAACACAAGTATCTACATAAGCCATAGCCATTAATTTAATACCTATAACATTAGCGTCTGTTGTGCTTGTTACAATTCCTAAATTTGCAAATGCAAAATCTTGTGTAGCTGTTCCTCCAGTACAAAAGGTGTCGCTTGTTCCACTCCAACATTTTGTTAAAGTAGTACTACTTCCTCCACTAGCATTAACCAAATTCTGTGGAACTATACAATTAAAAACTGATGAAACGTTAACTCCATTTGCACAATTTTGAACTGTAGTAAAGTTTGTTGGTGAGCCAATATACTGTATAAATTCACTACTAGTAGCTAAATCAAAAGCACTCGTATAATCTCTTGGAAAAACAAATTCAATTTGTAAATTGTTAACTGCTCCAGAAGCATCTGGCGGTGTAAAAGAACCAGAAACATTACCACTAAAACCTTGATGATTAAAGCTTATATCCATAACCAAAGAAGCACCTTGCTTTAAAACTAATGGTGTTCCAGTGACTAACCCATCTTCAGTCAAATACACTATCATTTGACCATCAGTTACCGTATAAGGAACTGGAGAGCCAGATGTACAATCCATATCTATAGTTGCATTTTGTTTTGTTATAGGTAAGTCTGTTTCGTTAACTATTGTAGAGTCAAGTTCAGTTACATAATTAAAAATAATAGGCTCATCAACAGAATCTACTAAATCATAACCTTCATAGTAATTACCATACATTAATCTGTTACCCATTAATGTTTGAGATTTTGCTAACAAAGGAACGTTATCATATAGCCTTAAAATTTCTGAGTCTTCTAAAATTGTAAATATTTTACTGTTATCAAAAAGAACTGTTTCTGTGTTATTATCACCTAAACCTAATTCTTCTTTATTGAAAGACTCTATAACTTTTATTAAATTTTTGTCAGCTTCTTTAAAAAGTATTTGTATTTCTTTAACTAATGAGCTTCCTGTATTATAAGATAAGTTAACAGCATTGAACTCATTGACCATACCTTCATTTAAACCGCTTTCTAAACTTAAATTAAATGATTTAGGGTCAAAAGCTGGTTGGGTAAATTGAGATGTAGCAGAGTATTCGTCATTTGCATATCTATATCTATAAGCAAAACAAATTAATCTTTCTTCTAAATAAGTTTCATCATTTACAATATTAAGTAATTCTATAGACGGAGAATTCATTGGTGGCTTCTTAATAACTAAAATTTCTTCAGCCGTAAATTGGTCAATGTTACCTACTGTAGGATTTTCATAGTTTTTTGTAACGTCAAAAAATCTAGGAGGATTGTAATTGTCAGTAAAAAATACTAGATTATTTACTTTATTAATTCCGTTAATTAAATATTTATCTGTAAAATTTAATGTTGATTGTGTACCACTACCATCATCAATACTTATCATATGGTAAGTTGTAACTTTAGAAATTATATTGTAAGATAAAACTATATCTAAAACGTTAGTTGCTCCTAAACCAGTGGCATCAGCGTGAACAAACCAATATATAGTTTCATTAGCTGTGTCAGCAAAAGACCCTAATGTTTTAAACCCATATGTAGTTCCACTTGGATACTCTGGAGTAATTAATAATTCATTACCTTTTGAGTTTTCTACTGAACCAATTTCAGAATTTTCTGTAGAGCCAAGCCTAACATTTAACGCATCAATATATTCGCCTTGAGGAACTAATCGTTCATCAACGCTTTTATTCATTCGTCCTTGTATAAAGTTTCTTAAAGTTTTAGCCATATTATTTTATCCACTTATCTTTTCCTCTCATATTCATCAAGAGTCTCCCTGGATGTATATTACTCATTCTTATCTTTGCATTTCTTAATAAAGCACTTTTGTTTTTCTTAGCTCTATTAACGATGTATTCTTGAACATTTAATTTACTATTTAATATAGCATATTGAATATAAGCGTATACATAATCTTCAAATAATTTATTGACAGTAATCTCGCTATCTATCCCACCTTCCATTCCATCAGAAACATATTCTAATATGCATAATTGATTTCTCATATTAGAGCTAAAATTTATAACCCCTTTCTTAGAATCAATTCTAAATGTAGGATTTGCATTAGCAGTTTCAGTATTTAATCCATACATAGACCTTCCATAAGAATAGTCAAAGTACCAACACCCATTATGCTGGTATCCAAGCAAACCATCAAACATTGCGCCTTGATTAAGATACATTGTTCTATCTTTTTGTTTTATTCTATCAAAATCTAATTCTGAAAATTCTGGTTTTAAAATATTACCCAACTCATCAAATAGAATATTTGTAGCCTGGTCTTGTAAATATGCAGACGAAGAATTAATTTGAATGTTTTCTGTTAAAGGTCTTAAGACTCCGTTATCATCTAACATAGAAAGTCTTACCCAATTAACATAATCTTGTGGTAAAATAAATCTTAATAATTCTCCAACACTTAATTCTAAAACTTTTATTTCTTTAAATGCATCATAGTTTAATTCTTGTATAGCTCTTTTTGCGTGAAATAAAATTTTATATCTTTCTTCATTATTTACTAATGAATGATTTCCGTCATACATTAACAAAAAATTGTTTACTATATCAGCTAAACTAACGTATTGATAAGAACCCCAATTTGCATTTTTTGGTTCTACCCCACTATTTTCGTAATATTTAAAATCGTCTAAGTATGCCATTATTGTTCTGAATTATTTTCTAGTTGGTCTTGTGTGTTTGCATATTGTACAACTTGTTCTTCTCTAATTGATACCCCAGCATATCCTAATATTTTAACTACTAAATCTGGCTCGTAATCTGCCGACAATTCAAAGTCTTGATAAGATGCGGAAGTAGCATCAAAAACAGGCTCTCCTCCAGTAACGTTTAAATATGTCCATACAGGTGCTAAAGGATATCTTATATATTGCGCTTTGACTTGATTAGCGCCAGTAATAGTAGATGGAAAAACAGTTAATACAGACCCTTCTGTTGTGTATGCAGGATATGTAGTAGTTGGAGCTGTTAAGTTAGAATTGTTTAATAAAGTAATTTTACTATGACTAGCTCTTTCTGCTTCACCAGTATATGTAGTTCCAGCTGTATCAAAACATAAAACTTTATTAATCAAATAATAATCTGATGGTAAAGTATATGTGTTATTAGCAATATTTGCTAAAGTTGCTGTAACAGAAAACAAATCAATTACTTCAACAATTCCTTTAGATATATCAGCATAACCAGTTCCAGACTGACGTGCATTTTCTTTTATTATTTGATAGTTATATTCATAAAATAAATCTTCAAATAAATCTAATTGCGCTTGTTTAGCATATAAATTAAAATCGTTAGGAGCAATATAACCATAGTTGTTTTTATTTAATATTGCTAATACTG
>WLWE01001569.1_pt1 | contig 16429 bp, 15 predicted proteins | sample 6718301 | NCBI WGS metagenome assembly WLWE01 (sample SAMN12718691, study PRJNA515312) | sponge metagenome | isolation source: marine sponge | host: Mycale hentscheli | place: New Zealand: South Island, Marlborough, Capsize Point | collected 2003-05-01 | reverse complement strand
TCCTAGGAATTTGTAAGAACATTATTGTCCTTGCATTAGACTTTCCAGACCCCGCTTTCGCGGGAAAAGAAAAGTTTCGCCCAATTAGAGCTCATCAGTAATGCTATATATAATCCCTCCCAAAAACCTTACCAGTAGCTGAGAGCCATTGTGGTGTCTCTACAGTATGATCACATGACTGACAGTTGCCTCCCTCTTCAGCTCCTACCTCTGGGTTAATAGCTAAAAAGCTTTCATGATCACCACACTCTGGGCAATCAATATATGGATTTTGATATTTCATTATTTCACCTCCATCTCAACCATATAAACAAGACTATGCAAATCATCAAGCCATTGGTTATTAATTGCATCAATGTCAAAGACTTTTTTAAGCTCCTCACTCTGCCAAATAGGTTTAATAGGTGAGTCTTGCATGTCTCCAGTTATATTCTGAAACTCATATTCAAAATAGCCATCACATTCAAATAAATATTCAACAGCTTCTTCTTCATCAATACTGGTTATGCTTTCTAAATCACCTTCACCTATTGTGATTCCATATTGCTCAGATTCAGGCTCACAGCTATAACTTATTGAAGGATTCTTTTGTAGTTCATGCCAGTAATACTCCTGTAAATTTGATTTTAATCTTTTTATGTTGACAATCTTTTTATTGTCTTTGTTTACATGTTTAGCTTGTATAAACTCAACATGACCACCTGCGAAGCCATTTAACATTTCTATGACTCTTTTTATGTCATAACCCCAATCATCTATATCTTTGTGATCTCCATAATTGTAGCGTTCTAAAGCATCATATCTAAACATCACTTTTTTTCTTTTAGCCTCTTCCAAGACTGTAGTTAATAAACCTTTCATTATTTCACCTCCTGTGAATATCTTTTGCCTAACTGTGAATCATTCCACCCGTTGAATAGAACATCATGAAATGGGTTAGGGTTAGTAAACTTATGAAAGCCAAAGCTGTCACAGAAAAAGAAGTTGCCTTCTGGGTCTTCTACAATGTCGCCTACGCTTAGACTGTGAAAGCTAGAATGCTTAACAAGATGAGCATCAAGAACAATATCTTCTTGTGCATCATCATCATAGTAATAACCATTCAATGCTCTGAAGACATCTTCACAATTCTTAATTGTCCATCTGTCTTTGTGCTTAGTGTTATGAATTAACCCAGCATCTACTTTTAGATCACATACATTCTTGTAGTGTTGAAAGTATGAATCAGACCAGCCACGACTGTGACCCATCTGTGTTTCAAGTTTAGCTTTATACTCTGGATACTTCTCACCAGCAGATGTGTGGCTTTCACCATCTTTATTAACAAAGTCGTAAACCTCATCGCTTACTCTTATTTGATATATCTTAAATGTTCTCATAGTCCCTCCTAATTTTGTTTGACTAAGACCTTCTGGATTCGCGGGGAAAAAAGAAGGTTTCGACCAATCAGGTCTCATCAGTTAGCCTATAGTGACTGCCACATATGATCATCTAACCATTTCTCGTTAGCTTCTCTATCTCCCTGCTCATAGTCATCAAGCACAGAGTTCATTTCTTGCTGATACTTCTCATATCCAGAAGCAGTAATCTCATGAGACTTAGATAACCATTGCATAAACTTTTCTTGTGGGCTCATTGCAACCCAGCGATTATTGTCTAGATACTCAAAGACTGCCTCTAGCAATTCAACATATGTTGTACTGCTTTCAGGTTTCTTTTTGAATGCCCATACATACATAAGAGTTATGCTTGATAGGTTAGGTTTAATATCTAATAGTCTTAATGCTTCTACTAGATCATAGTTCTTAGATACTTCGTTTAATGTTGTCATAATGTGCCCTCCTTTTGGGTGTTTCTTTGTAAACATTGATTACATAATATAGATGTTAGTAGATATTGCAAGTATCTGGATCAATTATTTTTCATCATTGCTTCATCAATTAGATCAATTAAGCTCTGGGCACGGTTTCGCGGGGAAAAGAAAAAAAGGGCAAGCATTCATTAAATTACACATACAGGGTATACATATATATAATAGAGAGAGACAAACAACGAGGTATAAGAATGACTATAAAGAATAAGGGATTAAGACAACGCAAAGAAGAATTTGTTCAGCATTATTTGATCACAAGGAATGCTACGGAGTCTGCCAGACGATGCGGATACTCTGAGAAATCTGCTTATAATCAAGGGCACAGATTGATGAACGATGATGAGGTTCAAGAATTGCTTACATCTGAGCTAGCTGACTCTAAAGAACGCAACCTTCAGGATCATGACAGCATCATAGAGCAACTTAAAGATGAAGCCTTAGGCAAAGTGCACGGTCATACATCAGGCTCCCGTGTAAAGGCTCTAGAGCTCCTCATGAAGTTCTACGGTATGGTTGACGAAAGCCAAAAACTGGAAGTTTCTATGAAAGATTCTTGGTTTGAAAGCATTGATTTAGAGAAGAAAGAGGATCACCTTAATTAGGTGAGTGGCTCCAGACAATACAACCCTAATGACAGAAAACCGCATAGATAAAGGGCAGGGGAGTGCTGGACATGGTACCCTATATACATATATACCCATATACCCCTATGACCTTAAGGGGGGTATGTAATTTTGCAAGCCGAAATTGAAAAAAATAAAATTCAAAAAATTATAAATACCTTTAAAACGGATCTCATACAGTACGCCCAGCACTGTTTAAAAATTATAGATAAACAAGGAAAGCTAATTGCATTAAATCTAAACGCTGCACAACAACAATTAGATAAACAAATAAATGAACAGTATGAAAAACACGGCAGAGTTAGAATATTAATACTAAAATCTAGACAAACAGGTATATCAACCTATTGCCAGGCACGGGGTTTTTGGAAAACAGTATCAGCACAGAATCAAAATGCTGTAGTTGTATCTCATTTGAATGAATCTACTAAAGCTATTTTCGGTATGGTGCGTAATTTCTATGATAATTTGCCTCATCCTTTAGTTACACCAGACCTCAAAGAGTCAACAAGTAACTCTATGGCATTTACACATGGGTCCCGTTGGAGAATTGCTACAGCCCGAACCAGTGAGGTTGGTCGTGGTTGGACTACAAACTATCTACATGGATCTGAGGTAGCCTTCTATCCTAATGCAGATATTATTCCTGGCTTACTACAAACAGTCCCCGAGGCAGAGTCTGAGATCTTACTAGAATCTACCGCGAATGGAGCAGGTGGTTGGTTTTATGATGCATGTATGCGAGCACTTAGGGGAGAGGGAGAGTGGGAGATATGTTTTATTCCCTGGTTTATGATGACTGAGTACCGTAGAAAAGTAGATCCATACTATGAAATAGAGCCAGAAGAACAAGATATTAAAGATATGTTTAATCTAGATGATGAGCAGATAATGTTTAGAAGATTAAAGATACATGAACTAGGAGGGGAGGATTTATTTAGACAAGAATACCCGTCTACCCCGCAAGAGGCGTTTTTGACTACAGGAAGATTGTTTGTCGAACCTAAGTTTATAGACCAAGCAGCTGTAGAATGTTTTACCCCAGTAGGAAGATACGATGTGCGAGAGCATGAGTTTATAGAACATGAAAAAGGATTATTAAAAATTTTCGAGAATCCAAAGGATTCTCTCAGGTATTGCATTGGAGTTGATGTTGCGGAAGGGTTGGAGCACGGAGACTATTCTTGCATCCAAGTATTAGATCATATGGGTAATCAAGTTGCGACTTGGAGCGGTCATGTAGACCCGTTTGACCTAGCCCAGATTGTAGCTAAGATCGGATACTTTTATAACAAAGCCTGGACTCTTATTGAAAGAAACAATCACGGTCTAACTACTATTAGAAAAATACAAGAATTAAACTATCCTAATCTTTATGTTGAACAAAGTGTAGATGATGCATATGTAGATAGACTAACCCGCAGAGCAGGGTTCCTAACAACTAGTAAAACAAAGCCTTTGATTGTAGATAATTTAGTTCATTTACTCCGTCAAGGAGAAAGTGGTATAGTAGATCAAGAGCTGATAGATGAGCTACGAACTTATGTTGTAGACGCTAGAGGTATAACAAATGCCCAGAGTGGTTGTTTTGATGATAGAATAATGGCATATGCTATTGCCTTATTTGGTTTAAATAGCATGCCTAGAAAACACAGGCAAAACTTTAAAAGGGTAAAAAAACAATTTTTTTAAACTATGAATAAAGAATTAGGACCAGAGGGAATAGCCGCAGCAGAAGATGCCAACAGTCAAGAGCAGGAAGAACTTAACTCGCTTGGAGCTATTTTAAAATCAAAGTACACGGAATATAAAGATGCCCGTGACGATATAGAAGACGGTTGGATTGAAGACCTAAGAGCTTTCATGGGTCAGTATGATCCAGATGTTTTAGCAAAGATTCAATCTAAAGGTGAAAGATCACAAGTTTATGTTGGGCTAACTAGAACTAAAGTATTAGCAGCTTATTCAAGAATGACAGATCTTTTATTCCAACCAGGACAAAAGTTCTTTTCTATAGAGAAGACACCTGTCTCCAAACAACCATTAGTTGAACAAGAGCTTTCCGAAAGAGCAGCCCTAGAGATACAACAAGCAGCAGAACAAGTTGGTACCGCAGGTATTGAAGAACTTGTTATAGCTAGACTAGATGAACTAACACAAGAAATAGAAGAAGAAACAGAGCGTAGAGTTGAGAATATGGAAGAAGCCATATTAGACCAAGCTCTAGAAAATAACTTAGAAGGCAAAATGAAAGATGCCATCATGGAACAAGTTATATTTGGTACTGGTGCTATGAAAGCAGGTACCCTTAGAATTGAAAAAGATCACAAGTGGGTTAAAGGCGAAGACGGATTTAATTTAATTTATGAAGAAAGCCCTAGCCCAGAAATGGAAGCTGTTTCCATATTTGATCTATATCCAGATCCACACGCTACATCAGTTGATGATATGCGTGACATCTTTAGAAGACACATCATATCCAGAACAGAGTTTAACGCTCTGAAAGATTACCCTGGATTCAATGTTGATTTAGTAAATGAATGCATTGAAATGAACCCTGAAGGTAATCATGATGAAGCCCAACATGAAGTCGATAGAAGAAATATCGCTAATGTTAATGACAGTAATACTAATACAGAAAAGTTTGAAGTATTAGAATACTGGGGTTCATTAAATGGACATGACTTAGAAGATGCTGGTGTAGAGTTTGGTCAGGACGATGACCTATCAATGGAATACAGTGCTAATATATGGATGGTATCTGGTAAGGTTATAAAAGCACAACTTAACCCGTTACCTGGTAACATCATTCCATATTTCATATTCCCCTATGAGAAAAACCCACACGCATTCTGGGGAACTGGTGTACCTAGAATGATGCGTGACTCTCAAGCCACCATGAATGCAGCGACTAGAATATATCTAGATAATGTTGCTCTATCCTCGGGACCTATGGTTGAAGTTAATACTGACATCATGGCTTCAGGAGAAGATCCAACTGAGCTATATCCATGGCGTGTGTTCTTGCGAGAGGGAGGAGACGGTAATCAACCTATGGTTCGTTTCTATCAACCCCAATCAAACTCTCCAGCTCTTGTATCTGTCATAGAATTATTTAGAAGGTTTGCCGATGAAACTACTGCACTACCTTCTTATACACACGGACAAACACAAAGTTCACTTAATAGAACAGCTACTGGTATCTCTATCTTAATGAGTAATGCCAATATTGTTTTAAAATCAGTCATCAAAAATATTGATGATTTCTTAACAAGACCAATGATACGCTCACTATATGATTGGAATATGACATGGAATGAAAATGAAAATGTTAAATCTGATATGCGTATTATTGCAAAAGGATCCACAGCCCTGATACAAAAAGAAGTACAGTCACAAAGACTGCTACAGTTCTTGTCGCTGATTAATAACCCTATGGATGCACAGATGGTTGATAGAGAAAAACTATTAACTGACATTGCTAAATCCCTAGATATTGATCCAGACGAAGTAATCAAATCACAAAAGGAGATGATGGATGAGCAAGCATTACAACAAATTATCGCCCAAAGCCAGCAAGGCGGTGAAGTTAATCAAGTCCCAAATGGGGACGGAATGGTCGGTCCTAATGGAAGAAATGGAGTCCCTACGCCAAGCGGAGCGGGACCAGTTGGAAATAACGGACAACTACCAACATAGTCAAGGTCGTTGCGAGATACTAAAGTTTATAGTATCTTTAGACCAGATTGCTGATAAAGTAATCAACTCGTTAGGAGCCCGCAAGGATACACCTAACATTTATAATTAATTTGATCGATACCCCGATTAAGGACCGAGAAAATGGAAAGAGAAAAAACTAAAGGCGAGTTAATCGCTGAAAAGCTTGAAAAAGAAGCTGATGAGATGTTGAAACAGATTCAAGATACTCAGGAGGAATCCGAACCCGAAGCCAAAGGATTAGCTATCGAAGAGGCAGAAGTAGAGGACACACCCGAAGAGATCGAAGAAGAAGTGGAAAATTCACCCGATGAATCTCAGGATACTGAAGAGTCATCTGATCAGCCAGAAGAGGTTCAGGAAGAAGAGACTAAATCCGAAGATAAAGGTTTAGACTTATCTGCCGAACAGTGGGAAGAAAGGTATAAAAACGCCCAGGCGAAAATGACCAAGTCTACCCAGAGAGAGAAAGAACTCGAATCCAAATTAGCTGAGATGGATAATAAAATCAAAGCTATGGAGGTGATGAAGTCTGATACTCGTATAGAACGACAGAAAGAGGAAGTGAATGTTGATCTAACTGAGATAGTCAAAGATTATCCAGAACTAGTAAAACCTTTACAATCTTATGTTGATGCTCGCATCGCAACTGTTGAACAAAAAGTATCACAGGCTACAGATGAGGTCTTGAAGGCTCAGAAAGAAGAAGCAGATAAAAAGCATTTCGATGCTATTGGTAGTGCCCATCCAGATTGGAAGGCTGTATCAGAGAGTGAAGATTTCTCACTCTGGTTAGGCAGACAATCAAATATGTGGCAGACCGCAGCAAGTGAAGGAGATGCTAAAGATGTCGTAGAACTTTTATCTAGATATAAGGAAAACCTAGGCTTAGACACCAAAAAAGTTTCTAAACAGGACTTGGTAGAAAAGGCGAAACAGAATGTTGAACCTTCACTCTCCAAAGCCAGGAAACAAAATGTAAGTGGTAGTAAAAAGATATGGACTGCCAAAGAAATTGGTAAGCTTTCTGATAAAGAATACTTAAAGCATGAGAAAGAAATTGATCAAGCACATGCCGATGGAAGGGTCAAACCATAACAATTTACTACTTTAGATAAACTTTTTTTATAATAAAATAAGAGGTAAATAAAATGGCATATTCAACATCTAGCGGAAGTTTTAGTTTCGCAAGTGGTGAGCAACACTTTATACCTGAAGTTTTCTCTAAAAAGCTACAAGCTAAGTTTTACGCTCAGACCATGCTGTCCGATGTAACAACTAACGAGTACGAAGGAGAAATTTCAGGGTTAGGTAACAAAGTAAACATTAGATCAGTCCCAGCTGTAACAGTTGCAGACTACACAGGATCTCTATCCTATGCTGATGTCACTTCTGGAACCATAGAACTTAACATCGACAAAGCTAAAAGCTATGCTTTTAAAGTTGACGATATATTAAGAGAACAGGCTGATATAGACTTCATGAACGAAGCAGCACAAGATGCAGCACAGAACATGAAGATCGCTATTGAAACTGATGTTTTCGCAAATGTGGCGGCAGGATCATCTTTAACAGATATCAACAATGCTTCAAACACACCTGTGAATGTAACAGCATCAAATGTTCTTGCGTATATTCTTGAAGCTGGTCAACAGTTAGATGAAAATAATATTCCTGAAGAAGGAAGATTTATGATCATCAACCCAGCTGTTGCTTCAGTAATCAAGCAGTCAGAACTAAGACAAGCATACTTAACAGGTGACTCAGTATCACCATTAAGAAATGGCTTTATTGGACAAGTCGATAGGTTCAATATGTATGTATCAAATAATCTAGCAGTAGCATCAGGTGTTGCTTCTGGTTTATTCGGACATCCAAAAGCGATTGCTTATGCTTCTCAAATGACTAATACCGAATCAGTAAGACTTGAGTCTTCATTCGGTGATGGCGTTAGAGGACTAGCTGTGTACGGCTACAAAGTTGTACTTCCAACAGCTATTGGTGAATTTAAGCTAAAAACTGCTTAATATTGACTTTTGTGGGGAGCTTCGGCTCCCCTTTTTTTCTTCACAATAAGTATGAAATTGTGATATCTTTAGATCATACATCCCCAAGGAGTAACAAATGACAAAAGATGAAATAGTAAAACTAGCAAAAGAGAATCACAATGTCTCTTTAAATCCAAAACATAAGCTTGCAGACCTTAAGGCACAGCTTGAATCACTAGAGTCTTCTGCACCCGTAGAAGAGGTAGTAGAAGAAAAGCCTGGAAAGAATCCTCTTTACTCAGTGAGTGAGCACGGCAAAATATCTGAATGGAGCCCAATGCATAGACCAGAGTTTTGGAACTTCATCTATGATAAAAAATCTTTAACAGCAGAGCAGAAGAAACAACTAGGACTATAGATGGCAACGGTAAAAGCAGTAGACTTAATTAATAGAGCTGAGGAAATTTTACAGGATACAACCAATGTAAGATGGTCACAGCAAACTTTATTAAACTACTTAAATGATGCACAAAGAGAAATAGTATTATTCAGACCAGATGCAAATCCAGTCAATGCTGCTTTCACTATGGCAGCTAATAGTGCAAAACAAACACTACCTAGTGCAGCTTTAAGGCTTTTATCCATATACAAAAACGCATCACCTACTACAAAACCTATAACTAATATTGAGCGTAGAGTATTAGATGATCAAATAGAAGATTGGCATGGCACTACTGGTACTACAGTAGAACATTATGTTTATGATCCTATGGACCCAAAAACATTTTATGTGTATCCACATACTACAGCGTCAAATGCAACTATAAGTATTGTTTATAGTTCATCCCCGACAGATATAACTATCAGTAATTTTAATACTGATACTACAGTCATATCTTTAGATGATGTTTATGCAAATGGAATTTTAGACTTTATGCTTTATAGAGCCTATCAAAAAGATACTGAGTATGCTGGTGATATGCAAAGAGCTGGTGTTTATTTACAAGCATTCCAAAATTCTCTAGGAGTTAAAAATCAAGTTGATGCTGGATCTACACCAAGACCATCAACCCCAGCACAGTAATGAGATATGGCAGTAGCAAAAAAGATAGAATCATTAGTACCTAAAGTAAAAAGAGAAGCACCAAGTTGCCCATCCTTTATTGCTATTGAAGAGCTACGCAACACCATCATTGATTTTTGTATCAGCACAGACATATATTTAGCTGACCTTTCTTTGTTCCAAACAGTAACTGGTATTAATGAATATGAGTCAGATGACTTAGATATACCAACAGGATCTGAGCTCAATCACATATTAGATTTCTTTTGTGATACTGGAGAGTCTGATGTACAAATTTCAGAAAAAAGCTTAACAAGATTAGAGCCAAAATCCCTAATAGGAAAACCATCATTGTTTGATATGTATGGTAAAGGCAAGCCTAAGTTTTATTCACAAAAAGACCAAGAGACTATTTTAATCGCACCCACCCCCGATAAAAATTATTCTTTATACGCCTTATATAGCCTAAAACCTACAGCTACAGCAACAACAGTACCAAACATTATTGCTAACGAGTATCAAGAAACCATAGTGCATGGTGCTTTATATAGATTACAAATGATGAAAGACAGTCCTTGGAGCGATGTACAAGCAGCAGATCTTAATAAAAGAATGTATGACAAAGGCGAAGCACAAGCTGTAAGAAAAACTAAGTATGGTTTAGTTGGTGCTCCATTGACTATTAAATACCAGGAGTTTGCATAATGGCATATTCAACAACAATTAAAGTGGTAGTTGGAGATACACATCCAGAACTAAACTTTACTCTAAGAGACTCTAATACCGCAGCGGCTGGAAAAGTATTAAACCCAGAAGACCCTACAACATTTTCTCCAATTAATTTAACTGGAGCAGTTACCAAAGTAAGAGTTAGAAAAATAGGAACAACAACAATATTAGCAACAATTACTGCATCTAATACAGATGCTTCTAATGGTAAGTGTGCAATGGCTTTTACAAATACAACTTTTACCTCAGCAGGTTTTTACGAGGGAGAAATAGAAATAACAAAATCAGACGGGAACATTCAAACTGTTAATGACTTAATCAAGTTTAATGTGAGAGATGACTTTGACTAATGGCTATAAGATTAATTGTAGAATTTGTAGATCTACAAGTTTCTGTCCAAACCCAAGAAGTAGTAGCCCAAGTCCGAGAAGTTGGATCTGATGTACTCAACAGTGCTGAATATAATCTAAGCACAACCAGTTCAAGTTTTGATCTATCAGTAGGGCATACTACGATTGCTCCTATATCTGATTCGTTAATAAGCTTTATAAATCTAAACTTATCCACAAATTATCAACAGATAAACGCTGATATATTCATAGACTCAGACACTAGGAATTTATATTTCTATGCTGGTCATCCGAATGCAGAGATAGTAAATTTAACGGAAGCAACAGCCTTTAGCGTTAATACTGTCCAGGCTGACTCTTTTGGAGTTATAGAGCAGCTACAATCTGTAAACACAAGTCTTGGTAAAAACGAAACCGTATCATTAACAGAAGACTCTAGAAGGTTTTTTACAGCAGGTAAGACAGATACATTATCTTTATCAGAATCATCTGCTATAGGCTTCTCTAAGCCAGCAACAGATACTTTATCGGTAACAGAGCTACATACTAAATTATTTGGCAAAGTTGCAACAGACAGTGTATCTGTAACTGAAGCTCTCGTTAATGATTCAAGACTAGGCAAGGCAGACAGTTTTAATATTGCAGATGTAGATACTAAATTCTTTTCTATGCCGAAGACAGACAGCGTATCTGTTGTTGAAAACGCAGAACTATTATCAGCTTTACAAAAAACAGAGAATATATCTATAAGTGAAACATCAGTAAAACTTATATCACCAAATAAGTCTGACTTATTAACTATGTCAGAAAGCTTATCTAGAGTCGTTACTTTTGCCAGAACTTTTTCTGACACTATAGCTTTAGATGATAGAGCTTCTATAGCAGATCCTTTACAAACAGATGTAAGTTTAGATAAAGACAATGTTGCTTTTATGACAGAAGAGCATTTATTTAGTATTTCTAAACCATTTACAGAAGTAATTAGTATTACTGAATCTATAAATAAATTACAAAATAAATCTGTTGCAGAAACTTTAACTCTGTCTGAAGTAAACTTTAGAGCCACTTCTCTGGGGAAAGAAGAAACCCTCAACCTATCTGAGCAAGCTGTAAAACAAATAAACTTACCAAAAACAGAATCACTTACTTTATCAGAGAATAGCGTTAGATCTTATGGTCTAGGAAGAACAGAAACACTTAGTATTACAGAAAATCAGTTGTTAGCATTTAACTCTGCAAAGGCTGATACTGTTTCATTATCTGAAGTAGATGTGATATCTTTAAGCAAGGTTGAAGCAGACACATTCTCAGTTTCAGAATCTATAAGTATTTTGCTAACTCAGGGTGGATCAAGTGTTCTAAACACAGCTGCTTTAAACTCTAATGCATTAAACTAGGAGAAATAAATGATTAACGATAATCTAAAATTAAAAGGCAGACTTAACATTGCTATCAATGGTGAGACTGTTAAAGAAGTTGATAATGTCGTTGTTACAGCTGGTAAAGGTTATGTTGCAAGCAGAATGAAAGATGCTACAGCAACAGCTATGTCCCACATGGGTATAGGTACTGGATCTACAGCAGCAGGAGCCTCTGATACAGCATTAGGATCTCAGTCCGTAAGAGGAGCCCTTACCTCAACCACAGTAAGCAGTAATGAAGTTACTTATGTAGCTACATTTGCAGCTGGTTCAGGCACAGGAGCTATTACAGAAGCTGGTATCTTTAATGCATCATCATCAGGAACTATGCTTTGTAGAACCGTATTTTCAGTTGTAAACAAAGGTGCGTCTGACTCAATGACAATAACTTGGACTGTAACAGTTTCTTAACAACATAAAGGAGTAAGCTGTGGCAGTTGTTTTCAAGAACAATGCAAAAACAACCCTTGCATCCAACCTATCATCGTCTGCAACATCAATAGCAGTAGCTGATGGTAGTGTTTTTCCAAGCCTTGGATCTGGGGAGATTTTCTTTTGCACATTAGATGACGGGACTAATAATGAAATAGTCAAAGTTACTGCGATCAGTAGTAACACCCTTACTGTCGTCAGAGCCCAGGAAAGCACAACAGCCAGAGCCTTCTCAACAGGAGATGCAGCAGATCTTAGACTTACTGCTGGAATCCTTGGTCTGTTCTCCCAAACAGGCGTAGCCGTAACCGATGAAATAGAAGCATACCTAGATGCTAACGGTCTTACTTTGCCAGACAATGTAAAAGCTCAGTTTGGTGCTGGGAGTGACCTACAAATCTACCATGATGGCACAACTAACAATTCTGTTATAAAAGAGACAGGTGCAGGTCATTTAGAGCTATGGGGAAATAATGTAAAGATTATGAATGTTGCTGGTACTGAAACTCAACTAGACGCAAATCCAAATGGTGCAGTAACTTTATACCATGATAACAACCCCAAAATAGCCACAACATCACAGGGCATACAGGTAACAAATTTAATACAAGCAGAACAAATACAACTTAATGCTACTGGTTCTAATACTCCACAAATACAATTAAATAATAATGACTTTGGAACTTTTGATTGGTTAGTAAATCAAGCAGATACAGGAAAACTTGTTATAACTGTATCAGGTACTAGTGGTGCTGAAATGGAATTATCATCAGATGGTTCTGATTATACTAATGCTATTTTGACTGTTGGTGGTCAAAAAGTTTTAACACAAACAGCAGGTATAAATCTAACTGGCAATCTTGGATTTAATGATAATGTAAAAGCTCAGTTTGGTGCTTCTAATGATTTAAAGATTTTTCATGACCAAACTAATTCTATAAATTATATACAAAGTTTTACAAGTAATGAGTTAAGGCTTGAATCTAATGGTAATACAACAATAAGAACAAATAATGGCGATAATATGGCTGTATTCACTAAGAATGGTGCAGCTACTTTATACCATGATAACAACCCCAAAATAGCCACAACCTCAACAGGTATAAGCGTAACAGGAGGTATTACAGCAACAACTAGTCTTTCCCTTAATGGTTCTACAATCGCATTAGATACAGGCAATGATTACATGGAATTTAATAAAGCCTTGTTTTCACCAATAGGATATTTTGTAGGAACAACAGGAACAAAGGTAGGGCATTTACAGAATTCAGCTGGTGTTTTCTATATGGAAGCAGCAACCGCAAGGCAAATAGCTTTTGGTAATGAAACTAATGGAGAGTTTGTCAGGATAGATGCAACAGGCAACACTACCTTTACAGGCAGTATAGATATTAATTCAGATTCAGGACAGCTTCAGTTTGGTGCAGATAATGATATGCAGATTTTCCATAATGGGGCAAATGGTGAAATCAATAATGCAACTGGAAACTTCACAATAGATTCAGCTCAAGATATTGTTCTTGATGCTGATAATGCTGATATCTTCTTCAAAGATAACGGCACTCTATTTATGACAGCTAACAGTGCCAATGGTTTGATTATAGGCACAGGTGAGGTTAATGAATCTATAAGGTTAGACCATTACTCATCCGCACAAAGCGATATTACAGGATTAGTAGGAGGTTCTACCTTTGGTTCTATTATATATGGAGGCACTAACGGTCATATAGTGATGGGTCTGCGTGATAATGATGCGGCTGATTCATTCAGCGTAGTATCAGGTTCAGGCAACTACATGACAGATAGCACCTTTGATAGCAAGGTTTTTAGTGTCAGAGCAGATGGTCAAGCAACCTTCTCAGGAACTATTAATTCAGGTGCTATAACAACAAGCGGAACTTTAACAGTAGATGCAGGTTCTAGCGGAATGATAGACTTTGGAGATGTAACATCTGCTTATGGTAGATTATATGCAGATTCTTCAGGTACTTACATAGGAAGTAAAAGCAATCATAATCTTATATTGAGAAGTAATCATATAGCAGCTCTTACTTTAGACACCTCACAAAATGCCACCTTTGCAGGCGATATTACATTAGCTAATGATAAAGATATACATTTCCTAAAAGCAGATGGAACAAATGATGGTACAAGACTTACAAGAGCTGGCGGTAATGCTGTGCGATTTAAGTTTGGGGGCAACTCACTTATTTTTGATTCTATAGAAGATACTGATTTTAGAGTCTACAACAGTGGTGGCGATACAATATTCCTAATCGACTCTAACTCAACAGCAACTAGTAGTGCTGTAAATGTGGCTGGTAGTTTTAAAGTTGGTGGAACAAGAAGAATTACTAATGCTGGAGTATTAGAAAATGTTACAACTGCTACTGCATCCGCAGGTACCAATACTACCGCACTTGCTAATACAGCCTTTGTACAACAAGAAATCACTTCTCTAATTGGCGGTGCTCCTGGAACATTAAATACTTTAAACGAACTTGCAGCAGCTATTAACGATGACTCAAACTATAACTCAACACTTACAACAGCATTAGCTACCAAACTGCCTTCAGCTAGTTACACAGCAGCTGATGTACTTACAAAAGTTAAAACAGTTGATGGGTCTGGTTCAGGATTAGATGCAGATTTACTTGATGGCATACAGGCTTCACAATTTATAAGAAACGATACAGGCAGTGTACCAATAGCTAGATTTCCTACTACTGCATTATATGGAGATGATTCCTTGGGTGCATTTGCATCTAGCACTTTTGCAGTTAATCCACCAAGAATGGGATTCTTTAATATTAATAATTCATCAGCAGAAAATCCTGCTGGCTTTGGATATTGGCAAGGATTACATTTTAGACATAATAATCAAAGTAGCACATGGGGTTGGCAGTTAGCAGGAACATATAATACTTCATACTCTGATCTATATTTTAGACAGGTTGCAAGTGCAAGTAGAGGCTCTTGGTACAAGCTATGGCATACAGGTAATGACGGTAGTGGTTCAGGTTTAGATGCAGATCTTTTAGATGGACAACACGGATCATATTACAGAAACGCTTCAAATATAAATGCAGGAACAATAAACACTGCTCGTTTACCAAATGTTGTGCTCTTATCTGGTGGCAACGCTATTCTTAAATTACAAGAAACAGATCAAACAAATAACCCAACATGGTGGCATGTAGCAGATGGTGGAAACTATTCAATAAGATTAAACAACACAGGCGGATATCCATTTCAAATTACCACAAATAGTACCAATAATGCTGTATCAGGAATTGCTCTTAACTATGCTACAACAATTCAAGGTAACACTGCTTGGCATGCTGGAAATGACGGTTCAGGCTCAGGACTAGATGCTGACACTTTAGATGGTGTTAATAGCGGATCCTTTTTAAGAAGCGATGCTACTGACTCAGCAACAGGTGCTTTAACATTTTCAGGATCTATATTAAGTAATGGACATAGCTCAGGATCTAACTATTTACCATATACTGATGGTAATTTCTATTTTAGAGCACCAAATGTATTTTTTGATTCAACACAAGTAGAATTTAATAACATAGCTCGTGTAGTAACAGGAAGTGTTGCGGCAAGCAATACTACTAAAGGTTTGATGTTCGATGGTAATTATCAAACAGGTCAATATCGACACAGGTTCAGAAAACAAGATCTTAATGGGGGTCTTCCATTATTTCTAGATATCTCTGAAGGCACAGCAAACAGTTATACTGCTATTGCAAGATTTGGTCCTTATCTTAATAACACTCAAAAATTTGAAGTTTATGGTAATTCTCGATTTGATGGGGATGTTGAGGTCGGAGTTCTTACTACTACTGACAGCGGTGTTTTATATTTAAACGGTTCTACAGCCAATAAACGAGCAGAACTTAGCTGCTCAAATGGTAATCTACATATTGATGCAGACAATGGAAATGGAATATATCTAAACTGGTACGGCTCACAATCAGCAACATCTACAGCAGGAACTTATTTTGGTAATGCCAATTCAGGACAAGTTGCAAGAATAGATGGAAGCGGTAACTTTACTTTATCAGGAACAGTAGACGGTGTAGATATTGCTGCTCGTAATAGTGTATTAACCTCTACAACTACAACAGCCAATGCAGCTTTACCGAAAGCTGGTGGAACCATGACTGGTACTCTTACTACAGGTGGCAATATAGTTGTTCCTAGTAATACTGGCTTCCAAACATC
>WLWE01001568.1_pt1 | contig 16451 bp, 7 predicted proteins | sample 6718301 | NCBI WGS metagenome assembly WLWE01 (sample SAMN12718691, study PRJNA515312) | sponge metagenome | isolation source: marine sponge | host: Mycale hentscheli | place: New Zealand: South Island, Marlborough, Capsize Point | collected 2003-05-01 | reverse complement strand
AAAGCTGATGAATCAACAGTGCCGCTTCACCTCGAGTCAGGTCTGTATCTATTTTAAATTGTGACGAAAACTCCTGCTGAAGCAGACCGGATAGTATTTTTACTGCTTGTACACCACTTACATGTTTCTCAGGGTGAGCGAGGGCCGTCTTAAAATCATCACTCGGTTCAAAGTCAAAGAATGGCTCTTCGGATTGAGTGGAGTAATCGTAGAGCGTTTCAATGTATTTGAAAGCAGGGTGCCCTCGGGGTACGTCTGTGAAGTGTGAAGCAGTAATGCTGAGCGGAATCTGAAGACCATTCACCACCATTTTGGAAAACTCACCGAGTGTGATCGGTTCATCGGGGCGGAAGCGATACGCTTCCAATCTGAGCGACGCTAAGCCTTTGTCCTGTTCGATGCCGTAATCATTGATATCCGGTCCGGCCACGGCGCCCAGCAGACTTAGTTTCTGCGCCGCAGTGAATGCGGGCGCATCTCCAGGGAGGTCTGTGTAGAAAAACAGGGTGCATCGCTGTCTTAAAAGTTCATCCTGAATGGCTTCTACAGTGACGTCTCTGAGTTCCTCCTTGTTGTTGATCGCTAGCGCTGCCGCGACCCCTGCAGCCTGCCCAAGTGCCGACCAGACGGGCTCCATCCGCACACTGCAGATGGCAACATGAGTCGAAGAAATACCCACTGGAAACAGAATACCGTTGTGCTGTTTGGGCACCAGCGTGCCGTAAGGAATCTGGTAAGGCCCTGTTGCATCATGTAGATGCAGCGTGCCTTCTGCTGCGCCTTTTCCGTACGCCGGTTCCTTTCGGCTGTCGGGGCCTTGCACACGATGTGCATCGATTCCATACACTCCAATAGCTACCGAATCCGAAAGCAACGGCCCACGGAAACCATCCCCACGAAGATCCTTGTGCAGATCACTTTCGGTTAACGTGTAGAGCCCTTCAATGCGGCGACCCTGGCGAACATAGAGCCTATATGGAAAGTTACCATTGTCTTGAAACTCATCGTCGGGGAGACCGATGTTGGGTGAACCTCCTTCGGTCTGAATGTAGTAGAGGTAGCCAAGGTCGTGGTTGTGATAGATTTTTTCAATCTCAACACGCTCTTCCCAGTCGGCCAAGACCCACTGAGTACCGTGTCCGACAAGATCGCCTCCCCAGACGATGCGAAGTAGATCAAATTTATTATTCGGTATGATTGGCTTCTTGTTCGCACTCCAGTTGTACTTGCCAGGGTCGTAACCGGGCGGTGGTTCCTTCAGTCGATAGGGATGGTCGGGTCGGCCGTAATCCTTCGCAGTGATTCTATAAGTGAATGCCTGTGATCGGTGGTCAGCTACACCTGTACTCTCAGGAAGGATCGTGGCGGGCAGTGTTCCCTTCACTCTGCGGAAATAGGTTGTATAGATGTGCCCTGCGTGCGGCTCTTCTTTGGATCGGGCTTCACGTCCGATGCGATATGGAATCCCAGCATATTCTGCCAGGTCTGCTTCATACGTTGCATCAATGATCACTTTGCCGGTGTAACTATATTCTGCACCGAGTGCGCCTTCGTTGTCGCGCTCGCGTGTGACCACCCCCGTGACACGATCGTCCTTCATTTTCACATCGACGGCCACTTCGTTGAACCGCGTTGTGATCATCGGGTGTTCGGCAACCATTTCCGCATAAATGTTGGCGGCCGTATGCGGCTCCCAAGCCCGACCTTCGGCAATATTCCAGTTTCTAGGGTTGTTTTTCAGATGGGACTGCACCAAAGGATCATCTGCCATCTCGCTGCGATGGTAGGCTTTTACGCGCTGGCGGAATTCCTCCATCACTCCGCTGTTTGATTCCACATACTTGTCATCGAGTCTCAGTACCCCCGAAGAAAGCACACCTCCAAGGACAGGTGCCTGTTCGATGATAATCACTGTCTTGTCGGCACGTGCAGCAGCAATAGCCGCAGCGACTCCAGCAGGTGTGCCACCAACAACAACGACATCATACTCGTTTGCCTGAGTTGGTTCAGCAACTGAAATGATGGACGTGGTGAGCAGTAGCAGGGTGACAATTATTTTTGTTGAATTGAATATCACAGGGGATTTTCTTTCTTTGATTCAGTACCCCGCTGGGGCCTATTGGTTTTGGGAAGATGCTTTCTCAGTTGCGTGATTACTTCGGCATGCTTCAACGCCGATGATTGCACCGCAAGATTATTCCACTCGTTTGGGTCGGTCTGATGATCGTAGAGCTCTTCGCTACCATCAGCGTAGCGGATGTATCGCCAACGCTCGTCACGTACGGCGTGATTGTTTTGGCCCAGTGTAGACAGAGCGACGTGCTTCCACTCGGAGTCAGGATCTTCGAGCAATGGCTCGAGACTGACCCCTTCAAGCTTTGGATTCACAGGCAATCCACAGAGATCGATCAGTGTAGGATAGATACTCAACAATTCAACAGGCTTGTCTGTCCTGCCTTTGATGCCATCAGGCACACTCATAATGAGCGGGACGTGCGTTGTCCGCTCCCATAGTGAAAACTTCGACCATCGCTGTTTTTCACCAAGGTGGTAGCCGTGGTCCGAGAACAACACCACAATTGTGTTCTGCCCATGCGGCCCATTGTCGAGTGCATCAAGGACACGACCAATTTGCTCATCAGTCCAGCGAACGCAGGCAAGGTAAGCGTGTACTGCCTCTTCCCAACGGCCGTTTTCGCGCATCCAGTCGTGCGTCGGAATCTTCGGGTTGCTCATCGACACCTTGCGGGCCGCATTGGGAATATCGTTCCAGTCATCGTTATCAACGCGCGGTAGTTGTACGTCCCTGAAACTGTCGTAGACACGACGTGGCGGAAAGAACGGTACATGCGGACGATAGAAACCGAAGGCGAGGAAGAACGGCTTATCATGTTCGCTGCCAAGTTGCTCGGCGACCCAGGTGGCTGTGATGTGATCTATGAACTTTGATTCATCGTAGTCCTGTGGCCCGAAGTCCCAGGTACTGTGCCACCCTTTCGGCTTATCGTGAACTTTTCTGTCGAGACTCTTGAGCCACTGTCCCGAACGTGGTCCCACAACATCAAAATGCCGATTGAGGTTTACACCTGGATGAAAAACCTTTCCCGCCGTCAGCGTCTTATAACCACTGGCCGCAAAGTGCTGTGGCAAACTGACATGCGCCTTCAGAAACTCCGGCGTATTTTTCACGGGATAATGATTCTCGTAAAACCCGGTTGACGAAGGCCTCCGCCCCCACAGCAAACTAATCCGCGATGGATTACACATCGTTCCCTGACAATGGGCATTGGTAAAAAGCATGCCTCGGTCTGCAAGTCGATCCACGTTTGGCGTCGAGGCCTGGGGATGGCCGCCAAGACACCCGCACCAATCATTTAAATCATCAACTGAAATAAGCACGACGTTGGGGCGATCTGCAGCGGAAGCAGGATCGATGAGCAGAACAAGGAGAGTAAGAAGGCTGAAAATAGTTTTGAATAATATGGATACGAGAGAAGAAGTCATCTGGAAATATCTCAGTCTTTAAAAAACATTTGTTTGCAGCTTGTGAGATGAACTCTCACCTAACTACGGCTTTGTTGAGTCGACCCACGGCAATTGATCAAAGGCATCTGTTAACCGTGGGTCATTTGTATCATTCATCACCTCCTCAACCCGACCACGTAAAACATTCACGATGGAGGCGTATTCTGCGTCCGCAGCAAGGTTGACGAGCTGATCAGGGTCATTTTTCAAGTCATAGAGTTCTTCACTCGGCCGCGGATCCATCGTGAGTGAGAAGAGTTCTTTATCGTGAGGTGACCCACGCTGTGACATCATCCAGGCCTTCGTGAGACTACCGTCGAGATCGCGGTAGGCTGGCACTGTTGTCAGGCCCATTTCGTACAGCGCATCAGAGCTTGTCAGTTCGGCTGCGTCATAGGGGTTTCCCATCGGCCATCGTTGAGGTTTGAAATTTCTTATATACAGATGGTCTGGTGTGCGAACAGCACGCATCGGGTACGGAAGATTACCTGGCCGCGCATTGTAATAGTGACGTTCCCGACCGATGATCACGGAATCCCGCTCGGCATCGACCCAGCCACTCTTTTTGCTCAAAAGCTGAGGAAGAAAACTTCGGCCGTCCATCCTGGCGAGTGGTTTGCTCCCTGCAAGTTCCAGAACCGTTGGCCCCACGTCCATGATGCTGACAAAATCGTTGACCCGTCGGCCAGCTTGAATACCTTTTGGCCACCGGACCAGCAATGGCACACGCGTCGCAAGGTCATAGCAGTTCGTCTTCCCACGTGGGATTCCTGGAATGCCATGATCGCCAGAGAGAACAATGACGGTATTGTCGAGTTCACCAGATGCTTCAAGCTCGTCGAGCATTGCTCCCAGCATCAGGTCAAGAGCAAGCACCTCCCCAAGATAATCTGAGAAGTCACGTCGCACATCGTGAACATCTGGAAGAAATTTTGGAATGAGGCCTTTAAGCGAGTCGGGCTCAATGCCCCAGAGTTCTTTCCCGGAGTCAGGCGTATAGGGGCGGTGCACATTGATGGACCCAAAAACAAAGAAGAATGGTTGTCCCTCGGGTGTGCCGGCGAGTATGCGTTGCATTTCGCGGCGGGAGTTCTCGACGACTTCATCGTGCCGCTGCTGACGTTCCTGCTCGTTTGCGGCCGTGCCAACGTATAGACCGTAGCGTTCATAGGGAACCTTACCGAAGCGTTTCATCGCTGAGTTCGAGCGGCTCTGCGTGAAAGCAAATGTTTTTCTGGAGCGCTGCACGAAGTAGCCGGAGTCACGCAACACGTCACCAAACTTCGGCAAAGTCTTCATCGAATTATCATGCCCATCCCAGTTGCTTCCCTTACTATTCAAAAACGCTCCTGAACCACAGTTCCAGAAGTAGCGTCCCGTAGCGAGCGAGGCACGACACGGTGAACACGACGCAACGGGAACAAAGGCGTTTTCAAACACCACGCCTTCCCGACCGATACGATCAATGTTGGGCGTTGAGATCACATCGTTCAGTGACGGGTTATCTTCTTCAGCGTAAATACTTGCATACCGACCCCAATCGTCGGCAAAGAAGAACAGTATATTTGGCCTCTGATCATCCGCCTGAGCATGAGCGAAGGATGCCACCAAAATGAGTGCAAGTAAAAAAATGCCACGGCAGCCAAATATTCTATTCATGGATTAAATGCTTTTCTTACGTTTGCAGGAGGGAATCGGACGGTACCACGTCTACTGAAATAGATTCAAATGTCACGCGATTGCTTTTCATTACGTTCTATCGACTGAACAAAATATCTTTTTCATGTGATCACGAACGATCGACTGATCGTTTTGTTCTTCTGGGTCATTCTCCGGCTGACCGAACTCGTTCACTCTGGTCAACATTCCAGTGTCGGTATAGATCCAGTCCTTGGTTCTGATGTGTCGTTCATTCTTATACTCGATGTGCACCCATTCTTTTGAAGGAGCATCTTCTCCTCTAAGTTGCGGCAAGAAGCTTTGTCCGTGAACGCGTTGCATCGGCTCTGGAGCTGAAGCAATTTCCAGAAATGTTGGAAGAAAATCTGCCAGCTCGACCAGATCATCACACTGTGTTCCTGACTCAACAGTCCCCGGCCACCTGACAATGAGAGGAACTCGTGAACCTCGATCAGTCATCGTCATCTTGCCGCCCTTGACCTTGCTACGGTTGTCCCCCCAGACCGAAGTCACGCGACCATGCGTGCCGTTGTCTGCGCAAAAGAGAATAATCGTATTATTGCTGATTCCAAGGTCATCGACAGCGTTCACCAGCCGCCCAACATTCTTGTCAAGGTACTCAACCATTTCCGGAAAACACTCGGGGCCGCTCTTTTGCTCTGAGTCGGGAAGTCGACTGGTCGCCGCACCGCCAGGAACCCTGACATAGGGAGTATGAACCAATAACGCCGGGTAATAGACGAGGAACGGCTCGTTTTTTTTTCGATTCATAAAGTCGATCAAAAAATCTGCAAGAACGTCTGGGCCAAACCGCTCGGCAATCGCATCCTCTTCAACCTTGCCGTTCATGCGGAAATGCGGCTGGTAGTAGCGTGACCTCTTGTTGCCGTCCCGATCAAACATTTGCCAAAGACAATATTCGTCAAAGCCAAAAGCCTTAACCGTATCGTTGCGTTCAAGCCACGAGACATTCCACTTTCCGGCAATCGCAGTTGCGTACCCCACTTTTTTCAGTTGATTGGCAAAGCTATTGAACTGCTTCGGATCCAGGTAGGTGTCATCGCTCCACTTCGCCAGCACATGCTTGATACCGGTGAACCTCGGATAGGTACCCGTCATGATTTCGGCTCTGGATGGAGAACAGGCAGGGTTCGCAAAGCAATGGGTAAACACCATTCCGTCTTCTGCCAGTTTGTCGATATATGGCGTCCGGACACCATGGCCACCGTAGGTATTCAGTGGTTCAATCCCGAGGTCATCAGCAAAGATCAAGACAATGTTCGGAGTGTCGCGATCCAAACGCCCGGTTGAAGCCTGTTTCTTTTTTCCCTGAAGTGTCTTTTCCCAGTCCTCATGCTCTGTCTTGAATTTCTGGAAGCGACGGTACTCTTCGGCTGAGATCGTGCCATCAGAGTTTGTATCGATATGAGGAAACAGCCACTCCCAGCCTTTCTTCTCACTGTTCCACTCTTTCTGCGACTGCCAACGGACGGACTGATCAGGCTTTTGCTGATCGTGAATCGACTCCTGAACTCGTTCGAGTTTCTGTTCCAACACGTCAAGCTTCTGCCGAAGCGTATCGTAGGGAACGTCCTGCACAGGAATATCAGCATCGGCCGCCATGGCGGCGGCAACGCCTGCTGATTCACCGAGGACCATCCAGACAGGTTCCATACGAAGCGACGTAAAGGCGATGTGACTTGCCGAGACGCAGACAGGCACGATCAGGTTATCGCACTCACCTTTCCGCGGCACGACAGCCTCATAGGGGATCTTGTAGCTGCCGTTGTATTTCCCGTTGTCGAGGTAGACGATAGAAAATGCACCTCCTTGCAGAGCGACTTTGCCATCTTCCACGACGACAGCGTACGGCCAATCATCAACCCCATAGGCTGCAAGCCCAACCGTATGAGGTGGGTCAGTCGTACCCTCGAGGTCTTTCTGGGTCACAACGTACGATGAAACCATCCGACGAGCTTGGCGGACATACAGCTGATTAGGCCAGCCGCCGGTCTCATCGAACACTCCCTTCCTGAAGGAAGTCTTCATCGCACGCTGCTTCATGATTTTGGGGACTGAAGGATCCGTCTTTGCGAAATGAATCGAGTTGACAAGAAACTCCTGATGGAACTTCCAGATTTTCGACCGCGTTACCCAATCACCGTTTGGGTAGCTCTCATTGCACCCGTAAACAGTCGACCCCATTAGATTGCGATTCGATTGGGCACCGCCAACAAACGGTGCCTTCTTATGCACCGTGAACTTGTTGAGTGTTGTTCTCATATGTCGATTTGAAAAGATGTCGACACCATCACGAATGGCTCGGCGATACACTTCAAATTCAGCTGGATCATAATTCGTTGGCTCAGGAATAGGTATGCCCTTCCCGCTCATATCGAACTCGTGGCGAAAACAGTAACCCATCGACAACGAGTCAGCACTGCCCAAAGGACCGACCTTCCGATCTTGCACGAATGGGACCAATCCACTTTCAGAATTCCCGGGTTCTATGTAGGGGTCGATGTCATGAACCCAAAGGCTCGGACGTACTCCGGCAAGTGATTCATCGTAGTGCTCGCGTGACTCACGACCCCAGGTGTAGCTGACGCCGCTCAGCCCGAGCACGTCACCCTCGTACGAACAATCAATGAACACTTTCGCAGAGACGGTGATGGCATTCCGCTTCTCCGGTTCAGGAATGGGACAGCCTGTTTCATCGACCGGGGCATAGTCGAGCGTGATGGACCGGATTGAATTGGACTGGTTGGTCACAGCGAAGGACTCGTTCATCGCAATCGGCTTTTTGCGTGTTGGCGAGTCAATTGTTCTATCGTTTACCTGAACTTTACCGACACGGTGGTTGTAAATTACTGTGATGCCGCGGTCCTCAACAGCTTTCTTGAATCGCTCACGATACTCTTTGTTACCGACACCTTGTACGGCATGTCCGCCATGAGCTCTTGGTTGCTCCTTGACTCCCTCCATCAAAATCTTGTAGGTCGAACCACCGACTGTATTACCTTTGCCCCAGTCAAGATGGTTGATACCTCCACCAGTCATGCCACCAAGCCAGCGACTTGGTTCGACAAGAATGACATTAGCCCCTTCTTTGTCAGCGGCCAACGCTGCCATTACGCCACTGGCTGTGCCGCCATACACACAAATATCGACTTTGTGATGCGCAACCTCCGAAGCCAGGCAGTCTTGGCAGACCAGAAGAACATTGAGGGCAATAATCGATGCGGTGAGATATTTATTAAAAATGCCTCGCGTTTTAAGTGTCGGTTTAAACAACCTCAAACCCCTTTCGCTGCATGCGTTTCTGAAACCCATTGGCTTGTTCGTCACCAATGACCTGCTGCTTGGTAGCGTCCCACTTCAACGATCGTCCCAGACGAACGGCGATGTTCGACAGATGGCACGTATTGAGATGTCTACAATGGCTCTCGGCATCAGAAATCGGAGTATCTCGTGAATCGCAACAAGCGAAAAAGTTTTCACGATGACTTAGCTTGTCTTGGCCTTTTCGCAATTTGGTAAACAGGCCTTCCGGCAGCGGATTCTTAGCAAGGTCTTCAATAGGGCTACCGGTCAACTTGCCCCGATTCACAAAGTAACGCCCCCCGTCACTTTCGAACATGATGCCGTTATCAAAACCGAGATCTTTCGCATCGTTAACGATGAACATCTCAACACCACCCGCAAAGACACAGCGGACTTTGAACGATGTTGCCGTGTTGTAGGTGTTGGTGGCCGTTGGCACGCCATTTTCAAACGCCACCGGGTGCTCAGCGTGAACCAATTCGATTAACTCAGGTCCAGGCAGATCCGGTGCGATAGCCCACTGGGCTATGTCGACATGGTGAGCACCCCAGTCCGTCATTTTGCCACCGGAGTATTCATACCACCAGCGAAAGTTCCCGTGACAACGTTGTGTAATGTAGTTGACACTTGGCGTCTGGCCCTGCCACATATTCCAGTTCAGGTTCGATGGCGGACTGGACGTGTCGAACGTGGGGCCTTTAGGACCAGAGCCAATGGCCACAGTCACACGTTTCATCTTGCCGAGACGCTGCGAATGTACCAGAGCCACTGCCGTTTGAAATTTCGGGCTGCTGCGTTGTTGTGTGCCCACTTGAAGAACGCGGCCCGTTTCCTTGATCACACGGCCAAGTGTGCGGCCTTCGTCGATTGTCAGCGTGGCAGGCTTTTCACAGTAGACGTCCTTGCCGGCACGCATGGCGTCGATCGCAATCTTCACGTGCCAATGGTCTGGGGTACAGACAAAAATGGCATCAATACCTGGCGCATCAATGAGATCCCGATAGTCAGAGAACTGCTGAGCTTTTCCAGCAGCGTACTCAGCGTTGTATTGTTCAAGATGTTGTCTATCTACATCGGCAATCGCCACAATGTCGGCAAGCCGCTTCAACCCTCTAGCGTGGGAACGAGCAATGCCTCCATTGCCAACGACACCCACTCGCGGCCGTTCATTCGGCGAGCGACGTTCCTCGGATTGCACAGTAGAAGTAAAACAGCCGACTAAACCCCCCGTTGCTACGCCACTGCACGCCTTTAGCACTTCTCTTCGTAGGAGTTTTTTATTCATCGTGATTGTCTTCTCCTTGTGTCTCACACATGACGTTCACCTGCTACGGCAACCACCAGATGTCTCCAATGCTTCTGCTTTTCTATGAAAGTATCGCAGTGATACCGGTTGGTCCCCGATTTCTTACTACCCGTGCACTTCAAGAGGATCAGGAGCACTAGTGCGATACATCAAGGGATTCTTGCACGAGATGTTCACAGAGGACCAATCTTCTGTTGTTAGTCATTTTTTCCAACACCTCAGACAAACAATTCTCTTCGCACTGTGCCTTTATTGGCTAACTCAAAGGGTCGGCCACTGGCTGCCTTTTCTTCGAGGTTTGGATCAATCCCAAGCCGCCATGCTATGGATGCGTTGAAATCTGTGACATCCACAACATTCTCGTCCGCATGCTTTCCGTCCGGAGTAGTCGTTCCGTAAATCTGACCAGCCTTCACTCCAGCCCCAGCCATGAGACATGTAAAACCATCCGGGTGATGATCTCGTCCAGCGTTTGGATTCACGTCTGGCTTTCTGCCAAATTCTGTTGACACAACCACGAGCGTCGAATCCAGCAACCCCTTCTGGCTCAGATGGCTGAGCAGTGACGAAAGTCCACTATCCAGCGCTTTGGCATTGGCAGGCATCCTGCCATAGATATTGTCATGGTAGTCCCACCCTCCCAGGTTCACTTTGACAAATCTGACTCCGCGCTCAACAAGCCGAGCCGCCAGCAGGCAACTGCGACTGAATTTGCCCTTGTCATACAAATTTGTAATTGCCGGATTTTCATTTCGCAGCTCAAAGGCATCAATATCTTGTGAGTTCATAAATCGTAATGAACCCGCATAGGTATCCGCATACGACTGGGTGTCTTTCGTTCCAAAATTTTTCTGAAAGTCATCATTCAAAGCACTCAGGATATCGAGACGATTCCTGAAGGCCTTCTCCGCGACCGCTTCGTTACGCTTCACGAAATCGATCCCCTTGTCAGGATCTTTGACCGGCAAGGCGGCCCATTGCCCCGGAAAAAAGCCTGCCGTTCCCGCACGGCCGCTTCCAATGCTCACAAAGTTTGGGAGGCTGTCCTGCTGACTTGTGAGATTCTTGTTTACCCAGGCACCGAGCTCGGGATGAGTAACCGTCGCCCGCGGGTTGTAGTTGGTCAGCATCTTATAAATACCAGCGGGATGAGCCCCCTGATCAGTCTTCATTGAGTTCAGGACAAGAATCTTGTCCATCTGCTTGGCCAACTTTGGATAGTAATTGCTGACACGAACCCCGTCGGCATTACTCTTAAGGATGGTCGACTTCCCCAAGACCGGCGTATCAACTTCAACATTAAAACTGTCGTACTGGCTCAACCCACCTGAGAGAAATATGTAGATAACCGATTTGGCCTGCGCAGTTTGAGCAGATGCCGCAGTTGCATCCAAGAACGGCAACGACGCACCCGCGAGACCCACACGGTAGATAAAATCTCTTCGGTCCATGCGACTATCTCCCAAACCTGAATTCATTGGAGTTGATCAACGCCCACATCACATCATCTGGTGCATTATCAAAAAGCGGTTCTTCTGACGTCTTGGGTAGTCGCCCCAAGATTGCTTTCCAGAGAATCTCCATTTTCTCTTTTTGTGTTGCAACTTGACGGAGCTTGCGATTGATCAACGCATCATCCGGAATACCCAATCCATTCATGAGAAACAGGATTTGCGGAATGTCTGGTTCTCGGGTTGCCCCATCAATTACTTCGCGATTGGATTTACCCATCAGCATGGATACCCAATTCTCCTTGTAATTTCTTCCGAAGGTGGAAACCCGCCACAATTCATGCGGCCCCATGTCACCATTTCGCTTCATGGCTTCTCGCTCTTCCCGATTTTGGAATTGCGCTCGCCCCGGACCTTTGACCGAATATTCAACAAAGTCTTTTGCTGTCATATTCTTTGACTTCTCGTAGAAGTGAGTGAACCCATCCCAACGGAATTCAGTGGCCACATACTTGTCAGGCGTCTCCGTCTTCAGGCTCAGGAATGAGTCGACGATTACTTCCGCTGGCAATCTTCGAACGATTGGCCCATCGAGGACATAGTCTGGAGGCGTGGCATCTACTACCAGGGCTTTGCTTTGGTAAATACCGCTATGAAAGAGGACACTCAGGAATAATTTGGTGTCATACTTTAAAGCCTTCATGACACCAATGAGTTTTTCAGTAAGCGCGGGATGGTCTCCCATTTCTTCCACGGTTAATCCACCGAGCTGACCGACCAACTCTGTCCCCATGACCGCGTGCCACAAACGATTCACCGTGGCTTTCGTAAACATGGGATTCTCAGATGAGATCATCCAGTCGGCCAAGGAGCTACGTGAGTCGATCTCAGGGCCCAGCTGATTTTTTGGAAGAGAGGCAAGTTTTGCCTTGGTCATTTCATAGTTTACCTTTGGCATATTCCCAAAGAGTACATCCGCCTCCATGACTTGGTGCGGCTCACCATCTTCGTATTGATAGTCATGAGGTAATCGCATGAAGCCCGTACCGTTGCCATAAATGGCGGCATGCTTCACACGAATAGATTCTCGATAAACAATCCACTCATTGAAGTCTCTGTTCTTTAAAACGTGACGATCCTTGGCGTAGATTTTCTTCTCATCTTGTGGTCGTGGATCCACTCGCAGATGCGTCTTCGATGTAAACGCCGCCAGTTTATAGAAATCCTGCTGCGTCCAATCCTCGTATGGGTGGTCGTGACATTGAGCACATTCAATGCTCATGCCCATAAATGTTTTGACGGAGTTTGCCAAATGATCGAGCGGCATGGTTTCACGAGCATAGAATCCAGTAGCGCCGTTGCCCGGCTTATACAGTTCGCCGCTCGCGTTTACCAACTCATATGCCATCTGGTCATATGGCTTATTGCTTCGGACGGCTTCTTTGATCCATTCAGAGAAATTGCCCGAGTGATGTAGCTTGTCACCTATATCCTTCACTCGCAGAAGATCAGCCCAATAGTTGTACCAGTGGCTGTTGTAGCCTTTGGAATGAAGTAATTTTTCAATGAGGATGGATCGCTTGCCAGGATTTTTATCACCGACGAAACTCTCCAGTTCAATAATTGTCGGAATGCGACCAATGGCATCGAGAAAGATTCGGCGACAGAATGTATAGTCATCAATCTTGGGCCGTGGTGCCTGACTACGTTTCTTTAACTCGTCAGCGACTAGCTGATCAATTTCCTGAGCGAAGGCCACAACATCTGCAGTTGTTTGCGCAGCGTTCTTATTACCATCGCTCGAAGGCTCATTGGCGAGCAGCACCAGCGAACTGGAGAAACATATGCCGACAGCCATCCACGTGATCAAAAACCGCATTGTCAGAAACCCTTGGTACTCGACGACTCATTCACAATGTATTTACTTAACTATGCATCGGCCTTTCGGGATTGAAGCCATACCTACTCAAACAATGTAGCTGTGTATTCTCTATTATTCTTGCAATCGGGGCCGCACGAGATATCAAAAAACAGGCGAAACAGCCTGCTTTTGCGACATTCCCTTCAGTCGCTTGGCCGCTTCCCGTCAGGGGTTCCAGTCTTTTAACACGTCTCCGCTGCTATCAAGAAGCCGAACCTTTCCAAGGGTTGCAGCACCTGGGCCGTCGGCAACATCGATACGGAGTTGGTAGAGTTGCTCAGCAGTATCAATCTCAAGGCGAACTTCTTGAGCCTGACTACCACCAACAATAGGAAATCTAATGTTTTCACCTCTCGGCAAAACGGCTTCTTTGTCAGTGGTAAAGAAAATTTCACCTTGCCCACTCCAATCAGTTGTAAGTACGAAAGTCAGAACGTAGGGGCCTGCTGGGGAAATTGGAGTGTTACGAAAATCCATGGCAATTCCGGGGTCATCACCGGTGAATGTCAGCTGAAATGCATCTGCACTTTTCTCAAGTTGAGTATTCTTACGGGCACGAATTGAATCACGGCTCGCTCTGGCCTGACGAACAGCCCGTGACTTACCCTTCCTCCCGGGCGCGGTGAGCAAAGGTTCATTCGAGTCGCTGAAGACTGTCCACTGGCTGTTCGATTTGGGTGATTGAGCCGGAAGCATCTTTGGATTTGCTAACGTGGCAGAGTGAAGGATATCGCGGCTCATCTTTTTCCACTTTTCAACCATAGCTGTGAGCCGCTCGGGTTCGGATGCAGCGAGATTATGCGTTTCAGTGCGGTCGTTGGCCACATTGTAGAGTTCCCACTCCTGACCCTTGAAGCTGACAACTTTCCAGTCGCCGTCGCGTAGTCCATAGTCAGAAGAAAACTGAAGATGAATAGGCTCTGCGCGATTGAGTTTTTTCCCTTCGAAGACAGGCCGCAGAGAAACTCCGGAGATGGGCCGAAGGTCACGTTGCGGATACTCACCTGGAACTGAGGTACCAGCTAAATCGACAAGAGTAGGCAGAACGTCAATTAAATGGGCGGGAGTATCGACAACGGCACCGGGTTTGGTCTTCAGTCCCTCTGGCCAGTGGACGATGCCCGGAGAGCTAATGCCGCCTTCGAATTGATTCTGCTTGTAGAAGCGAAAGGGCGCGTTACGAGCCCAGGCCCAGGGAGTGGAATCGGCCAAGGCAATATCACCATTCGTGGGCTCGACGTCGAGTAAGGGAGCCCGGCGATCATAAGGGCAGGCGCCGTTATCAGAAACAAAAACGATAAGTGTATTCTCAAGTTCGTCATGCTCTTTGAGATTGTCGACGAGCCGACCCACCTCTTGGTCAACGCGGTCAATCATGGCAGCGAGCGTAACCATGCGGTTTGTTTCGTACGATCGCTGCCACGGAACGACATCTTTCCAAGCCCGCACATGAGGCGGGCGTGGGCTCGGTGTAAGCGTTTCGGGGAGAAGACCCACTTGGGCCTGTTTCTTGATGCGAGCGTCACGTATCTCATCCCAACCCTCGGTGTATCGATCTTTGTATTTGGCATAGTCTTCAGGAAGCGCATGAAGAGGAGCATGAGGGGCATTAAAGGCGACATAGAGGTAGAACGGTTTCTCCGTCGTGCGGGCTTCACTCAGAAAATCAAGAGCGAAGTCGACGTCGGCAACTGTGGTGTAGAAGGTCTTATCATTGAGAACGGCGGGGACACTCCACTTCTCACCATTCAGACGAAACGAGTTGTCACCTTTGAAGAAGTTACAGGCGCCGCTAAGGTGTCCGAAATATCGATCAAAACCAAAGTCAGTAGGCTCACGATCGAGATGCCACTTGCCAGTCATCGCAGTGAAATAACCGGCGTCTCGAAGAACTTCGGCTGATGTGACGGCGTGAGAGAGACTGACGTCACCAGCAGCGATGCAATATTGACCAGTGAGAAGAGAGACGCGGGAAGAGTGGCACTTCGCTGTGTTGTAAAACTGCGAGAAACGCAGTCCATTCGCAGCAAGGGAGTCGAGATTAGGAGTATCGATCTCTCCCCCATAACACCCTATGTCGGAGTATCCGAGATCATCCGCCATGATCACAACAATATTCGGTGGCCTCTGATCTTTCGCCTCAATCGCAGTGGAACGAAAACTGATCGCTCCGGCAATTCCTATTACAAGGAGAAGTTTGGAAGTATTCATTGAGACATGCCCCTCTCTCTCAGCCCTATTAATCAATTCAGTCTTGGAGCACTGTGCCCCTGCTCACGAATGTGCTTGAGCAATGCCTTGAGCTGTGCTGCTTTTTCCGGATGCTCACTGATGACGTTCGTCCTCTGGCCCTTATCATTTTTTATGTGATAAAGCTGACCCGTTTCTGAATCATCTTGCATGTAACCATACTTGGCTTCCCACTCGGCATTTCGACCACTCACATAACCATTTTTCGCATTAATCAAGGTCCAGTCACCACTTCTGATGGCGTAGTCACGGTCGCGTGTGTTATGGACATGAGCGCTTCTCGAACCTTTTTTCGTAGCACCGGTAATCAGTAGCTGTAAGTCATGAGAGTCTTCAGCCTGATCAGCAGGCAACTCGTACCCAACAATCGAGGCAATGGTAGCCATGACGTCAATTTGTGAAACGAGCTCATGACAGACTGAACCCTTAGGCACCTTTCCAGACCAACTCACGATAAAAGGCACACGATGACCACCATCGTAGATATCCCGCTTCAAACCTCGTAGCGGTTCAGATGACCAGTGATCAAACTTCTTTGACCGCTCATACGCGTACCGTTCCGGACCGTTGTCAGCTGAGAAAATAATAAGCGTGTTGTCTCGCTGCCCAGAATCTTCAAGGGCCTGGAGGAGTTGCCCAATTGAATCATCTGTTTCACAAACAAAATCACCGTATGGCCCAGCTTTTGATCTTCCATCAAATGCATCATTCGGAATGATCGGCGCATGGGGGGAGGGATAGGCAAAATACAGAAAAAACGGTTCTTCAGCGTGAGCCTGATCTTTTATGTACTTCACGCCTCGTTTGGTCGTTTCAGGAATGTTTTGATAGGGATCCCAATCACTGCACATAGGGCCGGGCCGGCACTCCCAGCCACCTTCTTTGATGGATTTCCACTTTGACGTATCCATGATGGTATCTGGAGCCTTTACGACCTTGTCGTTTTCAATCCAACAATAAGGCGGGAAGTTGATGACAGTGTCACCGAAGTAGT
>WLWE01001566.1_pt1 | contig 16472 bp, 9 predicted proteins | sample 6718301 | NCBI WGS metagenome assembly WLWE01 (sample SAMN12718691, study PRJNA515312) | sponge metagenome | isolation source: marine sponge | host: Mycale hentscheli | place: New Zealand: South Island, Marlborough, Capsize Point | collected 2003-05-01 | reverse complement strand
ACACTGGTATTAATAGTGCGTTTCCAAGTCAGATGGTATCTGAGGAGGAAAAGAAATCTTTAGAATATGGTTTGCTAGTTGGTCAAGCTATTGAATATGAATGGTTTAGAGGTGGTAGAGTAAATGGTAGTAGATGGAACACAGGTTATCAAAATTTTCACAATTTAAGATTATACGCTAGAGGTGAACAAAATGTACAAAAATATAAAGATGAGTTATCTATTAATGGTGATTTGTCTTATTTAAATTTAGACTGGAAACCAGTTCCTATTATACCTAAGTTTTTAGATATAGTAGTAAATGGTATATCTGCTAAAAATTATGATATAAAAGCTTTTTCACAAGATCCTTTTGCTTTAAAGCAAAGAACTGAATACGCATCTAATGTTGTAAAAGATATGTATTCTCAAGATTTATTAGAAACAGCAAAAAAAAATACTGGTCAAGATTTTTCAAGTTCTAATATTCCAGCTGTAGATTTACCTAGAAACAAAGAAGAATTAGAACTTCATATGCAACTTAGCTATAAACAAGGTATTGAAATAGCAGAAGAAGAAGTTATTAATAATGTTTTGGCTAACAATAAGTATAATTTAACTAAAAAAAGAGTTATTGAAGATATAGCTACAATAGGTATAGGAGCTACTAAAACTACTTTTAATAAATCAAACGGTGTTATAGTTGATTACGTTGATCCTGCTAATTTAGTTTATTCATACACAAATGATCCTAATTTTGAAGATATATATTATGTTGGTGAAATCAAATCGATGACTTTAGCTGAAATAAAAAAACAATTTCCATATCTTACAGACAAAGAGTTAGAGCAAATGGTAAGATACCCTGGTCGCGATGGATACATAGCTAATCCTAATTACGATAATGATTTGGTTCAAATATTATTTTTTGAATATAAAACATTTATTGATCAAGTGTTTAAAATTAAAAAAACTGATACTGGGTTAGAAAAAACATTACAAAAATCTGATAGTTTTAATCCGCCTGAAAGTGACAATTTTAGTAGGGTTTCAAGAACAATAGAGGTTTTATTTAGTGGTGCAAAAGTTATGGGTGTTCCTCAAATGTTAGAATGGAAACTAGCAAAAAACATGACAAGACCTGTGTCTGATACAACCAAAGTTAATATGAATTATACTATATGCGCACCTAATTTATATCAAGGCCGTATAGAATCATTAGTTAGTAGATGTACAAGTTTTGCTGATATGATACAGCTTACATCTTTAAAGTTACAGCAAGTAATACAACGTATGGTTCCAGATGGTGTGTTTGTTGATGTTGATGGTTTAGCAGAGGTTGATTTAGGTAATGGAACAAATTATAATCCACAAGAAGCATTAAACATGTATTTCCAAACTGGTAGTATAGTTGGTAGAAGCTTAACACAAGATGGTGATCCTAACAGAGGTAAAGTACCAATACAAGAATTACAAACATCGGCATCTAACGCTAAAATACAATCTTTAATAGCTACATATCAGTATTATTTACAAATGATACGTGATGTAACAGGTTTAAACGAAGCTAGAGATGGTAGTCAACCTGATGCTAATGCTTTAGTTGGTTTACAAAAAATAGCAGCAAATGCTTCAAATATAGCAACTAAACATATATTAGACTCTAGTTTATATTTAACATTAAGAATATGTGAAAATATTTCACTTAGAGTTGCTGATGCTTTAGAATTTCCATTAACTGCTAATTCATTAAAAGAAAGTATATCTGTTTTTAATGTTGAAACATTAAAAGAAATAGATACATTAAATCTTCATGATTTTGGTATTTATTTAGAATTAGAGCCAGATGAAGAAGAAAAAGCTCAATTAGAACAAAATATTCAAGTAGCTTTACAATCTCAAGGAATTGATTTAGAAGATGCTATTGATATAAGGCAAATAAAAAACCTTAAGCTAGCTAATCAAATGTTGAAATTGAAAAGAAAACAAAAACAAAAAGAAGATCAAGCTAATCAAAAAGCAATGATTCAAGCTCAGTCAGAAGCTAATGCAAAAACTGCAGAAAAAGCAGCAATGAATGAAGTTCAAAAACAAGAGGCTTTAGCTAATACTGAAATACAAATAGAACAAGCTAAGTCTCAATTTGAAATACAGAGAATGGAGCAAGAAGCGTTAATTAAAAAACAATTAATGGCTGAAGAGTTTAATTATCAACTTCAATTAGCTCAAGCTAAAGTTAATACGGATAGAAAAAAAGAACAATTTATAGAAGATCGTAAAGATAAAAGAACTAAAATACAAGCAACACAACAGAGTGAGCTAATAAGTCAAAGACAAAATGATAGCTTACCTAAAAACTTTGAATCCTCAGGATTTGACACACTAGGAGGTTTTGGAACTGAAGAGTTTATGCCTCAATAGCATTATTAATTTTTATTATATTATATTATGTCAGAAGAAGTAAAACAAGAGGGTACTTTTAAAATTAAAAGTAAACCTAAACAGTTAGTTAAAAAAGATATTGTTAAAATCGATTTATCAAAAACTAAAAAACAAGAAAAAGATGCCGTTCAAGTCGGAGAAACAAAGAAGGTGGCTGTGGAAGAACAAGCCGGAAATAGCCCTCAAGTGGACAAATCAGTATCAGAGCCCAAAGAAGTTTCTGAAACTAAAGAAAAACAACCAGTAATACAAGAGGTTGTTGAAAAAGAAAAACCTAATGAAGAAAAAGTTGAAGAAGAAATAGTACAATTAGGTGAAAAAATTGAAGAAAAAGTTATTGCTCCTACGCCTGAAGAGGCAAGAGAAGTAGCTAAACTGCCTGAAAACATTGAAAAAGTCATAGACTTTATGAAAGAAACAGGTGGAACATTAGAAGACTATGTAAGATTAAATGCAGATTATTCTAATGTAGATAACGATACTCTTTTAAGAGAGTATTATAAACAAGCCAAATCACACTTAGATTCAAGTGAAATTAACTTTATGATTGAAGATAATTTTTCATTTGATGAAGAAGTAGATGAGGAGCGAGATATTCGTAAGAAAAAACTCGCTTATAAAGAAGAGGTTGCTAAAGCCCGAAAGCATTTAGATGGTTTAAAAAGTCAATACTACGAGGAAATCAAGTTGAGACCTGGTACGACACAAGACCAACAAAAAGCTATGGACTTTTTTAATCGCTATAATGAAGAGCAAAACACAGCTCAACAACAGCATGAGGCTTTTAAATCCGATACTAAACAATATTTTTCTAATGATTTCAAAGGTTTTGACATCAACGTTGGAGAAAAAAAGTTTAGATATGGAGTTAAAAATCCTAATGAAGTTGCAACTAAACAATCAAATGTTTCTAATATAATTAAGAAGTTCTTAAATAATGACGGAAGTGTTAAAGATGTTAAAGGTTATCACAAAGCTATGTATGCCGCTGACAATGTTGATTCAATTGCAAAGCATTTTTATGAGCAAGGTAAATCCGATGCTACTAAAGATCTTATTGCAAAATCTAAAAACATTACAGATGATGTAAGGTCTACTCCTACAGGAGATGTATTTGTTGGAGGATTTAAAGTTAAATCAATCAGTGGTCTTGATTCTTCTAAATTGAAGATAAAATCAAAAAAGTTTAACTAAAAACAAAATTAATTATTATGGGACAAATGACTCCTGTGTTTGGAAGTATTATACCTTCTCAACAACAACTAGCGCTACAGAATAACTACTTAGCGTTTAATACTGGTGGTGCAAATGACTTTGCTCAACAGTACCTACCTGAAGTTTACGAAGCTGAGGTAGAAAGATATGGAAACAGAACTTTAAATGGTTTCCTTAGAATGGTTGGCGCTGAAATGCCAATGACGTCTGATCAAGTAATTTGGTCAGAACAAAATAGATTACACGTTTCTTACAACAATGTAAATCAAACTGGTGGTGCAGGTGTTGCACAATTAGAATTTGCTTTAGGTGGTAACCCAGCTGTATCAAATGCTATTTTTCCAAATGATACAATCGTTGTAATGAACCCGACTACTGGTGTTACACTTAAAGGTGTAGTATCTACTAGTTTACCAGGTGGTATTGGGCAAAGAGTTATTGCTTATCCTTTTACTGCTGCTAACTGGGATGCTTTAGGAGTTGGAGCTACAAACCTTAAAATGTTTGTATACGGTTCTATCTTTGCTAAAGGATCTGTTGGACCTGTAGATAATGGCCTAGCGGCTGGATCTTACAAGTCTATTCAACCTTCATTTACTCAATATGCAAATAACCCGATTATCATAAAAGATTCATTCCAAATTAATGGTTCTGATATGGCTCAAATCGGTTGGGTAGAAGTTGCTACAGAAGATGGTACATCAGGATACTTATGGTATTTAAAATCTGAGTCTGAAACAAGACTAAGATTTGATGACTACTTAGAAATGGCAATGGTTGAAGGTGAATTAGCTACTGGAGCTGGTGGTCAAAGTTTCGCTGCTCAACAAGCTAATATCCAAGGATTTGGAGGCGGTATAAACGCTTACGGATCTGAAGGTCTTTTTGCTGCTATTCAAGCAAGAGGTAATATCATGTCTGGATTCTCAGCTGGTACTGGTCTTTCTGATTTTGATCAAGTACTTAAAAATCTAGATACTCAAGGAGCTATCGAAGAAAACATGCTTTTCTTAAATAGAGGTCTTGATTTAGATTTTGATGACATGCTAGGACAAATTTCAGGTGGATCTGTAGGTGGAACAGCTTACGGTTTATTTGAAAACTCTGAAGACATGGCACTTAATTTAGGTTTCTCTGGTTTTAGAAGAGGTTCTTATGACTTCTATAAAACTAGCTGGAAATACTTAAACGACGCTTCTACAAGAGGTGGAGTTGCAGTAAGTGGAATAGAAGGTGTATTAATACCTGCTGGAACATCAACTGTGTATGACCAACAATTAGGTACTAACATAAGAAGACCATTCTTACACGTTAGATATAGAGCTTCACAAACTGAAGACAGACGTTACAAAAACTGGATCACAGGATCTGCTGGTGGTGCTTACACTACTAACTTAGATGCTATGCAAGTTAACTGGTTGTCTGAAAGATGTTTGGTTACTCAAGCTGCGAATAATTTCGTATTATTCCAAAACTAAGATTGCTTTAAAGAGTTGGGTGCTTCGGCACCCAGCCCTTTATTTTTATTAATTATATTATATTATATCATGTCAAAAACAAAAGAAATTAAAACCCCAAAATGGGAGATAAAAAATAGAACATACTATTTAGCAGGAGGTTTAACTCCTTTAACATATACATTATCATCTAAAAACTCAGCAAGATCGCAATTAATGTGGTTTGATGATTCAACAGGTACACAAAGAGAAATTAGATATGCAACTAATCAAGCATCACCATTTGTTGATGAACAAAAAGGTGAGGTTACAATGGGTCATATTATATTTGAAAACGGATCTTTAACAGTACCAAAGCAAAAACAAAATTTACAAAAATTGCTTTCGTTATATCACCCTAGATTAAATCATACTTATTATGAGTATGAAGCTGAAGTTGAAGCAGAAGATGATATGGAATCTATAAATTTAGAAATAGACGCTTTAATAGCCGCAAGACAAATGGAAATAGATCAAGCAGAAGCTATATTAAGAGTAGAAAAAGGAACAGCAGTATCAACAATGAGCTCAAAAGAAGTTAAAAGAGACTTGTTAATTATGGCTAAAAATAATCCTGATTTATTTCTAAGCTTAGCAGCTGATGAAAATGTAGAATTAAGAAACATTGGAATTATAGCTGTAGAGCAAAGTGTATTAAAACTTTCACAAGATCAAAGAGATTTCCTATGGGGAAGTAATAATAGAAAATTAATGACTATACCATTTGACGAAAACCCATATTCAGCTTTAGCTGCTTGGTTTAAAACTGATGAAGGCGTAGAAGTTTTTAAAACAATTAAGAAAAAGTTACAATAACATGTAACTATAATATAGTGAAGGGTCACTTCGGTGGCCCTGTCATTATTAACTAAAATATTAAAATGGCAATAAACGTAAATACTGTATATCAAACCGTTTTATTAATACTAAATAAAGAACAGAGAGGTTATATGACACCTGTTGAGTTTAATAAAATAGGCCAACAAGTTCAACTAGAAATATTTGAAAAGTATTTTGAAGATATTAACCAGCAAATACGTGTTCCACAAACAAACGTTGACTACGCAAATAGAGTGCGTGGTCTTGACGAAAAAATATCTATATTTAAAACATCTCAAGCAAGCGTTTACAACGCTGGTGCTACCCCTCCTTATTTTGCTCTACCTGTTGGCACTACACAAACGTTAACAAGTCAATTTATTTCTACTGGAGCAAATAGTTATTCTATTCCACAAACAACTTCTAATCAAACTGTAACAGACCCTACGGTTACAGTAAATGGTACTGCTTTAGCAACAGGATTTAGTTTTAATAATAATTTATTAACTTTTACTGTAGCAGCTACCCCACCGGCTAGTTTAGTAAATGTACCTACAGATGGACCTTCTATTGGTGTAGGATTATTTCAGTTTACAGTAGCCAACAATGCTACAAATTTAACTATACCTATTGGATGTAAAGTTACAGGAGCTAATACCGCGGGAGCACCTGTAATTACAGATAGAACTGTAGGTATTGGATCTATTTCATTTACTTTAAATATTGCTCAAAATTATGTAACTGGTGCGCTTTTAAATTTTACAAACGATATTGTTGTTACCGGTAAATGGACAACGGTTGGTGAAACACCCGTATATAAACTAGGAACAGTTACTTTTACAAATGGCGCTTTATCTTCTCATCAACTACAAAGAGTAACTAGATCAGAGTTATATCATTTATTAGGATCTAACCTAACCAAGCCAACACAAGCTTTTCCTATTTATATTTATGAAGACGAAAAACTATTTGTATATCCTACAACTATTAATTCTGGAATTAATGCAGATTATATAAAAAAACCAGCCGCACCTTCTTGGAACTTTACAGTTGGAACACAAAATCAATATATTTATGATACAAATACGTCTATTAATTTTGAAATACATCAGTCAGAACAAACAGAACTTATATTGAAAATATTATTATATGCAGGTGTTGTAATAAAAGATCCTCAAATAATACAAGTTGCAGCAGCACAAGTTGCTCAAGATAATCAAAATCAAAAAAGCTAATCTATGCCTATTCCTAATGGTGGTTTAATAACCGAAACTAACAGACAATATTACGCTGGAGCCCAGCAGTTTACAGTACCGGCAACCGCTGTTAATCAAACTTTTACAAGCACGTTTGATACTAATTTAGTTGTTGGATCTGGTAATTATGCAGATCCTGGAAGTATAGGTTATAATGTAAATAATTTTAAAATATTTACAAGCGCTAATGCTCAGACTTGGTTAGAACTTACACCAGCAAGCACCGACTTTGATGCAACAGCTAATGGTAATAGTAATGCTGGCCAAGCTATTGTAACTATTACGGCTAACGCTAATATAGTAGGTGGAAGTATTTTTTCTTTAGTAAATAAAACTACTGGATTTGTTTACGGGGTTATTACTTTAATAAATGGTGCTAACACACAGTTAACTTTAAATCAAAACCTTCCAGTTGGTGGTATACCTAATGCTACAGCTTTGAGTGTGCGTAGAATTACAGTGTGGCAAATGCTTTCACAAAATATAATTACCATACCACAATCTTTAACTATAAATACTTATGTAAAAATAGAATTAACAGAAGCTGCAAAAGAAAATAATTTTGGTAGTTATGAATATACTAGACTTACAGATGTTATTAATAATTTTTTAATTGCTTATGTTGGGCCTGGTAAACTTTTACCGAGTGTAAGAAGAACTGATGTTATATTTCACGCTAAACGTGGGTTACAAGAGTTTAGTTATGACACTTTAAAAAGTGTTAAATCTTCAGAGTTAACCGTACCACCTAGTTTAGGTTTAACAATTCCTCAAGATTATGTTAATTATGTAAGTTTAGACTGGGTTGATAACATGGGTGTATTACATCCTATATATCCTGCTAATAATTTAAATGAAAGTCCTTATTATACCTTTTCACAAGATGATTTAGGTAATCCAATTCAAGATAGCAGCGATAGTAACACCGAGGTTACATCTCAAATGAATGATACATGGGCAAAAAATAATCCTAGAAATATTAGTGGTGGTTTCATAAATGATTTAAATAACGCTAACGCGGTGTTTGATCAAAGTGTTTATAACGGTCAATTAGGTCAAAGATATGGATTAGAGCCACAAACTAGTCAAAAAAATGGATGGTTTAAAATTGATGAAAGAAAAGGTACATTTAATTTTACTAGTAATTTAGCAAATAAATTAATATTATTACAATATATATCTGATGGTAACGCTTATGATCTTGATATTAGAATACCTAAATTAGCAGAAGATGCTTTATACTCTCATATAATACACGCTATATTATCTACATCTGCAAATACACAAGAATATATTGTAAGAAGGTTTCAAAAAGAAAGAAGTGCTAAACTAAGAAATGCAAAAATTAGATTATCTAATCTTAAACTTGATCAAATTATACAAGTTATGAGAGGTAAATCTAAATGGCTTAAATTTTAATACATGGCAGAAATCAAAAATAGTTTTCTAAGATCCAAAATGAATAAAGACTTGGATGATAGATTAATACCTAACGGTGAATATAGAGATGCGCAGAATATATCTGTAGGTAAATCTGAAGCTGATGATATAGGTGCTTTAGAAACTGTTTTAGGTAATTCTATTGGAACTAATTTTGGATTAAATAATAATAACTTAGAAGTTATAGGTTATTTTGCTGATGAGGTTAACGATAGAATTATTGTTTTTTTAACTGACTATGATGATGGTGATACAACAATAAGTAATCCTGTTCGACCAGTGTCACCCGCTGCTTGTTATATATATGAATACACGCCAAACAATAATGGTTATAATTTATTAGTTCAAGGTATATTTCTTAATTTTTCTAAAAGTAACCCTATAACAGGAGCTAGCCTTATAGAAGATCTTTTATTTTGGACTGATAATAGAAATCCTCCTAGAAAAATAAATATTACTACCGCAAAAAATACTTCTAATTATTATACTAATGAAAGCAATATTTCAGTTGCTAAATATAATCCATACGAAGGCATTAGTTTACTTAATAAAATTGCAAGAACAACAACAGGTTTAGCAGGTGCTGTCTTAAGCATTGCTGATACAACTGGTATTACAAAAGGTATGGCTGTTGTAGAATACGCAAACACTGCTTTACAACCAGATGACTATGTATATGTAACTAATATTGTTACTAATACATCTGTAACGCTAAGCTCTTCAACCGTTACTGGTGTAGCAAACGGAGATACTATATATTTTATAAGTACCACTATGTCTGGTCAAGATATTACTTTAGATTTTAATGGTGGTGTTTCTTGGCCTGGAGATCCAGATTTTTTAGAAGATAAATTTGTTAGATTTAGTTATAGGTTTAGATTTGATGATGGTGAATATTCTATAATGGCACCTTTTACTCAAATAGCTTTTATACCTAAACAAAAAGGTTATTTTTTATCTGGTCAAGAAGATGCGGCTTATAGAAGTACTATAGTTGAATTTATGGAAAATGGAGTTCAAGATATTAAGTTAAAAATACCTTTACCAGATGTAAAAAGTAATATAGGTATTTCTTCTACATCTACTTATAAAATTATATCTATAGATGTTTTATATAAAGAGTCAGATGGTTTGTCAGTAAAAGTTTTAGACACTATTGAAATAGATGAAATACAAGAATTAAACCCTACAACTAGTAATGTTTATGAGTATGATTATCAATCAAGAAAACCTTTTAAAACACTACCTCAAGATCAAACAACAAGAGTGTATGATAAAGTGCCTGTAAAAGCTTTAGCTCAAGAAGTTGCTGGTAACAGAGTTATATATGGTAATTTTAAAGACAAATATACCGCGCCTAGCGCTTTAAATTATAGGGTGGCAATAAGTGATAAAAACATAATAAACGAAGGTTTTGACAATTGGGCAGAATATCCTAACCATTCGCTAAAACAAAATAGAAATTATCAAGTTGGATTTATATTAGCTGATAAATTTGGTAGACAATCTGATGTTATTTTGTCTACAGTAGACGATGTTACAGAAACCATAGGCACAACTGTGTATAGAGGATCTACCGTATACGCGCCTTATCGCTCAACAACTGGTAACATAAGAGATTGGTTTGGTAATTGTTTAAATTTAACACTTAATACACCTATAGGTTCTGGAGACAATGGAAATCCTAGTACAACAGGTAGCACAGATGGTCAACCAGGCTTGTATGCAAACCCTTTATCTGATGGTTTTAATATAGCAGGGACTTCAGGTATAGGAACATTATTTCCTTCACCAAATATTTACAGGTTTGTTTTAAATGGTGCAGATACTACCGGTATACCAACTGTTGGCTCTGCGTTAAGAGGTCAATATAAAGACTATGTATATGTTACAAATAAAGTAGATCCAGCTGGTGGAAACACTTATTATGAAATAACTTGTGATGGGCCTATAAATCAAGAAATATATTCATTAACGGTTCCTGCAGCAACACCTGATACTAAATATGCTTATAAAATAAACCCAGAGGGCTGGTATTCTTATAAAGTTGTTGTTAAACAACAAGAGCAAGATTATTATAATGTATATCTTCCAGGTATATTAAATGGTTACCCTGAAATAAAATCAGGTGGTGTACCTTTTCCTTTAAACGAAACTAATAAAACAGCTAATATTGTTTTAATAAACGATAATATAAATAAAGTTCCTAGAGATTTGTCAGAAGTAGGACCTGATCAAAAACAGTTTAGAAGTTCTGTACAATTATTTGGTAGAGTTGAAAACACTGTAACATCTAATAGACAATATTTTCCTGGAATAACAACTAATACAGCTATTAGTATTTCTACAGCTGAAGACTCTAACATGAGTTTTGATAATTTACTAGATCCACAAGGTAGAAACAACATATACCAAATAGATACTAATCCTTTAGTTGCAAGATTAACTATAGATACTCCTACAGGGGTTGGTAGTACTACAAGCAACGCAACAAATATGACACCTTTTTTAGCTATATATGAAACAGAACCTGTTGATTCATTATTAGATATATTTTGGGAAACAAACACCGTGGGTCTTATAGCTGATTTAAACAATGCAATATCCACTGGTTATAGCGGCGCTATAGGTTGGACACCATTTACGTGGACACAATCAGAAGGTTTAGCTTCAAATTCGGTAATTGCTACAAATATATTTCCTTTAAATAATCAAGGTCAAAATTTAACTAATACAACTCTTAAAAGTTTTACAGCCACTGATAATATACCGTCTAGCGTAGGTTTAATTTTAGAAAAAGATCCTACTGGGGGAGCACCAGCCGGTTCTTATAGAATAAGAACTACAGATACTTTTGTTTTTTTAAACAATGCTAATACTAGAAATTTTCAATTAAATACAGTTGTTACAAATAATGCAGTAACACCTCCTGTTGATTCTCAAAATCTTACTATAAGTGGAAATTTATCTAACGCTGCGCCAGTATTTACTACCACAAATCAAACACAAAGTGATTCTTTTATAGGTGCTTTATATACTTTAACAGGTGTTAACGGAAGTGCTAAAACAGCTAGTAATACACAACAATTAAAATGGTCTTTAGTTAGTTGGAATGGTACAGGTAATGTTACAGATAATTTTTCTATAGGTGAAACAAGTGGTATATTATCTAAAACTAACAATACTTTAAGCGCCGGAACATATGTATTACAAATAAAACTTGAAGATACATATAACGGAACTAATGTTGCCACGCCTGGCGTATCTAGTGTAACAGTTGCACAAACAGTTGTAATAACAAGTTCTCAAGTTGGTTATGCTTTTTATGCTTCAGAACCAGGAGTTTTTAATCAATCATGTAGTATAAATGGTGGGTTTCCTTTAAACGCCACCTGTGGAACTGTTATATATTATAATAGAACTACCAATAGTGCCACACCTCAAGTAAATGATGTTATAGCAACAGGCCCAAACCAAAATTCACCAAAAGCAACAAATGGTGTTTATTCTTATAATTGTTCTGAAACTGGTCAAAACAATAGAAGATTTTTTAAAATTGATAATAGCTCTACTGGTGTTGTTACTCAAGTTGATGTTTGTTAGTAATAATGTAGTAAAATAAGTGATAATAAATTATGGCGGCAACTTTAGAAATTAAATACTTTAACACTTTTTTAATTAAAAAAATTAAAAACGTAGTAGATTCTAATAACGGAAGTGGTCCAACACCATCTTCGCCGTATGCTAATGTACCTGCTGATTACGCTAATCAACCTTCAGATGATTGGTATATAGAAGAATCAAGAATAAGAGGTGGCTATAATAATACAAGTGTAGATTTTGGTGTTAAAGCCTATTTAGATGAGTCTGACCCTTTACAGCAACATAGATTTAATACTTTAATATATTCAGGTATATACAACTCAAGAACAGGTATTAACAATACCAATCAATTTTCAGTAGCTAGTGATATAACTAGAAGTTTGGATCCGGCGCAAGGTTCTATTCAAAAATTATATGCTGAAGATACTAATTTAATTGTTTTTCAAGAAGATAAAGTTAGTAGAGCCTTAATAGATAAAGACGCTATATATTCAGCAGAAGGTAATGCAGCTGTTACATCTAGCAATTTAGTTATAGGTCAAATAGTAGCTTATGCAGGAGAATATGGCATATCACAAGATCCTTTTAGTTTTGCTGTTTATGGTTATAGAAAATACTTTACAGACAGGAAGCGAGGAGCTGTTTTAAGGCTGTCTAGAGATGGTATGACAGAAATATCATCTTATGGTATGCATGATTTTTTTAGAGATGAATTAAGCGACATACAAGTTAATAAAATAGTAGGAGCTTGGGATATTCACAATAAAAATTATATTGTTTCTATAAAAAATAATAATATAGTGGCTGTTGCTAGTCAAGCTGTATATAGCGGATCTTCATACGTTGGACCAACAAACGATCCACCAAGTATTTCTGTAGCTTTAAGCACAGAGACTAATGGAATATTAAGTGGTTACGAAATATATAATGCTAGTACAGGTACTTTTTATGGCCAAACTATTAGTGATGGTACATATGGGCAACTTTTAAGTTATACCAATGTAGTTAACGCAGTAAACGCTGGCAAATTTTATTTTGCTGGAGATCTAACTTCAACAATTAAAATTGGTTTAATATCTAAAAACGAAACATCTGGTGTTTCAAGAGGTGCTGTAACTAGCGTAACGTTTAACGCTGGAACAAGCCAAACAGAAGTTGTTGCACAAGGTGGTGGATGGGGAGTGAATAACAATGATATTATTTCGTTTTCAACAACATCTGTTGTTTGTGAATTAGTAAGCACTATAGCATCTACTGTTTCTCTTAGATTTGAAATCACACCTTTTAAAACTTTATCTTTTGACGAAAGCGTTTTAGGTTGGACAAGTTTTTTTACTTATAGACCTACCTTTATGACCGGACTAAATAGTAATTTTTATTCTTTTAGACAAGGTGATGTATGGGTTCATAACAATGGAAACTACGGTAACTATTATGGTATAGCCTCTGACTCTAACGTTACTGTCGTGTTAAACGCTCAACCTTCAGTGGTTAAAAACTTTAAAACAATAAATTACGAAGGTGGTTTAAATTGGGAACTAGAGTCTATGATTGCTAGTTCAGGTGATCAATCACTTCCTATAACACCATTTAAAACTAGTCAATTAACCACATTAGCAGATTTAGAAAATAATATATTTACATTAAATTTTAAAAGAAAAGAAAATAAATTTTTTGCAAACTTACAACAGAATACAACAACTAATACAACGCCACAATTTGGTGAAATTTTATATGGTTCTGATATATCAGGTGTAAAAGGATTTTTTTCTACAGTTAAATTTAAATTATCAAATAAAGACACAGTTAATCAAACAGTAAAAAGAGAATTATTTTCAGTATCATCAGATACTGTAGAATCATCATATTAAATTAAATGGAATTAAATATACGCATGCTAAAAGATTCTGATTGGGATACTTTAGTAGAATGGTGGGATGCTTGGCCAGACTGGGTTAATCCACCTAAAGAATTTTTACCTGATAATGGTAAAGGAGGTTTTATGGTTGAAAAACAAGATCAACCAATAGTTGCTGGATTTTTGTATACAACAAACTCTAAAGCAGCTTTACTTGAATGGATTGTTTCTAATCCTAAATATAGAGAGAATGACAGAGGTAAAGCTATAGAGCTTTTAATTGAAGGTGCAGAAAGTGTTTGTAAAAAACAAGGTATAAAATATATATTTAGTATTGGTAGAAATAAACATTTAATAAATACACACAAAAAATTAGGTTATCAAGTAGATGATAAACCTTCACATGAAATAACTAAAAAATTATAATATGGCAGCATTTACAGCAATAGCGGCTGGCGTTGGAGCGGCAACAGGATTAATAGGCAGCGCTGTTGGAGCTGCAGGGGCAGCAAAAAACGCAAGAAGAGCTAGATCAAAACAAGCGGCACAAGCTAGAGAAATTGAATCTTTAAAAAAATCAAGGCAAGCTATTGTTAATCCTTACGAAGGAACTAAAGACTTAAGTTCTATGGCTAAAGATTTATCTGGTCAAATATCTAATCCTTTTGCTAGCTTAGGTGTTGCTACTTCTGCTGCTGAAATACAAATTGAACAAACAGATATTGCTCTAGCAAACACGCTAGATACTTTAAGAGCAACAGGCGCAAGCGCTGGTGGTGCAACTGCTTTAGCACAAGCCGCATTACAAAGTAAAAAAGGTGTTGCCGCAAATATAGAGCAGCAAGAGGCTAGAAATGAAGAAATGAGAGCTAGAGGCGAACAAGCCTTACAGCAGCAAAAAGTATCAGAGCAACAACGATTGCAAGGTATAGCTATTTCAGAAGGTCAAAGAGTTCAAGCTGCAGACGCTGCTGGTAAAGGTTTTATGTTTGAAAAAGCAGAAGATAGAACTAACTCAGATCTTAATAGAGCTGCTGGCTTACAACAACAAGCGATGCAATCAGAAGCTGATTCTAACGCAAACAAAGCTTCTTTTATAGGTGGTGGTATAAGTGCTTTAGGTAGTATAGGTTCTGCGGCAATAAGTGAAGGTGCTTTTCAATAATAATAAAAAAAAATAAATATGGGAGCATACGATAATCCAAGAATAATAAGAGATACATCAGGCCAAATATATGGCCAAGCAATTGCTAACTTTGGTCAACAAATAGCTAGTGGTATGAAAACATATTATGCTAACCAAAAAGCTGAGCAAGAAAAAGCTGATAAAGAAATAGAAAGAGTACAAAGAATAGCTAATCAAGTTGAAAGTAAATTTTACGATCAAGCTAATAGAAATTATGCTATAGTTGCTAAAGAAGATAAAAGCTTATTAAAAGGTTTTCAAAATGAAGTTGGAAATTTATTAAATGGTGTTGGGTTTGAAGGTGAAGAAGGTTATCAAATTGGTGCTATAAAAGCCCAAACATATTTAGATACTAAAAACGATTTAACAACAGAAGAAAGGCAATACTATAGAGAGGTTGTTCAAAGAGCTAAGATTTTTCAAAACAATGCTATAGCTGGTGGAGGTCAAATAATTAATGATCTTCAAGATATGAATAAAGTTAAACCTTCTGATATTGCCAGTACACATTATTGGACAGGAGCTAATGATACAGAAAGAGATACTACAATGTTAACCGCTTATGCTTTAGACGGAAAAGAAGTTGATGGAGTTGCTAGTGAAAAAAAAATCTACTCAGGGCGTAATGGTGAAATGATAGTAAAAGTTACTAGTAAAGTTAAGGAAGGTTCTAAAACTTGGAATAATTTAAGTGAAGAAACTCAAGAACACTTACGTAACAACAATTATGAATTAACTTGGGAAAAAGATATGAATAATTTTGAAGAACTTATAGGTGAAGTTCCTGAAGGATTAGATTATAATCAAGTTGCTGAAAATTCTAAATTTCAAAAAGATGGTAAATTAAATTCTAATTTTATTGTTGGTGGTGATGAAGGATCCCAGTATACAACTAAATCTGTTATTAATGGTAAAAAAGAAGAAATAACATCACTAAGGTTTTTAAATATTAATAAACTTTTAAATGATGAAACTTTTCAAGGAGATATTAAAGGTAAAGCTGAAGGACTTGTTAACATGGACAATGGTCAATTAAATGCTTTTATGAGATATACAATGAAAGATGGAAGTTTTAAAATTACAGAGTTTAGAGAAAAAACACCACAAGAGCAAGAAAAATATATACAAGAAGCGTTGAGACAAAGTTTTATAAATGAAAAAACTTCAGGTAAAAACATG
>WLWE01001558.1_pt1 | contig 16511 bp, 21 predicted proteins | sample 6718301 | NCBI WGS metagenome assembly WLWE01 (sample SAMN12718691, study PRJNA515312) | sponge metagenome | isolation source: marine sponge | host: Mycale hentscheli | place: New Zealand: South Island, Marlborough, Capsize Point | collected 2003-05-01 | reverse complement strand
TTCGTTCATTGAAATTTTTTCTTCCATAGTATCTCCTTTTACTTTGTTTTAGCGAACAAATCAAGAGCCGGCATGATAACTGTTACATCTCTTTGCACGTCCTCTTCAGGTATATTAGCAGCCTTTAGAGCCTCTTCAGTCTCGTATACCTTACCTGTTTTCTTGTTCTTAATTGTTGTTATAATTTTTTCTGGTGTTAGTGTTGGTATGTCTGTCATTATGTTGTTACCTCTTTCTTAATGTTTAGATAGCTAATAGCTACATCAAACGAATCTGATGTGCTTGATTGTACTGTAAAGGTTTTTCCACCTTCTAATATTAACGGTTGAGTTAATAATTCTGTTGTTGTATTTGCTGATAATGCAGCTGATTTAATAGTTGTGATACTATTGTTTATAATAGTTACACTAGGTGTACCAGCTGATGTAACTAATATAGATTTAATTAAATATGTTTCACTAACTAAAGGATTACCAGATCCAAACGGAGTTAACGCAGCTCCACTAGTGCTATTATCTATTCCTACAAATTTATACTGATTTACTGTTGCCATTAATCTAAAAAGAAACTTCTAGCTTCTATCTCCTGTTTTAATTCTTCTTGAAACGTTGTGTTAAGTTTTTCTAACACTGCATCTAAATCTCTAACTAAAGATTGTGCTACGTCTTCTTCATATTCAGCACTAGCTCTCGTTAATGATTGTACTATTTTAGCCATTATCTTCTTCCTCCAGCATGAATATCTAATCTAAATGTGCCTAGTTTCCAACTAGAATCAACAGCAGTGTTAGATATTGTAAGAGCTATGGCTCTTCCTCTAGCACGAGTGTCTACTTTATCAGTTGAAGATGATATAGTAAATGGACCTAATGACGAACTTGCTGCTGTATCATTTGGATAATTTCTTAAATCTAATTGTATAATAGAATTTCCTTGTTGAGATATAAAGTCAGGAATAATTCTACTAACTCTCATAATATTTTCACCATCACCTCTAAGGTCAGCCATATTAGTAGCAGCTCCTCTAATAACTTTTTGTGTAATATCATAATCACCAGAAGTAATATTAGCTGGTATAGCTGTTGTTACTCCTAGTCTTACTTGATTAACTCCTGTTTCATGTTCATAGTAATATGAAACTCCTTCAGTGTTTCCTGTTACATCAAAAGATGTATTTGTACCTGCATCGTATTGAGTTGCATGTGGTAATCCAAATACAGAAGAATCTTGCCATGTAGTTCTAATAAATAAACTACTTGCATTTACAAACCATATAGGTCGTTTAGCTGTAGAATCTAGATAACTATATGTAACTGATTGTGTATTAACATTAGAACCAGCTTCTGGATAAAACCATGTAACTTCACCAAACAAGTTATTAATACCTGCATAAACCATTTGATTAGATGTTGTATTTAAATTGTCATAAACATAATCTTCAACCAAACAGTCCATAGACTCTAGTTTACCAGTGTATCTAAAGAAACCATTATCAGACATCCAATACGCAGCACCATCAACTTCAACAGCTGCATTTTTACCAATTAATCCACAGTTAGTACCAACTTGTTCAAAGGCAAATGTAAATGGAGTTCCAACAAAACGCATGGTAAATAACGCTGTATCACTCCAAATGTATAATGCATTTCTACCAAGCGTAGCTCCCATGATCCGTGATCCAGCGGCCAGTCTTTGTGTACCAGCACTATTCTCAGCTGTTGGTGTGTAGTCATTAATATTTTCTTGAGACGAAAATCTTATAAACATGTCGTCTTGTGTTGCTTTGTTACCAATAGTTGTTTCAGTACCAAAAAATACTAAGTGACGATCAGGAGTTGAAACTAACATATCTCTAGATGCTGTTGGTGCACCAGATATAATTGTAGCTCTTGTTGCTGTTGCATTAGATGCGTCAGCATTCCATTCAAAACATTCACCATTAAATATTAAAGCAATAAGGGTACTTCCTAAATTATCTAATGACCACATACCTGGTTCTGCAACTTTATCCGTGGTCGATGCTGCTTGGCCCCAGGCTGAGTAAGCACTAAAGTTAGTAACGGTTGCACCATTACTGTGAGAAGCGTTAGTTGTTCCTCTAACGTTTCTAGTAATGCCAGTAAAACTTGTTGCTGTAATTCCTGTGTAAGATATCTCTTCATTATCTACTTGTATAAAATTTGTTCCTGTACTTGGAAATCCAGTTGTGCTGGCTACATTGATTGTAGTTCCTGATCCACCTGTTCCAGCAGAGTCAGCGTTTAACGCTCCATTTAAAGTTGTTGTTTGTGGGTTTGTAACTGTACCGCCCCATTGAGATATACCATAACCAAAGACTCCAACTTGGTCAGCTGGTCCCACATGATAATATTGAAAAAAAGTTATACCTCCTGATGTAGTTGCTCCGGCTCCTCCTTCATTAGCACCAGCGTTTATTTCTACAGTAGTTGTAGTAGGCACAGCATTAATCATAAATTTTTTATCACAAAAAGTTGTAGAAGAAAAATTAGAACCTGTAATAGCTGTGAAAGTAGACGCATCACCAAACAATATAATGTCCCCTACTTGAAAATTGTGTGCCGAAGAAAAAGTTAAAGTAACAGTTGGTTGTCCGTTAGTTGTGCTAAATGCACTAGTAATAGCTGTGCCGGATGGATTAACTAAAGGATGTATATCATAGTAAACTCCTCCAGAATATACGTATAAAATTCTATTAGTTCCTATGGCTGCGTACTTAATACCTTCTTTATTAACCATATGATGCAGACCTCTAGTTGCACCTGTTACTTTACTATCTCCTAATTGAGACCAACCACCTATTTTTTCTGGTGTACCATATCTAAAACGTACATTTTCTCCACCAGTCCACTGTGATTCAGCACCTGTAGATGTAACTTGTTTGTTAAATCCTGGTAGAAATCCTAATTTTTGTAGCATAATAGATCTTTATATAAGGGTTTTTATTCTTTTGGTAGTATAATATTAAACGATTTTATTGTAGTTTTATTAAGTAACATTAAAATTTATTATACATCTAGTTCCTTTAGTAGGCTGTTCAGCCGTGTGCCACAAAGAACCATCAAAAGTTAATATTGTGCCCTGTTTAGGGGTAACTCTTTTCCATTCTTTTTTATTTTTGTAAATAATAGTATCTCCATCGGAGTCTAATAAATAATATATAAAAACTGTATGAGGTTCATTTCTATCTATATGTAAAGGATCTTTTTTCCCTATTAATTTTTTATTTAACGGCAGCTGTAAAAAAGATCTAGCGTGTATAATATTGCCTTTTATAACAGGTTTAAACAGATCTAACATATTTGCTTGTTCAGATACAACTTTACCGTTGTTTATAAATATGTGACCAAAAGCAGGAGCGTAATGTTTACTGCTTTTAAAAGTTACATTACTTACATAGTACCAAGGAAATTTTGATAGAACAAAATCTTTTAATTGTTCTTGAGTCGCTTTGTTAAGAGCGTTCTCGATAATTTTCATAAAAAATTATTATGGTGTTGGTGTGTCCCAAGTAAGAGTTTCAGAATTCCATTCAAAAGCATTTGCTGGAGTATTCTGATCTAATGCTTTCCACATTTGATCTGGCTCATCCCAGAATATTGAATAAGGCATTGCATTACCTTCTACATCATAAGTTTCAATTGTTGGGTAAGGCACGGGTGATTCCCAGTCGTCACTACCATTTAATACCCAAGAAGCATAAGGCTGTCTTTTAATAAACTTATCTTTTGCATAATCATAGGTATCGCTTTTTGAAGGAAATTGTTTTCTTAATCCACTATCTTTAAAACATTGTTTCCATGTTCCACCTTTAAACCAATTAGCACACCATGCTTCTCCATCAGCGTGTAGTGGGTTATCTTTTAGTTGACCATCAGCAGTTGCTATATCGTCTCCAACACAAACTACTTCAGTCACTTGCCAATTTGTTTTTGAATTATCAAACGGATCTTGGGTAGTAGCTATTGCTGCAAAATATTGTGCCATAAATTCTCCTTATTTTTTTATACTTGATAAGTATTGTAAATAAATGTTTTTATCAAAAGATTGTATTTTATCAAGTCTTATTTTTGGACAGTCTCTTGCTTGCAGTTTATGTATAAAAAACACCAAAGTCAGCCTGTCCTCTTTAGAGTTACAGTAAATATTGTCCATAGTATGCCATTGAAAACCATCAAAAGCTATTAAAGTATTATATATATTTTGAAAGGTATGTGTTTTTATAAATTTCTTTCCCAAAGAAGCCATTTCTTTTTTATATTTATCTAAGTTTATTTTATTTTTTCCATAAAAATCTAGTTTAGTTTTGACTGCACTAGCATTTTCAACAGGTTCTTTTTTAGGTGTATATAAACTTGTACCAGTTTCAGCAAGACTTTGTTTATTTAGATAAATTAAACCTCCTAAAGCAGTGCCGTCATGATGAATCCAACCTTTGTTTCTTACATCCTTTAATGATTTTGAATAAGGTTTAATCTTATGAAAACCTAAATAAGTTTTAGAAAAATTAATATTATCAAAATCCTCAAAATAAATTGATAATATAGATCGGATAGTTTTGTTAAAAAAAGCATAATCTATGTCATGTAAATTTTTAGTTCTTACTCCTGGATAGATACCCTCTTTTGGTTTTCTATATTTAAGACTCTTTGCAAACCTAACAACTTCATCCGGGTCATTAAAAAAATTATTAATACTTGTTATTGGAAAGATTCTCATTATACCCTCAACTTTATGTTACCAGATATGGTGACCCTGTAATCATTGCTAGTATAAAATGGAAAAACTTCGTGTATCTGTGATGCAGGAAAAAATATTATTTTACCTTCAAAACTTTTATCTACATGCAATGGCCAAATTTCTACTCTACCAAATTTATTAATAACATGAAACACAAATTTTGATGTGTAATTATCTTTGCCTCCAACAGTAAAACATTTATTTTCTTTATTAAGAGTGTAAGGTATTTTTATAAATATTACAAAACTAAACACACCAGAGTGTTCATGAGGTGGATTAAATTCATGTTTCTTTTGAAAGTTACACCATAGATCAGCAACATCAAACGGTAAATTTTTAGTTAATATTCTTATAGTACTTAAATACTTAAAAAATCTTTTATCTATCATACCTACTAACATTTTTATAATATCGCTAGGTGGACGGTCTAGTGCGTATTCTTCTTTAATGTGTCCTATTAACTTATTATTTTTTTGTATTTTTTTTATTTTAGCTTTGTTACATGCTTGTTTAAACCATTTATAATGTTCTTTAGAAAGTGTTGCGTGATTAAATTCTAACATGTCTAATGAGGTTTTAGCTTTTTGCCAATTATTCATTATGATGCAAACTCATCTGGTAGTCCTAAAATAGGTCTGCCATCATATTTATTCTTAGAACCAGCTTCATTATAATGTAAAAAAACTTGACCAGATATATCACCTTGAAACTCTTCTCTCCAATGTTCCATTTTATCTCCACTATACATAAGTAAATCACCAGGTGCTAAGTCAACTTTAAATCCATCTTGAGCAATATTTTTTGTAGTGTTTAAATATATTGGCCAAGGGTCTCCACCTAAATTTATGGTAGAAGATATAGCACACGCAACTCTATCCTTATGTCTAGCTAAAACATCTCCGTGTTTATAGAGTCTTGCATAAGAATATGTTTCAATTAATTTTATTTTTGATTTTTTCTCAATAATATTTTTTAAAGATATTAATAATGTTTCCATCGCAGGATCTGAATAAATAGAATATGTATTTGGAACTTGATCGTCTAGGTAAGAACCCATGGTTTTATCATAAGGTGAAATGTATCTTGTTTTCTGCAAATGATCTAACACATGCTTTCTAAGTTTTAAATAATTAAATAAAAAATTAGCCATGTCTTTATGTAAGACATTTCTTATAATCTCAAATTTATGTTTTTCAAACTTCATGTCTAACTTTCTCTAACCATTCCTTGTGTGTAATATAACTGTATGTATCTTCATATTTTATTTTTATTATTTCTTTATACTTATCATTGAGCATATTATATTGTTTTTTTATTTTTTCAAGATTTATTAATCCTAGGCCATGCATGACCACCATATAGTGTGGCTCCCTAAATAAAAGATATTGGCTTTTACAAAAATCTTCTCGTATGGGTAGCCTATTTTTAAAAACCTCTAGCCTGTCTTTTAATGAATCAGGCATTGTTTGAGTTTTCCAAAATTTTTCTTTTCTAGGGGTTATATAATGTAGACATATAAAATCTCTTATATTTAACATAATGTCTTCCATAGTATTATTAAACTTATCTATAGTGTTTTGATTGTAATTAATTATATAGTGCAAAAGTAAATAAGCTTGTTGTATAGAGGTACCAATAGAAGATGCCTCTAGTGGCTCTACAAAATTAGCACTTAGCCCTACAGCAAAACAATTTTTTATCCAAGGTTTTTCTAAATATCCAGGATCAAAATTAATTTGTTTTCTAACCTCTACCTCTTTTTGTAATTTTTTTTCTACTTCTTCATGTGCTTGTTCTTTAGTAATTATATCACTATCAAATATATATCCATTTCCTGTTCTCCCCCACACAGGAATACTAAACATCCAACCTGCTTTCATAGCTGTGGCTGTAGTATATGGGTTATGGTTTTCCATATCTTCTGTTGGAAAAACTATCGCAGATTTAACTTTTAAATATTTACTAAAACTAATCCATCTGTTTTTAAATTTATTTATTAATACTCTTCTAAATCCTGTGCAATCTATAAAAAAATCTGCTGTGTATTTTTGATTACCTTTTATAGATTCAATACCATTTTTATTTAACTTTACCTCTTTAATAGTATCTTCTTGAATTGTTATATTTCTTTCAACACATTTTTTCTGCAAATATTTATTTAGTTTGTATGTATCAAAATGTAATTGATTAACAGGTCTTGGGTCATTAGGATGTATTTTTTTAGATAAAAATTTTTTACCAAATACTCCGTTGTTTAATAGGTAAGCTAAATAACCCGAATGTTCTTGTCCTAATTTTAAATCAGGATGTAAAGCATGTAGATAGTTTTTCTTACCCCATCCTTTAAAATAAATTCCTGATTTTAATGTTGAATTACATTCTCTTATAATTTCATGAAAATCTAATTTACACCAATTTGCAAAATCTATCCAATGTTCCGTGCTTCCTTCTCCAACACCAATGATGCCAATATCATCAGACTTAATTATTTTAAGATCTATGTTCTCATTAAATTTTTGTTTTAAAATTAAAGCTGTTACTAGTCCAGCTGTGCCAGCTCCTACTACTATTATTTTCATTGTTTTAAATAATTCCTTTCTTTGTTACCGGCCATCTCAAACTTCTCAGTAATATTTATGTCTTTAATTAATATATACTGACATATAGGTGTACCTTTTTTAATAAAAGTTTCACCATGTAAATTATGCCAATATAATTGAACATTCAATGCTTCTATTCCTTCACCTAATAAACCTGTTGCAGCAGTAAATGCATTTGTGTCATTGTATGCTACTGGCATACTAAGTAATCTATAACCTTTAGGCACATATACTATCCAAGGGCTTTGTATTTTAATAATTGTTTTAAGTGTGTTTTCATCCATTGGTCTAAATTTATCTAATTGATCTGGAGGGTGGCAGTGTACATAATCACCTATGACATCACCATACTCAGTATTTTTTTGATCAATCTCCGATTCCCAGGTAAAGTCTGTTTGATCACCATTGGTTGTAATAGTAATATCTTGATAAGTTTTTTGAATCCAACCAGTTTTAATTATACTATTAATCCCAGGACATCTAACAGTATGCATAGCCATAGATTTAAAATTTTTTTTATAGTCTTGATAAGCTCTTTGAAACCAAGAAAAATTTATTGGTTTATTTTTTTCTAAACTAAATTTTATATTAGGTATAAAACTTTTAAAAATTATTTTATCTTTCACTTTTTTTTAAATTAAAATTATAAGCTAAAGAAATTCTTTCTTTATTATGTGTTTGCATTTCTACACAATGATTTAAAGATGATCTAAATATAAGAAGATTACCTTGAATCGATTTATACTCAATCTTTACCATACGAGCATGTGAATCAACTTCCATCTCTTGATTGTACATTCCTTGATCTCTTTCAAATATTATTTTTGGAAGATCGTCAGATGATTTTAAAACATATATAACAGATATCATTCTATTTGGATGACAATGAAATTCTTGAAAAGAATATTTTTGATACAGGTTAAACCAACCTTCTGCAAAATTAATTACTTGAGTGCTGCCTAACGCTTTTAGGTATTCATGTACTTTACTGTAAACAATGTTATTTATGATATCAAATCTTTTGTCACCACAAATATTATATGAATGACACGTATTATATAATTTAGCAACCCAACCATTGTTTACATCTGGTTTTTCTTTTTGAATCTTCTTACAAAGAGGTGTTAATTTTTTTTCTATTTTTTTATTATTACCTATAATTTCTTGACCAATATAAGTAGGAAACCATGTTTCTATATTTATCATAACCTAGGTATAGCTTGTATATTCCAATGGATAAATCGAAAAGGCTCATAACCTATATCAACAGAATACATGTGTGGCATGTAAGATGGAAAAAAAATCATTGTACCAGGTTTTACTTTATAATGTATTTCAGGGCTTCCGTAAGTAATTTCTTCTTTATTTTTTAATGGTAGCCCTGTCATTAAAGCTCCCGGTCTAGGGTCTTGAAAGACAGGCCGTGAAGTTAATTCACTTGCTTTTAAAAAATAAAAACCAGATATGTGACCATTCCAATGGGAATGTAATGTATGATGACCTGCTCCAGCTTTTGCAAATTCTTGTACCCAGCTTTCTGTTAAACTTACATCAAAGTTTGATAAATCAAAACCCATTTCAATTAACAAGTTTTTAGCCGTTAGCGTAACATAGTTATGAAAAGGAATAAAATTTTTATCTTGTATTAAAGTTTTAGAATGAAACACATGACCCATATCTTTTTTATTACCATACTTTTTATTTCTTTCATCTAACATTGGTTTGAAATATTTTTTTGATTCTTTTATAAATGGTTCAGAAAATTTATTTAGTTCATCTACAAGTTCAGGTGCTTGCACAACCCACACAGGAGATGAAAATAAATCAGCCCTATTTAATTTTTTTGGAAAATCGTCTACGTCCATGCAGGTCCTCTCATCCAACATACTAAACTATGTCTCGTCCCTTTAGTTACAGGGGCTACTTTGTGAAATACAAAAGAAGGAAATACTATAGCAGACCCTCTCTTTCGCATAAAATCTAATCTCATAGGTTTAATTTTTTCTGGAACCACATGAGATTTTGATATCCAAAACTCTCCACCTTCAAATTCGCTAGGGTCTGTTAGATTAATACAAATAGAAAGTTTTCTACTATCTGGTCTATCCATTTCTAAAGTTTGATCCATATGCCAGTGATAATAATTGTCAGAATCATATCTTGTATATTGTATGGCTTCAGCTTCTTTTAATATATAATTATAACCTGCGTTTGTATTAGCTAGATCCATAAATTTTAAAAGTTCTTTATAAATCCATTTTTCATTCAACCAAATAACTTTAGATTTTCGCCATTCAGATTTGTAAATAGGACCAAGTTTTGGGTCTACAGTAAATGCTTCTCTCTTTCGTAATGTGCTAGCAAATTTTATAACATCATCACAAAACTTATTGCCTACAGCATTATTCCAACGCCAATATAAATTTTTTAAATCCATGTTTTCTTTCTTTCTTACTTATACAACAAATAAATATTATGTAAAGGTTACACAACCAGAAACAACAAATTTTAATACAGTGCAAGCACCTGTAGTTATAATAGAATTACAACCTGGGCTTACACCCATATTAGCTGGTTTACAAGAAGTAGGAAACCTTAGATAAACAACACCATCAGCTCCAGCTCCGGCTCTTCCTCCACCGCCTCCTTGACTCGCAGTAGGGTTAGAAGGGTTTCCGCCATCACCTCTTCCGTTTAAGCAGTTTGATACTCCTGATCCAACACCACCACATCCAAAATTTTTAGTTGATCCCTCAATATCAGAGGCTTTTCCACATCCGGCTGCTCCATTTCCACCAGATCCACCAGCTGTCGCTGCTGTACAAGCTCCACCGCCTGACCCTGATCTAAATCTAGAAGGACTACAAGAATAAGTAGCTGCTCCACTTCCAGGGTTTCCGTAGCATGATCCAGCTCCACCAGACGTTCCCGCTAGGTGAAAACATCCTCCACCTCCGCCAGAACCTCCTCCGGGAGTCGGTGCTGCTCTACCGTTATTATGTCTTGTGTCAGCTCCGCCACCACCTTTTACAGTAACGGCTGTAGGCTCACATTTAAAAGCAATTGAAGTTCCACCGTCACCGGCTGCATAAGGAGAGTATCCTCCGCCAGGACCAGAGTTTCCTGATCCACCTGCTCCTATTTGAATTGATATGTTTCCACAAGCATCATTTTTAGTTACACCAGCTGTGCCAGGAGCTCCGTAAGAAAAGTGAACTCCGCCACCGCCGCCTCCGCCGCCGTAGGCCGACACTCCTCCGCCCCCGCCACTAACAATAAAAAAATCATAGGCAATACAGATAGGTCCTCCACCTCCGGAACCAAATCCTAAAACTTGGTAACCAAAAGATTTACCTCTACGTGATTTTTTATTTTTGTGTCCTTTACCTTCGACAGTTAAAGGTGTGTCTATTTTTTTCATATCTAAATTCCTTATGCGTCGTTAGCCGCGTCAGTAGTAAAGAATAATTTAATACCTAAAACTCTACATTCACCAGTGAATGTATCTCCACCGTCTGCAGCTTTTCTAAATAATTGAAAGTAACTTTGTTCACCTGCTGCAGGAGAACCCGCAACTGTCATAGCACCACTTTCAGCTGAAATTTGTTGATCTTCCACTGTACCAATTCCGGCATCTGTAACTTCTATTGCTGTTCCATATGCAACATCAATAGTATCACTATCGGCACATGCAACACCTTGCACACCAAAAATAGCATTTCCTGTATTAGTTGTGCTTGGAGACCAATAAACTTGATAAGTTAAAGTTCCTTCGTTCCATGATTTTGGCATTGCAATTGTAAATTGTGTGTATTGTTGTGTACTAGCATCAAAATCAAATACTTTTAAATCTGGTCTTGTAGCTGTCGTTTCTACTTGTGCTGCGTCTGCAGGATTAGTAGTTGGTCCGTACATAGCTGCTGCAGGAACCCATATAGTTTCTTTACCAGCAATTTTAATTGCTGCCGTAGCTGATTTAAGAACACCTGTTCCTTTAGGGTTTAAATTTATATCAACGTTAGTTTCACCTGTTGCTGATAAAGTTGGACCATTACCTGTTGCTGCGTTAGCTAAAGTAAATTCATTAACTGCTGAACCTGTAGCTGTAAGTAAAGCTAACTCATTTCCGTTAGTATCTAAAATTGAAGTTCCTATTGCAGGACTAGTTAAAGTTTTGTTTGTTAAAGTTTGTGTTCCAGTAAGAGTTACATCACCTTCACCTGAACCAAAACCTAAAGTATAAATGTCTGGGTTAGTTCCATCATTTCCAGTAGCAAATACAAGTTGATCACCTTTGTCTGTTGCACCAAAAGTAAATGTATCTCCTGAACCAGTAATATATTTAAATTGTACTGTATAAGCACCTGATGTTGAATTTCTTAAAAAATAAAATGTTTGTGCATCTAAAGGAATTGTTACGATTTGGTTTCCAGTAATAGTACCTGTAAACTCAATCATTCTGTGAGCCATAACTGCTCCAGTTGATCCATCAGAAACTGAAAGATCTGTAGTTTGTGCACCACCTGCTATTGATTGTGCAGAAAACCCACCTGAAATTTGTTCGATTATGTTTAAGTTGGTGTTAGTTTTTGTTCCCCAAGTACCGGCGTTTTCACCAGTTGCCATTAGTTCTACACCGAGAGCCGTATAAGTTGATGCCATAATTTTGTTCTCCTAATTAATATCTTTTTTTATTTGTTTTTATACTTATTGTCAACAAACATATTAAATTAATTTCCTTGTGTAACACGAGAATATCCAGCACTTTGGGTAGCAGTTATTCGTTCATATCCTAGTGGTGCCACTCCAATAGGGGATACACTAGCAGTCGCAGAAACCCCTGTCAAGCCCATAACTTGATCTGCGGGATCTATTGTTCCTGTTGATGCAGTTGTTGAAAGACCTGTTAATCCCATAACTTGATCTGCAGGATCTATTGTTCCTGTTGATGCAGTTGTTGAAAGACCTGTTAAAGTTATAATAGGGTTTTGAGAACTTGTAACAGTGCCTACAAATGATTCGGTTTGTAAACCAGTTAATCCCATTACATCTGCTGGCGCTAAAGCACCTGTTGCTGATGTTGCTGAAACTCCTGTTAAAGCTACATCTATATTAAAGCTTATAGTTATAGATCCAACTGTTGACGTTGAACTTTGACCTGTTGGAATTAATACAAGATCAGATATTGCTGTTGGTGTTCCAACTGAAGATGTTGTACTTAATCCAGTTAATCCCATTACGTCGGCAACTTGTAAATAATATTCTCCACCCCAACCAGTTGTAGCAGATCCCCAAGTTTGTTTGCCCCAACTAACGTCTTCTCCAGTAGCTGTAGTTGCTTCAACTCCGGTTAATATAACTGTTATTCCAGAAGATCCCCAGTTTTCAGTTCCCCAAGTATCTGAACCCCAACCAGTATTAATTTCTGTATTAATTGTTGGAGATCCAAGAGAAGAAGTTGTTGCTTGTCCTGATAATGTAACAACAGGGTTATTACTATCACTCCACGGTTCTTCACCCCATTCAGCTCTACCCCAACCTTGTTGAGCTCCAGATATAGGAGTTCCGACTGATGAGGTTAATGCTAAACCTGTTAAAGAAACTACTTCATCATTAGATTGGCCCCATGCTCCACCAATTCCCCAAGCGTCAACACCCCAACCAGATGTAAAAGCTTCACTTATTCCCCAAAGATTTGCACTCCAATTTCCTGCTCCCCAAAAATCAGAGTTAGGTGTGTTTGCTTGTCCACCCATTCCTGAGTGATATTGACAATAATAATAAAGTGTAGGTGCACTATCAGCAACTACAATTTGTACGTATGCTCCAGATTGACCGGTTGTTCCGCTTGTAGTTACGCCTGTTGTATATTCACTACCACCAGAATGAGTTCCACCACTAGTTGTTGAAAATTTAAAAGGGTGAGGACCCATTGAACTATCAGAAACATCAAATCTAAAAGTTCCACCTTCAACTAATTCTAAAGTAGGTTGTTGTACCCCGTCGATAAAATATTTATTGCCGGAACCAGTGCTTACTACTGTTACTGTGAATGTTCGGTTTACCGACATAAGGATTTACTCCTTATGCTATACGAAGTATTGCGTTATCAGCGTCAGCTGTTGGAAATTGAACTGTGAAAGTTCCACTAGTTACAGTTTTATCTGAACCGAATGCAATTGAACAAACTGCAGGGTCACCACTTGCTGAGTCGTTAAAAATTAAACAACCGTTAGCTGTGAAAGAAGCTGATGTCCAAGAGATATCTGCAAAATCACAACATGCTGTATCAGTAGATAAAGTAGGGTTGACACTTGTTAATGCTTTTCCTTTTGCTGTGTAAGCAGATCCAGATGTGTTAGAAATTTCGTTTGTTGCACTGTAAGCTGTTGTAGATTTATTTAAAGTTGCAGAGCTTGTGTATAAAGCTATGTTAAAAGTGTTTCCTCCAGATGCTAAGAAATTGTGTTTAGCTTCTAGAACTTCTGTTTTGAAACTGTTACATACTGCCGATGTTATTGCCATAATATTTTTCTCCTAATTACTGAGGCGGTGACTCGATTGGTATTCTTATTGTTCCATCCGTGTAATCGTCTCGTCTTCTTCTTCCAATTTGCATCGCTGCAAACTTTTGTAGTTCAGTTTTATACTTTTGCTCGTATAATGTCAACATATCTGTTGGACCTTTTAAAAATCCATATGCCTCTACTAAACATGCGTATAGCAGACCTTGAGGAAAATTCAAACTAATATAATTAGTTTGATTACCAGATTCTAGAGTATCTGGCATTTTGTTATAATATATTCGAAATATGTAATTAGCGTCTGGAGTGGGTGCTAAATAAATAGATCCTGAAGTAGTATCTGATAATCCTGTTGCTCCTCCAAACATTGAATAATATTTAGGTTTACCTGTAACATCTGCTCCTGATGTAGTTGATCCTTCTGGACCTGTTAATCTTCCTACATACTCACTTAAAAAAGTTTGATCTCTTCTTTCCAACCATGTGCCTTTTTCAGTTGAGTTTGTAGTATTAAATACTTCTACACCTCTAATAAATAAAGCTCCTGCTGGAACTCTAATATTATTTACATCTGTTGCCATTGTACCTTGATCCACAAATCTGTCTGAATCCATAGGAAGATCCATCATAATTCTTTGTTGAGCATTTAAAATAAAGTTTTCTAAAACATCTGTTGTAAAAACATTAGCGTCTACTTCTGTGTAGTTTCTAATTTGTGTAACTAATGTATTGTAACTAATTCCTGACATAATTAACCTCTATCATTAACGGGTCCAATTGTACATTGAAAACCGCCTCCTGTTGCCGTGCTTCCAGCGTTAGATACTAAAGGCACTGTTATAGAATTATATTGTGTTTCTGTAGCTTGTGTTCCATTAGGTAATGTAGGACCAACTTCTACTGTAGTTGCAATTGCTGTTGCTAAATATGATCCAAAAACTTTTGCTCCATTTGCATGAGTTGTTGCCGTAGTATTGGAAAAAGTAATTCCTCTAAAAGGAGCAGCTGTCCCTCTTGTTAACCCAGATAAAACTCCTGTACCTGTGTTGTTAGCTGTATATTGAATAACTTCATTAATGTATTGTCCAAAATTTGGATTGTTTTGTGTTGCTCCTCCAACAAATATAGTTGCATTTTGATCTACTTTTTCTATTACAATAAAACCAGCATTTGGAAATGCTGCAGAATTAGTTAAAGTTAAAGTATTAACTGTATCATTAATAGCACCATTTAAAGTTGTTTCTAATTCTAAAGTTGCAATTGCAACACCTCCTACTATTTCTTTAACTGATTGAAATCTAACATAAGATGTTCCTTCATTAATTTGATTATGAGGATAAGACACACTTAAAATTTGCGATGCACCCGTTGTACTAAATGGGTTGTTAGGTAAAATATCTTGTACTGGAAACTCAACTCTTGCTGGTCTTGCATGCATTAAACCTTGTGGATCAGCCCCTACAGGATGTGGTTGTAATTGTGGTTGCTTAGGTTCAAATTCAGAAATATGCACCCACGCACCTGTCCACTCTTTTACCATTTCTCTATACGGAAAAGCTGCGCCTGATCTATCAGATATTGCTAATGCTCTACTACCTTTTGCAAATCTAGCCATTATACATTTGGATAGTATGTTTTCGGAGTAATGTATGTGCTAGCTGCAGAACCATCTTCAGATAGTGCTCTAGCAAGTTCATCCTCGTACAACAACTTCATCTCCTGTGTTCGTTGTGGTGCAAACTTCATAGATAAGTAATATGATAATCCTGCAATCATACATGGTACAAATCTAAAAGGTGTATCACTTGCGTTAGTATAAGTTCCTACATCTTGAATTCTTCTTACATAATAAACGTTTAAAAAATTTGATGCAGCAGTTGAGTTAGGTAAAGGATAAATAGTTAGTGTAACTTTATCTATAAATCTTTGTACCCAAAATTGTGAAGGCGTTCCATTAGATGCTTTGTTAGCTGTTGCTGAATAAGCATCTCTTGCAACTTTAGTTAAACCTGTGTCTGATTGATTTGTTGTATTGTAATTTTGTCTATACGTAACATTTAAAATATCTGAAATACCATAAACGTTTGCTGTTGGTACAGTTGTAGCTTGTGGTGGTTCTCCACCTCCAGGAACATCTGTTGCGTTTCTGTAAAAAGTATAAACTCCAGATCCTTCAGCTGTAGCATCAATATTAGTTGTTGAACCTGCTACTAAATTAATGTTTGTGTTTCCTACTTCCCAAAAATGTATTCCTCTATTACCCCATTCTTGAAAAAGAATGTTTAAAGATCTTCTGGCAGTTTTTAATTGATGACCAGCTGTACCTTGTAAACCAAGACGTTCGTACGCATCTTGAATAATTTCATCAATTGAAAAGTCCTGGTCAAAACTGTAGGACTGTGAAGTAGTATTTGCCATTGGCTACCTACCCGTCGAAATATACTGTTAAACTTACAAAACTGTTAGTTGGTAGATTTACAGATAAACCTTCATTAGCCAGTATTCCTCCATGTGCTGAAGCTGGATTAATTAAAGTTTGAGCTGCTACAGGATTTTGTACAGCAAACAATTCATTTCCTTGTGATTGACCACCATTAAAAAATGTAGTGACTGTATCGGCTGTTGCTGCA
>WLWE01001557.1_pt1 | contig 16515 bp, 13 predicted proteins | sample 6718301 | NCBI WGS metagenome assembly WLWE01 (sample SAMN12718691, study PRJNA515312) | sponge metagenome | isolation source: marine sponge | host: Mycale hentscheli | place: New Zealand: South Island, Marlborough, Capsize Point | collected 2003-05-01 | reverse complement strand
CGCTCCATAACCTCCATCACCTACTCGAAAAAGTACGGAGAAGTTGCACGCATCAAGACCGACCTTCGCATGATTCGCGACCAACTCAAGGAGATAAGCTAATGACACTGCCAACCAATGACGCCGACCGCCAAGAGTACCCCCTGAGCCGCGGCTTGTTCCGCTACTTCCCCGACGCCTTAGCCGAAGTATCCAGGCGCAGCTACATGGGCGCTACCAAGCACACCGATGGAAAGCTCTGGTGGGATCGCAGTAAAAGCCCGCACCAGGACGACAGCATGCTGCGTCACTTGATGGACGCACACGCGCATAATAGGGTAGAGGATTACGCGGCCGTCGCCTGGCGAGCTTTGGCTATGCTGCAGCTGCGCATGGAGATGCAGGACACCGAGCAGGAAGTGGATATCGAGAAGTACTATGCCGCCCGAGAGGGCGCGAAGGAAATGGGTATCAAGAAGGACTATGACGCCCGAGAGGCCAAGAAGGCTGCACACTTCTCTAAGAGGATCGTTAGAGGTAACAACTAACGCAGCTCACAGCCCAACCAAGTAAAAACGGCCACCTCGCATATACGGGGTGGCCGTTTTGGTTATTTAAAGTGTCCTAATTAACGTTATATAGGAGATTTTAAGGTAAATGCCGTGAGAGGCCCTCAGACGCCGTCTAAGCGCATAGGGCTGTTTTAGGTGTAATAGTGTCGGGGTGCCTTAGTTAGGCTCGTAGGGGGAGCCTGATAGAACGGTTTTTCTCAGAAGGCCTTAAAATTGCCCTATTAGGTGGGTGTTTTCATGAGCGACACGCGGCGTAGCTCTTTCACCACCCAATCTAACATAACAGATAGATACACCGTGCGACTGAAGTGGTCGTCTTCTGGTATGTTGCGCCATACCGGGTCCTCCAGGGTGGTTGGCATATCCACCATCCTGTCGGTAAGCACAGGTGTGTCGTTGTTTTGACGGTCAGTAATGTAGTAGCCCTCCCTCGACCGTATGCGGGTTGTGGCGAGTACATCACCCCAAGATATGATACTGGAGTTAGGTCTAACGCCCCCCGGTTCCAGGGACGTGCCCGTTACGACAAGAGGCCCGCCAACCACGGTGTGTCCCCCAAACGCAGACTTACCGTCCGCCTGGAACTCCCCGTTCACCTTAACGGACCCGGCGGCCCACCCATCGTTCATGCTGATGTTACCCTCAGTCGCGATGTCGTCGTCCGCCGTAACCTTCTTACGGAATCGGGCCTCGCCGTCGGTCAGCGTGTCACCACCGAAGACAGCCTTGTCAGATACGTTGAGGGTGGAGTTCGCAAACAGATCTCCCTGGATATTAGCGGGGCCGCCCACTCCAAGGAAGCCCGGTGTCCGCACGCTCTCGCCCGCCGTGACGTGGCTCTTGGCTACCACATCCCTACCGGACTCGATGTCACCCTCCACGGTGCTTAGGTGGTGCTGAGAGGACAACCCGTGCACGTGTTTAGATCCGCCACCGGGGTGGTGGCGGCCTGCAGGTGTGTTTTCTGCCATGTATTATCCCTTTCAATCTATATACCCCTTGTGGGTCTTAGTCATTCGATGTTGTCAGTCTTACCTCTCGAACTATGTCCGTCGGTAGTATAGGTAACCTGGCTCCGGCAGACTCATATGCATAGTTTGGGTTCCTCCGTAATAGGATCCTGACAAAGACGCCCTGGGGGAGGCCGTCCACCTTGACAGAGAAAGTATCCCCTGGAATAAGGGGACCACCGTAACCGTCAAGAGTAACCCAATCGTGATGACCGCCGTAATCAATGTTCATTTGTATTACGAACGTCGGGGGGTCTTCACTCCATCCCCGGATGGCATCCCACTGCCTGAATTGACGACCTGCCTGGTTAGCAGCTTGGTCATAGAAAAAACGATTCCTGTTCTTGGGTTCGTTGACTATCTCAATAAATGTGAACGAGACACTCCCAGAAGGTCCGGCTTGGACCGCCGTGCAGGGGACTATCCTACTGGCGGCGTAACCTACGTCCGAGAAGTCGCTGAGGGGCTTTGTGTCGTAAAATACACCCATCAGGGGCTGGTCCGGACGGCCAGGTAGCCTGAGGAGCGGTCGTCCCCATCCAGGTGGTAGATGTGGCCCCTCACCCAGGAGCCTACGGGGAGTCCTGTGACGCAGGTTCCGACCGTATCGGCAAACCCATGACCGAAGCGTCCTCTCTCATCCCCGACCTTACTGAGTCCGACCCAGCCGCTGCTGTAGGGGTTCCCGGCACTGCTGGAGATGTTCATCTGAAACTGAACGCCGTAGTAGCAAGGGTGATTCGTTTCGGTGTGAAAGTTGAAGGCTGCAAAGGCCGCGCATCCGTCGTCTCCCACTTGAACTGGTTCGGTGACACTATCGGCGGCTGCCACCTGCGGGCGGGTAAATTTACGTTGTGCGAAATTAGAAATAATAAGCCTCCTTTTTAATGGTGTTAAACGGTTATGGTCATCACCCCTTAAAACGGGAACGTGTACCGACCGCCCGGGGGTAACGGATGCTCGGGCGGATTCTGTAGCGCAGACGCGTCGCTCAACAGCGTAAGGATCACCGACTCTACGGTGTCTTCCCCGCCTAATCGCAGGACCCGCGCTCGGATCTTCGCGCCGGCGGGTAATTCAACCGTGTATGATTTTGCCCCGCCCGGCTTAATCTCGTAGTCATACCCAGGGAGATGTGCCCAACCCATATCCGTATTCGGACCCACATTAATCTCGTGCGTGAGCGTATACTTGGCGTGGGGACGCCAAATCCACTCAGCCACAGGTCTAACGCGGCCGCTGTCAGATAGAAAATTTCCCCTCTCGCGGTGCTCCTCTATGACGTGGCTCACAGAGATAAGCACCGGGCGGGCGCCGGCTTCCACGGGCGCGGTGACATGCGTGTTGGTGGGCGATGAATTTCCAACCCATGAAAGCACTAAGGACTGCACCGTTTTTTGCATTTTATGCGCTGGTGCGCACCGCCAACCGGGCGGTGGAGGCATTGTCGCCGTCCAGGCGGTATATGTGGCCCCTCACCCAGGATCCTTTTGGTAGCCCGCTCACAGAGGCACCCACGGGTTCCAGGAAGTTGTGGCCAAACCGCCCGAGACCGTCTCCAACGTCACTGATGCCGGCCCAGTCGTTGTCCGTCCGAGAGCCGGTAGCGGGGGGATCGCTGATACTCATCTGGAACTGCACTCCATAGTAGCGCCTTTGGGGGTCCCGACTGGAGGTGAAGTTGTAGGCCGTAAAAGCCGCGCGGCCGTCGTCTCCCACTTGAACTGGTTCGGTGACGCTGTCGGAGGCTGCCACCTGCGGGCGGGTAAATTTACGTACTGCGTACATAGTATATATCCTCTTTTGTTAGAATGACGCCACCACGTGGGACCCGGTAGGTCCGGCCACGGAGACGGCGTTGATGCGGTGCCATAGGCCTGCTGCGAGGTTGATGGTAACATCTGCATCCCCGTCCCCACTGGCGGCACCGGACCAGTTGGCTGTCTGGATGGTGTGGGCACCCGTGGTGTCGGTGTTGATCCAGAAGAACTCCTCTCCGGACGGTGCGTTCATCTCTGTGCCGTTGTCCGCCTGCATGTAGTTCTCGGGGAAGATGGCCCGGGCCGTGTCGTTCCAGTCTTTGATGAACTGGTCCCACGGGCCAAGGTTCCATTCCGGGTAGTCTACCTGGGGCGTAGGATCGGTCTCCACGTCGCGCGTATCCAGCGGTAGCTGGCCCGCAGCGTAGTTGTCCGCGATATCTGCGGTGGTGTAGGTGCCGCCGAGGGTGGCGTAGAGACGCCGCACGATCATAGGGTGTAGGCGGCCCTTGCGCAGGCACACGTCAGCGGCGGTGCCATTGCGACCGGCCACTCGCACGAACGCGTTGGGACCAGTGGAGTCGTTGTAGACGTTCAGATGGGTCAGCCAGGTGGCCAAGTCCAGCGTGCTATTAGGGCGCGGACTGGTTAAGCTGCAGGGACTGTAGAACCACCGGGTGTAGCGCTGGTTATCAAGGCGCTTGCCGTGCGGTCCCAGGTTCCACTCGGGGTATTGTCGTTGCGTTACGTTGGTCATCGTATAGCCTTTATGACTGTGTTGGCTGTCGTGCCAATCGAGTGGATGCGGTAGGGGCGGATGACGTGCTCCTCGCCAGGGGCCAGGTTGACCGTGAAGCCCGCCTGCCCTGCGTAAAACCGCCAGGCGTAGAAGCTGTCGGTGCCGTTGCCCGTGAAGTTGGACGCGTTGTCCGCGGGGTTCAGGGCCTGCAGGAACCACTCGACACTCGTGCCCGCCGGTGCGATCCTGCCCTGTATAGAGATGACCACCCAGTCATCCAGCAAGGGCACGATGTCCGACTTAACGAACGAAGACCCCGTCTCCCCAACGACAGCGCCGATCTTACGCACCCTCATGATGTCGAAGTCCTGCTGGATGTCGGTGGACCCGACCCGACCGCGTAGCCGGACAGCCCTGACCTCCTTGGCCTTTACGTATACCCGGGCGACCTGGTCGTCGTTCGCGGTGATCGTGTAGTTCTGGCGTATCTGGTGGTTACCAGCCCCTGTGTCTACCACGATGGCGTCGGCCATACCGATATCCGCCTCGTCCGTGTCGGGTGTGTGCGGGGCTTCGGTGGCCCCAGTTGTAATGGTGACCCGGTTCTTGGTCCAGGCGGTCGGGGCGAAGGCGTCCGGGGATGCCAGCTCATTATCGCTGACGAAGAAGTCGCTCCGTGGCAGAGACACCCGCACCGTAGCCGCCTGGTTGACCAGGAGGTGCCGGGGCAGGGCAGCCATGTCGGTGTCGTAGGGTACCGTGTGCACCAGCGCCTGGTTGTAATACCGGTGCATAAGCGCCGTGCTATCAGCGTATCGGCCGTTGACGCCCCAGGGGCCTCTGTTCCACTCCGGGTAGGACGCGGGCGAACCCGCGTCGCTGCCCACCGGGTCACGGTAGGCCGAGACCAGCGTGTATGCGCCGATAGTGGTTCCGGTAGCCAGGATACCCCGGTGGTAGAACTGGTAGAACTGGCCCGCCTTGAGGTTCGTGAGTGTCGCCGTGCCGTAGGTGGTGCCGCCGATCGTGGTGGTGCCGCCATCGCCGAAGCTCTGTGTGAACGCGACCGCCACGGCGGTGCCGTCCGTGCTCGGGATGAACCCGTAGGCGATGCCCTGCGGCGTAGGGCCGGTAACCTCGCCATCGGTATCCAGCGTGTTGGCGTAGAGGACGGTGTCGGACGGGGACACCCGTGAAGCAGAGCCAGGCCATATAGCCCGGCGATACCGGCCTTGGTCGCCGATTACCTTGTTCCATGGGCCGAAGTTCCATTCCGGATAGGCCTCGTCAGGCTCGATTCGCGGGATAAGCGTCATAGCGTCACCGCCAGTACCGCGTTAGCCGGTATCTTGGGTGTGAGCGTAGTGTCGTTAAGCGTGTCGTAGACCCGCGTAAACTTGAGATTGTGCATGATCCCTGCCTCCAGGTAGAAGTCCGCTGAGGTGGTCTCCCCGGTCTCACCGCAATCCACCTCCAGCTTGACCCAACCGGTCTCACTGGTGTTGAAGTAGCGTGCCTCATCCTGGTCGTGGAACGCGGACTTACCGGTAAGTCCGCCTGTCCCCTCTAAGCGCAGCACGATGTCCTTGTCATCATCGCGCGTAACTTGAGCGCCGTTCTGCGGGTCCAGCGTCTGCGCCGTCTCGCGCACCGGTGCCAGGTCATGCTCGTGTGGACCGAAGTTCCAATCCGGATACCGGGGCCGGACAACGTCGTTGTAGTAGTTTACTGTAGGCATGTTATCCCTTATACGGTCGGGGTGATGTTGAGCATGAGGAACGAGCGACTGGCGGCCAGCTGGACGTCCGTGTCGTTGGCGGGCCACAGGTTGGAGGTACTGATGGTGCCGTTGTCGCCAGCCAGTCTGTAGCCGGTAACCTCTACCCGGTAGGACGCGCCTTGCCGGAAGGTTACTACTGTGTTGAAGGCGCGGCGCAGGACAGCGTCGTTGCCGATAACCCAGTTGGCGGGTCGCTCCACACCATCGTCGAAGATCTGAGCACGCATCTCGATGGCCATGTCAGGCCCTGGTACTGCAGTCCAGGTGCCGCCGGAACCAACCCTCTCCTGAATACGGGCCGTGAGCAGCAGGAACGACTTGGGGTTAAGAGTACGGTTGACGCTCGTGTTCAGCGTGGAGTCATCGAACAGCACACCCAGGTCCAACGTGGCCGAAGCGGTGAAGTTGGTCAACGCTTGCAGCTCGGAGGTATTGCTGCCGATGGCCAGCTCGGGCGGCGGGTTTGCGTTGGTCCAGTTGATATACGCTGGCACCGCCCTGGCGGCCGCGGTGCGGTCGTTACCGGGGTTAGGGTGCCTAAGGTTCTGCGCAGTCCCGCTATTGGTGAACATGGTGGACTTGTAGGCCGTGGAGAACACCTCGGTTACGACCCCACCGGCGTGGGCGACAAGGCCGCCAGCCTCCGGACGGTTACGTTGCGACGGCGTGGTAAGCTCAGCCATAACGGCGGTGTTTTCATCATACGCGTACTTCGGTTTCAGCACCGTCAAGCGGTTCAGGGCCACGAACTCGGACAGCCCAGTGGAGCCGAAGTGGAACGGCTGCTCACCCGTAGGTGGGTTAACCACGGCGGTCTCTGGCCGGGACACACGTCCGTTGGCCGATACGATGTAGCGGGTATGCCGCCCCGGCACCCCAGCAATGGGGGCCGCGAACGACCGGGCGTAGAAGCCGACCTCGCTCACACCATCGGAGATGTTGTCGAGGACAGAGCGCTCATACTCAGTACCTGTAGCCGCACTGTCTGTTTGGTTGGCCGTCACCTGTACACGCATCTCGTAGACCAGAGTCAGCGAGTTCGCCAGGTTCATACGGAACGTAAGGTCCTGGTTAGCCCGGTACTGAACATGCATCGGGATAGTAGCCGGGATGTCCGTGTCAGCGAAGCCCAGGGTGCGCATGTTCAACGTGAACGCACTGAAGCCGGTCGGCGTGCCCGAGCTTTGGATGGCCTGGAACGCCGTAGGCATCTGGGAGGTCATCTCTACCTCGCCCTGGTCCACGTTGCTCTTCCACACACGCAAGAACGTGCGCACGTTGATGGGCGGGAATAGAGAGGTCCCTCCGCGACCCAGGAGTATGGACCAAGCATTATCTACGTCCTTTGCCAGATCCAGGGTAGAGTTCTCGAACTGCTGTGCCACGGCACCACCGGAAGAACGCAGGTCAACCTGGACCCTGCGTACGTGTGTTGCCGCTGTCGTGCTCGGGTTATGGGTCCGGACATGGAGCGATTGGCTGAACCGGCCTGTCTCGCCGATGGCGGTCTTGACCAATAGCAGGGTGTTTGCACCAGCGCTTGCAGGGTCTCCAATACGCATAATCTCATGACGGCCGGCCGGCAAGGACGGGCTTAGGTGCATCGTTGCGACGCCCATGACACCCTCGTCATCATCGAACCTAAGTGTCGGACGGGTCGACCCGTCGTCTACCGCAACCGTACCCCCTTTGATGGCAGCATTGCCTGCGTAGTCACCTTGAACTGTATCGTTACCCAGGTAGTTAACACCCGCCGAAGCCGGTGATACGTTACCCAGCGTGACCTCGTTGTCCGAGATGATGTTGAAGAACGAGGCTTGGCCGTTGCTGCCCTCACGGATACCCGTGAAGCCAGGGCGCTGCCCAAGCACAACATCTGTGGCGGTGCTGTAGTTGATCTCGGGGTCCGGCCACGCGGAGGCGAGAAGCACCTCGTAGTCCGCGTTCGGGATGGTGGTTGTGGTGCGACGCTGGCCGACCGTCTTGGTATGCAAGGCCCGCAGCTTCTCTTGCTGGAGGCGAGTAAGCGTGGTGTTAGGGTTGGAGAAGTCGACGTTATCATCCGTGATCTTAACGGTGTCGTCGAAGTCCACTCGTGTGACATCATCGGCTTCCAGTGTCCCAGCTTGGAGACGGGCGCCTGTGCGAGCCGTGCTGGCTGCGTTCCATGCAGGCATGATGAACGAGAAGCCCTGGTAATCGTCAGGGATTAGCTCGCCACTGACCTCGGTGAAGCCGTTGTGCTCCACCGTAGAGGTGCTGGCGCCCGCTCCTGCGGTGGGTTGCGTAGACGCCCGATCCCAGGTGATGCGGTTAGGGTAGCTGTCCTTGAGCAACACCACGTAGCGCGTGGGGCTTGTCAGCGTAGGCTGCGGGACCTGTCCGTTGGTGACCCGCGTCCAGCTCGACAACCGCAGCTCCGGCAGAGCCGACTCCGCGATGTAGTAGAACTCTGGTGCGTCTGCCAAGTCGCTGATAACACCGTCCAGCTGCACGTTGTCGAAGAACGAGCGGCTCTTCGGCGGGCGCAGGCGGAAGTTATCGGAGAGCGTATACTCACGCGTCCCAGTAACCAGCCGCTGGATGCGAAGCGTGCCACCAACCGGGTTGGTGATGGTCTGAGCTGCCAGGTAACGGAGCTTACCCGTGTTAGGGTTAGCCTGGGTCGTAGCTGTGGACAGGTCGTAAGGCGGGTGCACCGCTGAGCCATCGCTATAGAAGGCTCTCAGGTAGAGGCCGGTAAGGGACTCTCCAGTGTTAATCTCGAAGAAGAAGCGCTCACCGGAGTTGCCGGTGCCGCCCGTGAAGGTGGCAGGGAACGCGCCTGTGTTGCTCGGTGCAAGGCTACCACCGATGGTGTTCCTGGAGAGACCGGAGCCTGCCTCGTTCTGATATGTGTCGGGGCGTCTGCTCTCCTCGATCTCAGTGAGCTTACGGGTCTGCTCATCAGAGAGCGATCCACCGCCACCTGCCGGAGCGCCGGTAACCACGCTGAACGGCACGCGGTACTTGCTGGACAGCGTGAACGTGTCAGCCGTGGTGTCTTCGTCTACAGCCGCGAGTTTACGCGTCTGTGATGCGTCCAATGTACCAGCTGCACCAGTCGGTCCTTGAGGACCGGTAAGCCGGAATGGTGTGCCCCAGGTGGTTACCTGGTTGGCAGCTCCAGCCGGATCGAATACAACGTTAGACTCCCACACCGGGTCTGTGCCGGCAGGGATGGTCAGCGACCATGCGTCGGCTCCGGTGGAGTCGGCGCCAGTTAACTGCCCTGACAACTCAGTCCAGGTAAGGTTGCCAGGTGCGGTCAGGGTGCTGGTGCTGCGGCGGTATACACGAAGGGTGAACTGCCCCTGATCCCCATCGTCCCCGTCTTGAGCGGCAGAGAGGCCGGTGATGCTGGTAGCAGCAACGCGGTAGCGATCGGATAAGGTGTAGAGTGCGGCCCCTGTAACTCGTGTGAAGATACCGATGGTATCCCCTGGTGCGAGAGGTACGGATGCCCTAAAGTAGCGCACCATGCCCGCGTTTGCGCCGGTTCTGGTATCCAGTGAGGAGAGCGCTACATCCGTCTTTACCGTGCCGTCCGACCCAAGGTGTCGCCAACGGATATCATCCGTTAGGGTGAGCGTATCCGGGACCTCGGTGAAGATTCCGATGGTGAAGGACGAGGTGATGCCCATGATCCCGGCGTTGAAGCCACCGGGGCTGCTGTTGCCGCCGGCCAACATCGAACCGGGTACCGTGGTGTATGTAACGCCCGTGCCTGTATTGATCTGGGCCAGCTTGTTCGTCTGGTCGGTCGTGAGGCCTGAGCCGCCCCCTGTACCAATACCATCGTGGAGGTTCTGTAAGGCCGCCTCCAGGGTGTTACCCGCAACGTCCGTGGTGGGCGTGCGGGTTATACGGGAGGACGCCAGGTTACCGGTAACGCCGCTAATCGGCACCCTGTACTTGCTGGACAGAGTGAACGTGTCTGCCGTGGTGTCTTCGTCTACCGCCGCGAGTTTACGCGTCTGTGATGCGTCCGCTACGCCGTCTGCCCCGTCTGCCCCGTCGTCGCCTTGCGCACCCTGAGGACCGGTAAGCCGGAAGGGTAAGCCCCATGCCGTGATTGTGGTTGCACCACTGGAAGGATCGAAGACCGCATTAGTCTCCCAAACGGGTACTCCTTCTCCTTGGGGGATGTCTGTACGCCAGTTCCCCACACCCGAGCCGCTGAGGGCACCGCTCGAAGCCGTCCAGGTTAATAATGAGGGCCGAGTCGCAGTTCCCGCGTTACGTTGGTAGAGCCTGACAGTGTAGCTACCTTGGGCGCCTTGCAGGCCCCGCGGGCCTGTCCCTGGTGAGGGCAACCCAGTGACACTGGTGGCCGCGACACGGTACTTACTGGACAGTGTGAACGAAGTAGCGGTTGTTTGCCCTGTCTCAAGACGTACTGATTGACCGGTAGTAAGCACAATGTGCTGGGAAGTCAGGTATCTATCCTTACCAGAATTAGATGTTTCCTGCTTCGCGGCATTAGATACAACAAGAGGGGTTCCGGTTGCAACAGGCGGGTTTGCCGATGTGTATACCTGTATGCGGGCCGTGGAAATATCAGTTCCAGCATCGACCTCAAAGTACATGTTCTCGTTACCGGTAGCACCCCCGCTCCAAACGTAAGGGTGGGCGAATGCTCCCCCGGGTATGATAGTTGTGTTAGCAGGGTTGGTGTACACAAGGTTTGCACCCGGTGGGGTAGCGAATGCTGTGCTCGTTACTTCAGTGATGTCCCCGAGCTTACGCGTGTTAGAATCGCTAAGCATGCGGCCCGAGAGGTCCTGAAGGGCAGCCTCGACTGTGACGCCAGGCAAATTTGTGGTGGGGGTTCGGGTTACGCTTGGTGAAGGTAGGCGGACATCCGTCCCAAGCTCTACGTTAGTAGACTGCCGTCTACCAAAAAATATGTCTAAGCCGGTCGCAGGTAAGTCCGATACCGTCATGGGCGTTTCAAAAACCAACAACCACAGGTTCCTGGAAGTGACGTAACCCCTATTGACCGATACGTTGTTTACCGCCTGACCTGGAGCCAGCCTGCGTACGCTGGAGATTGGGATAAGCGGAGAAGTGACCGGATCAGGTGCGTCTGTAGCTGATACAGCCGTAGTGACAAAGAAATCGTTAGGTGTCAGAGTGATGTTGGTAGGAAACGGCGTGAAGACGTCCAGGCCCGGGGTACTGGGGTTCAAGACTACCCATAGACCCCCAAGGACGTCCTTGGGGTTGTGGCTACTTGTGGGCTGCCAGAAGTGTGCCGGGGTTACGAGGACATGACCCTGGTTAGCGTTGCTATGGGTCGGGAATTCGTAAAGATCGTCAAGGTTAGGGTTCGCTCCAAGCGCGGCGAAAACTCGCCAATCTGTTCTCCGTACCAGCGGCGGCGGTGTTTCAGGGGGCACAGGTAATATTCGCCTAACATCGCCTATTTCAGGGATAGTAAGATCACTGTCACAACACAGGTTAATGTGCTGCTGAAGCTCTTCCAGGGCCGCCTGTACGTCCGTAGAGGTCAGACCCAGACTCGTGGATGGCGTTACAATCCCGCCACTGGCCGGGATACGGTACTTCCCTGACAACGTGTACAGGTCATAGGTAGTGGTCTGCCTACGCAGGCGCAGGAAACCGCCGGCCGGAACCGTAATGGCGTCATCGGTGAGGTACCGGGAGATGTTGGCGGCAGCACCTGTCTGGACGTCTGCCGCATCTCCGGACACGTCTACACGTGTGCCCATGAGCATGGAGCTGGAGTCCTGTATCTCTATGGAGAGGTTGTCCCTGCCATCGACAGTGGGCACCTCGAAGTAGAACCGGCGAGTGACGGATGCTCCTGTGGTGTTGCTGTAGAAGGCCGGGAAGGTACCAGAGCCATCCGGGGCAGTTGCTCCGGCGTTGGCAGGCCTAACGGCTGCACCCATGGCATCCGGGTAGGTGATGGTCACGCCTTCGTTAACGTCGGCCAGCTTACGCATCTGTGAGGCTGTGAGTCCTGAGCCGCCAGAGTTTGCGCTAAGACCATCAATCTCTGTTTGAAGCTCATTAAGCGCCCCTTGCACTGTAGTAGCCGCAAGGTTTCCGGAGGCGGTATTGGATACCGTAGTAGCAGGCACCGAACCTACTAACCCACCCACAGGTACTCTGTACTTGCCGGACAAGGTGAAGGTGAGCGAGTCACCGGATCGGGTAGCGACAGTTAAAACGTCACCGATGCTTAGGTTAAACGTACCTGGTATCCGATAACGGTCTGTCGCTGTCCTTGTGTCGGCAATCGGGATTGCTGAAGACAGTGGAATATCAGTAAGCACTGCGCCGCTGGAGTTAGTCTTACGGAACCGGAGAGTCTCAGGTAGAGCAGTTCCAGCGGGCAACTGCACAAAGAAATAGCTATCCTGACTTGTGACTGATGCTGTTCTCGGTACGGCTGCGAAGTTGATATTATTAAACGTGGACCCATCCGACTCGCTCGACCCAACGGCGAGGGTGGCCCCTGAAAGGTTGGCGTAGGTGAAGTTGTTCACCTCTGTGATGTCGGCAAGCTTCCTTTCGGAACTCGCTGAGATACTCCCTCCACTACCACCGCCCCCTGTGCCCGCCTCCCCTTGTGGCCCCGTTAGGCGGAATGGTACGCCCCAGTTCGCGATGGTGGTGGGACTGGCACCCGGGTTGAAGACTGCGTTAGTCTCCCACACAGGATCAGTGCCGCTGGGAACGGACGTTGCCCACCCATCCGCGTTGTTGGTCAGTAACCCCGAGGACGCCGTCCATGTAACTGTAGGCGCGGAGCTAAGCGTGCTGGTTGTGCGCCGGTAGAGCCTGACCGTGTACCTACCCTGGGCGCCATCATCACCGTCGCTACCGGGGTTACCTGGTGTGCCAGGAGTGCCAGGAGTTCCGGGAGTTCCGGGAGTACCTGCGGCCCCATCAGCACCGGTAAGACGGACTACGGTGCCCCAGGCGGTGATCACCGCAGGGTTAGCTGGATCGAACTGTGCTGTCACCTGATACAACGGGTCATCGCCGCTCGGTATGGCGAGGCTCCAGCCGGATGCGTTGGCAAGGCCGAGCGTCCCCGGTGCGGTCCAATTTACATCGGTAGGCGTTACAGGCGCTGTGTCTGAGCTGGAGCGCAGGTAAAGCGATACGTCGTAGATACCCTGTGCACCCTGTACACCAGCGGGGCCTTGTGCCCCCGCCTGGAACGGGATGCTCCATACAGTGACGGTGGTGCCGCCCCCAGCCGGGTTGAAGAGGGCCGTGATCTCGTACAGCGGGTCATTACCGGATGGTACCGTGAGGGACCAGCTTGACGCGTCGCTGCCTGTCAACGTTGCAGCCGTGGCGCCGTCCTGTGCTGTCCAGGTAAGGTTATCTGGCGCGGCTGTGAGGGCCGTGGAGCTGCGCTGGTATGCCCGCACCGTGTAGGCCCCTTGCGGTCCAACAGGACCAGGCACGGGAGCCGGTAGGCCGGTGACACCCGTCGCGGGGATACGATATTTGGACGACAGGGTATACGTATCAAAGGTGCGGCTCTGGATGCGTAGACCGTTACTGGCTGGACTCGTGATGCGTTGGAGCACACGGTAGCGGTCCCGGTTAGTGTTGGCGTCCGGAAGCGGCACCGAGTTAGACAGATCATAGACCGTCTGATCGCTGGAGTCGCTGTTGTTAGTGCTGGTCAAGAATAGTCCGGTCAAGGGAGTGCCGGTAGGCAGCTCGAAGAACACCTCGGCGTTAGTCAGCGTCGTGTCCAGCCGGTTAGTGGTGAAGGTGGGCGGGACGAGTCCGATGCCCGCGTTTGTTACAACAGCGAATGCTCCAGGGTCGCCCTCGGTGATGCCCGCCAGGGCGCGCTGGGCGGATCCAGTCAGGGCCGTTTGTTTGGTGTTAGCGTCTTCCTGTAGCTCGTTCAGTGCAGCCTGCACATTCGTAGCTACAAGGTTCGCCGCAGGGACGTTAGATACATTGGCGGCCGTAGAGGCTCCGCCTCCACCTCCACCCGTACCAATATCATCGTGGAGGTTCTGTAGGGCCGCCTCCAGGGTGTTACCCGCAACGTCCGCTGTGGGGGTGCGGGTTACGCCAGAGGAAGGTACCTGATACTTGTTCGACAGCGTGTAGCTGTCGTAAGTTGTCACACGGTATTGGAGTCGTACCGTGTCCCCTACTCGTACCCTCATGAACGAGTCCGACCGGTATCGTTGGCTTCCACTGCTCGCCCCGGGGACCGCCGTGGTGTTACCGTCGAAGTCCACGTTCTCCCGCAGTGTCCCGTCGGATCTGTAATGCCTAATATGCAGCCTACTCGTGTCGGTACCATCACGTATGTCTACCCAAATTCGGCCACCTATTTCAGCCGCTGCCGGGCCCACTACGCTGCCGAATGTGCCCGGTGTGTCGAATGTCCCAGTGGCTATCCGCCCCCCAGTCACGGCCTCGTACCTAAAGCCGGTCCCTTCGGTGATGTCGTTCAGCTTGCGCTGTGCTTCCGCAGGGAGGACAACATTACCATCGGCACCTGTGGCACCCCGAGGACCGACAGGACCGGTGATCCGGGTGACTGCGCTCCAGGTTGAAATATCTGCGGGGTTAGCCGGGTCGAAGCGGGCGTTGACCTCGTAGAGCAGGTCGTCGCCACTGGGAACCGTGAGAGACCAACCTGCGGCGTTACCAGTGCCGGACAGAGTGCCGTTAACCAGGCGCGTTACATCGGTAGGCGTTACTGGCGCTGTGTCACTGCTGGATCGCAGATAAAGCGACACGTCGTAGATGCCCTGGTCACCTTGGTTGCCCATAGGACCGGTAAGGCCTGTAGGGCCTCTTCCGCCGACCGGGCCTTGGCTACCGGCTCGGAACACGGGACTCCAGGTAGATATGTCGGTAGCACCGCTGGCCGGGTTGAACCGGGCGTTCACCTCCCACAGGTTGTCCGTGCCGATCGGTACAGTCGTGGACCAGTTACCTGCGTTGTTACCGCTTAGCGTCCCTGCAGGCACCCAGGTAACGTCCGTGGGCGTATCAGGCGCGGTGTTCCCGGCGAATCGCCTGAACAGAGCTACTATGTAGGCGCCCTGCGCGCCCGGAGCACCGTCTGCACCTGCAGGACCCTGGGGGCCGCCGCTCTGGTAGGTTACGGAGAAAGGCTCCGGATCAGTTATGGTAACATTGAAATCAGTAGGCATAATGGCTCTCTATCCTGTTCTAATGGTGAAGCTGCTGGGTGCTCTTCCTAAAATCTCGATCGCCGAATTATGACCATGAACCTGTTCACGCGGCTGCTCGTATTGGCGGCCCCCGGAGTCCCATCCGAGTAGCGCACGTATATAACGGCAATCGGTAGGGGGCCGTCGATATCGGCCGCAATGTTAAGCTCATATAGGTCTTCCGGAATAGTGAGCTGGAACACGCCATTGGGGCCGTCCGTAATAGCTACCGTAGCCGCTCCTAAGGAATTAGCGTCGTAGTTCGGGTCGGTGCTATCGAACAGGTCCAGGGACGTGACCGCGGAACTACGGGCGCCGGGACTTACTGTTCCGTGGTAGAACTCGGTCGCGACCTCCAGGGTGTAGCCGGAGATATTAAGGGCGTTATTCGCTGTGTTCCTAAGAACACCGGTTAAGCGATGCTGTTCGCCCTGCAGGACCTCTATTTGGAGGACGTTATCCGCTCCTCCTAAAAACTCTTTGATATTACTTAATCGTGGCATTCTACGACACCGCCTCTGTCAATGGGGGTGCGGACGGAGTGGTCTGCGGGATGACTGTGCCGCCGCTCAAAAGGAACCCGACCGCAGCCATAATCACCGCTCCGAGCACGATGCGGGTCAACCAGCGTTGGCTCTCGAGTTGGTGCTTCTGCGTATCAACTATCATGTTCAAGCGAGTGCACATCTCGGCGATGGCTATCTCCAGGGCGCGTATTCGTTCCTCGTGGTGTTGATATGCTTGTTCCGTGTCCATTATCAATACTCCAGGGTGACTAAACCGTCCGAACCAGCTGCTCTCGAACTGCCCCCGTTACCGCCTACTCCTCTGGCAAGCGTGTATAACGGGGTTGTGGAACGGGTGCCTAAACTCGCTGTACTGGTACCCGAACCCCCGCCACCTGCGACGGTCACGGTACCCAGGGTCGCGTGCACGATACTGCTGTTACCGCCGTCGACTCCTGTGGTTACGCCACCCGTAACAAGGGCACCGCCGCTACCTACGGTGATGCCTATGCGCGCCCCGGGGGTTACTACGTAGGAGCCGGTGACGAAGGCACCGTTCGCTCCGTTCGTGCTACCCCCGCCTTCACCGCCGCCGACAAGCGTAGCCCGCACCATATACACATCGGCCGGTACGGTCCAGCTGCCGCTACTGGTGAAGGACGCGATACGTAATCCATTCTGGTTCGCGTGCGTGATGTTATTCTTTAACGCAGTAAGCAACTCCGCCGTCAGCGGGGAACCGGCGTCCGTTATCAAGGTGGTTGGGTCTGTCCAAGGCATATATCAGGTCTCCTAAAAGAGTTGGTACGCGGGCTGGCCGTCGGCAAATGCGCTGCCGGTGCCTATTAACCACGTTCCGTGCGCCTTCTGCACATCCGTTGCGTTGTCATAATCGTCCGGGTAGTTATTCGGTGCTATCCGACCAAAACG
>WLWE01001552.1_pt1 | contig 16570 bp, 24 predicted proteins | sample 6718301 | NCBI WGS metagenome assembly WLWE01 (sample SAMN12718691, study PRJNA515312) | sponge metagenome | isolation source: marine sponge | host: Mycale hentscheli | place: New Zealand: South Island, Marlborough, Capsize Point | collected 2003-05-01 | reverse complement strand
ACTTTAACAGGTATTGATAGCACTTATGATGTGTACCAACTTGTTACTACTAATGTTGTACCTGTAACAAATGCAGTTTTTTTACATATGAGATTTACAGAAAGTGGAACACCAAACACAACTTCAAATTATGATAGAGCAAACAAACAACTATCAGCAGGTGCTTCTTTTGGTAATGCAAGTAACACTAATGAAGATAAAACAGAATTAACTTGGCAACAATCAAACACAAGTACTTTATCTGTACAAAACAACTTATACATTTTTAATGCAAATAATTCATCAGAATATACTTTTTTTACTTTAGAAAATGTTGGTTGGGAAAATTCAGTAGGGCAGTCTTTTGGTAGAGCAGGTGGTGGTGTATTTACTGTAACATCAGCAGTTGATGGCTGTAATATATTTTTTTCAAGTGGAAACATAGCAAGTGGCTCAACATTCACATTATATGGTTTAAAGAAGTAATTAAATAAAGTATGATAAGATAGAAAGGATAAATTATGGCAACATTAGAAGAACTAACAGTAGTAGCAACTCAAGAAATTGAGGAAGCTAAGCCAATGTATAAGCAAGTCAATAATGAAAGACTTGAATTTACTGATAGTGATTATGAACAAGCTATAACAGATCTTGCTAACAGTAAGTATAATGATCAACAATTTGGTTATATACAAGCTAGATCAGAGGCTTATGGATCTGTACAAGATCAACTTGATATGCAATATTGGGATGGTGTCAATGGCACTACTCTTTGGGCAGATCATATAGCACAAGTTAAAGCAGATAATCCAAAACCTGAATAAATTGTCTTAGATTACAGCTAATCTATACTTATAGGAGGTTGGCTATGGATTTAGAGCAATTTTCACAACAACAGGGATATAAACACACAGGGCAGTTTTCACATAGGAATTTTATTCTTAAAGATGAAAAAGCCAAAGAAATATTCCTTAAAATAGCTAAAGAAGCAGAAGAGAAACACATATCTGATACTGTTGCAGCTCAATATTTAGTATTTAATCACAAAGAGTTTGAACATCTTAGTTACAATACAGTAAGAAGATATTTTAAGGATTATAGGTATGGACTCTTTAGATAAGTTTGCTCAAACAAGATCCACAAAGCCTACACATAATAAAACTAAGGTTAATCATCCTAAAGGCTTTGAGCCTAGTGTTTACTACTCAGAAAAGACTAAATCAGGAGAGATAGTATCTAAACCACAACCAACTAACAATGTTGATTGGCAGGAGCAATTAGAGTCTTATTTTGGTGTTGATGCAGGTAATTATAGAGTTGTTGAAAATACTGCAGAAATAAGGTTTTGGGATGTCAATGCAGGAATGGGGCAGATAGAAAGACTGTATTACTTTAAAGCTAAGATAGTATCTAATGAAGTCTATATGCCAGATGAGGACTTTAAAAAGCTTTTACAGTTAGCTAGTAAGAAAAAGCCACTACCTAAACAAAAAGTAACTAAAAACACTAAAACTTTTACTATTGCTCTTGCAGATTTTCAGATTGGTAAGGGTGGCACAGAAGAATCTATAGAGAGATTTATGAGCTATATCCCTAAGATAAAGAAGCAGGTTAAAGAGTTACAGAAGCATGAAACAATAGATCAGGTGCTGTTTGCAGGGCTAGGAGATCTAGTTGAGGGCTGTAGTGGACATTATGCCATGCAAGAGTTCCAGACTGAATTAGATGATAGACAACAGCAAAAAGTAGCAAGAAGAATGATTTACACACTAATAAAAGAGATAATGCCTTTATTTAAGAGAGGATTAGTTGCTTTTGCAGGTGGTAACCATGGAGAAAAAAGACAAAATGGTAAAGCTTACACTACTTTTGGAGATAATAAAGATGTTATGTTGGCAGAGGAGCTGCAGGAAATATTTAAAGAAGCTCCTGCATATAAAGATATATTAGACTTTATCATCCCAGAGAATGAACTATCTTTAACTTTTGATGTATCAGGTGTTGTTATTTCTATACTACATGGGCATCAGATGAGATCAGGGGCAAATTCACAGGCTAAATCAAGAAAATGGCTATCAGATCAAGCTTTTGCAAGAAATTCTATAGCTGATTCAGATATTTTATTGCATGGACATTATCACTACTTTTTAGCTTATGAAAGTTCAGATAGGCTTATAGTACAAGCTCCAACACTAGATTCAGGCTCTGAGTGGTTTGAAAACACTAAAGGGGATAAATCTAGGGCAGGAATGTTAACTCTAGTAATTGGAGGAATGGAAAAATGGGATTATATTAAGGTTATAAGGTAAATATGAAACTTGAGATATTAAGATTCAACAGTTCTAATGATTTCACTTCTGGAATCCTATTTGATGTGAGCAACAATAAAAGAAAATTTTTATGCTACACCCTAGAGGATCAAGCACAAACACAAAAAGTATGGGGAGAAACAAGAATTCCTGCAGGTACTTATAATCTTTCACTTAGAAAAGAGGGTGGTTTCCATACAAGATATGCAGCTAAATTTGGTGGATTTCATAAAGGAATGATTCATGTAGATGATGTTCCTAACTTTAAATTTATATTATGGCACATTGGAAATGATGATGATGATACAGCAGGATGCTTATTAGTAGGCAAAACTTCACAGGATAACTTTATAGGAAGCTCTACAGTAGCTTATAAGGAGATCTATCCAGATATTGCAGGTGCAATCATTAGAGGAGATGAGGTTACAGCAACTTATATTGATTATGATGGACAAATTGTTGACAACAATGCTAAGGATCATGTTATGAACATCCCACAAGTTACAAAGATTCAGGAGGATATTATGGATATATTATCAACAGAAATTAAAAGTTTAAAAACAGAAGTAAAAGCATTAAGGCAAACAATCATTCTTAAAGGCTTACATCCTAAATAATCAAAAATGAAATTACAATGTAATTCCTGTATGGATAAACTAGAATTAATTAATAATGCTTTTGTCTGCATTAATAAACAATGCACACAGTTTAAAAAAGTACAAACAAAGATGAAAGAAGAGGAATAGTATGTCAGATGAATTAAAAGACTTATTAGAGAGATGTATATGGACTTTTGTGGAAGCAGCAACTTCTGCATTAGTTATAACACCTGCATTAGGTATTGATATTTCTAATTTAGAGATAGCTGCATTATCAGGTGGAGCTGCAGTAATGTCTGTATTAAAAACTTTTGCAAAGAAAAAAATAAGCTAAACTAAAAGTAGATTGTTATCATTCAATAACTAGAACTTGAAAGGACTAGCAATAGCCTTTTCAGGATCTGAAAATAAAAAAGAGGAGATTTGTATCTCCTCTTTTTTTGTTTAAAAGATGGCTCTAGTAAGGGCTACATACATAATATACAAAGGGGAGTATATTTTAATTAATCTACTAGAGCCAATACCATTATAACTAATGGTTGGAACACAAAATAATTTATATCTGCTTTTTAACTTATTGTCCTAGTAGTTGTTTATAGTGTTCAATACATACAAAATATTTTTCTAGCTCTTAGGAAAAGAATATTTGATTAAAGATCAACAAAGTGGATTAGCTAGACCATCTTAACTAGGGTTAAAGCCTATTACTTCACATATTTAAATGTTCACTAAATTGAGTTCATTCTGGTTTTTGGGAGGGAGTGACACAGGGTAAGTTCCACCTCTACTAAAGACTGAAAGCCCCTGAGCCTATTAAAGGGCTCTGGGCTTTCTTACTAATAATTCTTTGAAAGGTTGTTGACTTTGTGACAAATAGTTTATATATTAGTTATATAAGAAAGGGGAATTAATTATGTTAATTCAAGAAATAATCTATCTAGGCTTTGTAGTCTATGGAGTTATATCTCTATTACTAACATTGGCTTATGTAAGCTTAAAACTAGATGATAAAAGACTAAGAGAAAATAAGAAAGATCTGTATGATGTTACAGATTTTGAGTCAAGACTAAAAGAGGGGGAAGTTCTTAATTGGTGCAACTTGTTTACAGGTACACATCACTTTGATGCTCCTGCAGATGATGGAAACTTTGTCTGCTTAAAATGTTGGACTTATGAGGGTTATGAGATGGAGGGAGTATAATGGCATTACCTAAATTCTTAGAGGACTATACAACTGTTGATGAACTTATTAGCAAAATGAATAAAGAATATCCTAACTGTAGATTAGTTGCAGAGATGGTTGATAATGGAGATGACTGGGTTATCTTCAAATCATCTTTCTATGAGAACAAAGAAGATACTGAGCCTAAAGCTACAGGCTATGCTAGACAAACTAAGGCAGATCATAACTCTTGGTTTGAGATGGCAAGTACTAAAGCTAATGGTAGATGTTTAAGAGTTGTATTTTCTGAATCAACTACAGCAGAAGAGATGATTGGGATAGCTCCTAGCAAAGAAGCAGCTCCTCAAAAATCTATAGAGAAAGAGTTAGATAAGGCAGGAATAGAGTTTGAAGATGTTTCTGTAAGTCAATCTCATGTTATAAACAACATAAAGTCTTTTGCTATGGATGTTGCTAGTGAGAATAAAACTAATGCAGCTAACTGGTATGCACAGGCTTTAGGACAACTTGGCATAAATGAAAAACAACTAGACATTAACAATATGCAAACTGTTAAAAATAAAATACAAGATATTGCAACAGAACTACAGGTAGGTGGTGCATAATGTTAGGGCTATTTGGTAGAAATAAACCTTTATCAGTTGTTGAAGATATACAACTAGAGAAAGAGCCATCAGAATTTAGAAAAGTGCAATATATTTTGGAACTAGAGGGCTTTATATGTTCTCTAGATCCAGAGTTTAATAAGAATGGCAATCTTAGAAAAGCAGTTAACAGGCTAAGAACTCAATATAATGCTCTTATTTATACTGAGGTTTGTAACTGTGCAAATAAACAATATGCAAAGCTAAAAAAGAATGGAAGTCCTTTTATGCACAATGCTTACATTAAGGACTGGGCATTATGAAAAAAGTTATTGTTAAATTTATTGGGGTTAAAAAATATCTAGTTAGAGATGATGCTGATCCTAAAAAAATCAAGAGTATGTTTAAAAAAGACTTAGAGCTTTTACCACCTGTTTGGGCTAACAACATTGAAGCAGTTATGTATGCTAAAGATGTTCCAGAGGCAGAAGAGGAATGATTAGTTTAACTTATAGTAAAGAGGGATATAAGTTTCCAGAACTTCCAATACAAACTACTATTTTAGATCCACCTTATAATATTGGATTTGATTATAAATCTGATTTTAAAGATAAAATGACTCATGATGAATATAATGAATTTATTTATGATTGCATTGAGGGTTGTTATCATCATTCAACTGATGATGCTAATTTATTCTTAATTAATTATCCTGAAATAATATTTGATTTATATTTAGCTATTAATAATAGCTCTTGGAATATTAATCAATTTATTCAATGGGTTTATCCATCTTATCAAAGATCTAATAAAAAATTTACAAGAGCTAGTAGAACTATATTGTGGTTATCTAAAAATAATTCTAAAGCCTATTTAGATAGAGTAACTCAGCCATATAGAAATCCTACAGATGCAAGAGTTAAAAAACATATTGCCAATGGTAGAACAGGAACAAATCTTTATGATTGGTGGGAAATAAATATGGTTAAAGGTAATTCTAAAGAAAGTTTAGGATATGTTAATCAAATACCTTATGAGCTTTTAAGGAGATTAATACTAATTACAACAGATATAAATGATGTTGTATATGATCCTATGTGTGGCTCAGGATCCACAGTATTTGCAGCTGGGCATTTACAAAGAATAGGTATTGGATATGATATAAATCCAAAGGCTAGAGATATTTGGAATAAATATTCAAATAACCCTTTTACTGAAATAGAAAGCAAAAAATGAAAGTATTAGAACTCTTTGCAGGTAGTAGTAGCTTTAGTAATGTTGCAGCTACCTATGGCTTTGAAACTTTTACTATTGATAATGGATTAGATTTAAAGACACCTGATCATTATGCAAAAATTGATTTAGTAAAAGATATTTTAGAGCTTAATATAGATGAAATACCTTTTAAGCCAGATATTATATGGGCTAGTCCACCTTGCACTACATTTAGTATTGCTAGTTGTGGACATCATTGGAATGCACCAGATGAAAGTGGAATCAGAATACCTAAAACTAATGCTGCTGAAACAGGATTATTATTGCTTGAAAAAACAATTTGGATTATGAATGAACTACAGCCTAAATATTATTTTATTGAAAATCCTAGAGGATTGATGAGAAAAATGGGAGCTGTGGAACACCTCAACAGATATACAGTTACTTATTGCCAATATGGAGATAATAGAATGAAGCCAACTGATATCTGGACTAATTTAGATTGGAAACCTAAAGCTATGTGTCAAAATAGAAAGCCTAATAATATATGTCATCATGAGAAAGCTCCTAGAGGATCTCAAACAGGAACTCAGGGATTAAAAAATAATTATGAAAGATCAAAAATTCCTTATTTTCTTTGTAGAGAAATAATACATACAATATTGCATAAACAAAATGATAAGTAACATTCTTTTTTATTTAAAAAATCTTATTTTTAAATGGAATCAAACACCTAAAGAATTTAGATCTTTTATGTGTTTTTTGTGTAAGGATATTTATAAGTTTCCAACACAAAGTAAAGACTATATTATCTGTAATGATTGCTTTGATATTTTAAGATGATAGAACTATTTATAGGTTGCTCTTTATTTCTACAAACAGTTATAACTGAGCAATCTATAGATGATTATTTTCTCTGTAATCACTTACAAGATGTTAAACAATGGTATTACAAAACAGAACAGCATTTTGGAGATGATACTTTGTTTGCACTAGCTGTTATGTCTTGTGAATCAGATGGCAGGGCTAAGGCTACAGGTTATAACACAGATGGCTCTATTGATCAGGGCTTATTTCAATTTAATAATAGAACTGAAAAATGGCTTGAAAAAGATATCTATAATGAAGAACTAGATATGTATGATGTAGAAACTAACATAAAGGCAGCTAGATGGCTTTCTTTTTATGATGGTTGGCATCATTGGAACAGTAGTAAACATTGTTGGGGGAAATATGCCAGAAGTTAATAAAAACAATAGAAGATTTTTTGTAGAGGATGAATATAATTTATATGATGTTAAAAAGGCTAGACCATTTTGGCAAGATATATGCACAGTTAATGGATGGGATATAGTTAAAGATGATGAGGATTTTAAGGAGGACTTTGTTTGCCAGATCAATAATGAATTATATTTTATGGAGTTACAGGTTGTTGGTTATTGGCATAATTTTGACTTATCTCATATCTCTAATGTAAGAATTTCAGCAAGTAAAGTTAAATTACTAAGAGAAAAAAAGAATGGTGGTTTAGTATTTTTAAACTGTGTTCCTAATAGATTTTTTGCTATTCATGTAGATCAAGTGACTGAGAATATGAAAAAAGACTCAGTAAGAGAACAATTTTATGAAATACCTCTAAGAAGCATTAATGTTAATGAAGTTAATGTATTAGATAGAGATTTATGTGATTGTTTAGAAAATCATTTACCAATTATGAAAAGAAGTGGTGGCAGAATGGCTTTTGGACAAAAAGATTACAACATAAGGGGGGCTAATGGAATATGCTGCTGATGATATAAATTATGGCTATATGAGCATTCTTATGCACATTAATTCAGAATATACTTTAATTGACAAGATAGAGAACATAAGAGAGATAGATGGCACAATAGATCATCCTGTATTTGGTACTAATAAAGGTGGTGTTTCCTTTACTTTATTTCTTAGAGGCTTTTATACAGTTTTTGAGGCAGTTATGAACTTTGGAAATAGGTTTGATGTTTATGTAGTTAATGAACAGGGCAATACAACTATGATTGATGAGGATTTAGACCATTTAATCTCTCTACTGCATATACTTTATATAAATAAGAAAGCTGAGGAGGATGATTTGCTTAACAGGGCTTTAAATCCACACACTTACAGAAAAGCAGCAAAAAAGATGTTCTATAATGAAGATCCTCCATTTTAATGCAATTATTTAATGGAGATTGCTTAGAAGTTATGCAGGATATTCCTGATAACTCAATAGATTTTATTTTAACTGATCCACCTTATGGAACTACTGCTTGTAAATGGGATTTTGTAATACCTTATGAGCCTATGTGGAAAGAATTAAAAAGAATTAGAAAAGATAATACAGCAATAGCACTTTTTGGAACTGAGCCATTTAGTAGTCATTTAAGATTAAGTAACATAAAAGAGTATAAATATGATTGGATATGGGAAAAATCAAAGCCTTCAGGATTTTTAAATTCAAAAAAACAACCATTAAGAAAATGTGAATATATATCTTTGTTTTACAAAAAACAATGTAATTATTATCCACAAAATTTAATAAAGAAAAATAAACAAAATTCAAATTCTGGATTTGAAAGAACTTATGGCAAAGTTAATAAAAATTTTAAACAAGATGTAACATACACTAATTATCCAAATAATTTATTAAAATACAGTAATATGGTTGGTAAAAATGCAATTCACCCAACACAAAAGCCAACAGAACTTCTTGAATACTTAATAAAAACTTATACACAAGAAAATGAAACTGTTTTAGATTTTACAATGGGAAGTGGCTCAACAGGTGTTGCTTGTGTAAATACCAACAGAGATTTTATTGGAATAGAGTTAGACAGGGAATACCATGCAACAGCAACTGCCAGAATTAAAGAAGCATCAAGAAATTAAGTTTGTACAAGCTGCAACAGATTTTATTGATCCTCCAACACAAGATATTCTATGGAGATATGGTAAAATTCTTTTTCAAGTTAAGTCAGAGCATGGTGCTATTTCCTACTTTATAGAAGAAAATAAAAAGAAAGTAAAAATTTCAAGATATTTGATTTTTCCTGTAAATTGATACTATGGCAGACAATGGTTTCACACAGAAAGAGATGCTCCAATTAGTGCTAAATAAATTAGATGACCTAGAAGATAAACTAGAGAACAAATTGGATAAGTCAGAGTTTTATAAAGTGTTAGGGATAGTAGCTACTTTTATATTAGTTATTGGCTCTTTAATGATGTAATGAAAGCAACAGTTAATTTAAATCAGGTGTTACAGGGTGGGTTAGCTGCTCTTGTTGCTTGGTTATTTCAAACAGTTAATCAGTTACAATCACAAGTAGCTGTGTATATGGTGCAAATAGAAAAATTAGAGGAAAGCATTATAGGTTTAGCCATGAGGGAAAGAGAGCTAAATTCTGCTCTAACAGATGTTCTTATTAAGCTTGGTGGTTAATGATTGAATTTTTAGTTGTACTCTGGTTAAGTCTTAAAAAGAATAAAAAAAATGTGTAAATGCACAATTCTTTGCTGTGGTTGTTCTCTGCATTGTAAAAATAAATAATATTTAAGTTATACTGCTTTTATGGATTATATAGATGATATGTCTTTAGCTCTACCTAATCAACAACAGGTAGGGGAATCTAATGTAGATTTTAAGAGATTTCAGTATTATTTGGGCTTAGGTGCATCTAGATCCTATGAAAAAGTTTCCAATAATTTCACTATTACAGATAGAAGAGTTAAGCAAATAGCTGTTAAACATCAATGGCAAGATAGGATAAAAGCTATAAATAGAATGCTAAATGAGCAGATAATTAATGAAGTTTTAGCTCAGGTTGGAGAAACTGCAAGAGATTTAGCTGATGAACTTAAACCACTTGTATTTAAGATTATTAATGAAATAAATGAAAGAGATTTAGCTTCAATGAATCCTACAGAACTTAAAGGAATACTAGATGTTTGCTATAAGATGGTTAGTCAGATTTATGGCTTAGGAAGTCCACAAGTACAAGTAACACAGGTTGAATATCCACAGATTAAGTTTAAGTGGGATTGGGAGCAGGATGATGAGCCAGAGTATTAGTAAAAGTTTAAAACATTCTTTAAAAAATCCTAATGATGTTATTTATACTCCAAAAGAATTAGCCATTAATTGTATTAATAGTTTTGACTTAAAAACAAATGATATTGTTCTAGATCCTTTTTTTGGTAATGGTATATTTTTTAATAATTATCCAGATTATGTTAATAAACAATTATGTGAAATTGAGCCTCCATTTAATAAAGATTTTTTTGAATTTAATGAAAATGTAGATTGGATTATAAGTAATCCTCCTTTTAGTATGATTAGCAAAGTTTTAGAACATACAGTAAATATAACTAAAAAAGGGTTTGGATTTATATTACCTGCTTATGCTTTATCACAAAAAAGACTTAGGATTATAAAAGAAAATAACTTTGCAGTTACAGGCATAAGTTATTTTTATGTTACAGAATGGTTTGGGTTTCCTGTAATTTTTATAAAAGTTCAAAAAAATAAAGAATCTATATTTTTATTTGAAAGTAAAAATTATGGCTCAAATAATTAAAGCAACTCCACCTGATTTACATTCTGGACAAATAGAAGTAATACAGGCACTAGAAGAGAAAAGGTTTATTATTGCTGTTTGTGGCAGGAGATGGGGTAAAACTACTCTTTCCTTAGTTGCTGCTGTAGATCAAGCTCTTAAAGGTTTAAAAGTATGGGTTATCTTTCCTGTATATCCACAGGCTTTAGAAAGTTGGTTAAATCTAAAAAGTTTAGTTAGACAACTACCAGAGGAATATGCAGAAGTTAGAGAAGTAGAGAAAAGAATAGTTTTAAAGAATGGTGGCTCTATACAGATTAAATCAGCTAATAAGCCAGAAACTCTTAGAGGTGCAGGTGGTATCAGCTTAATTATCTTTGATGAGGTTGCTTATCAAGAAAAAGAAACTTGGGAAACAGTTAGACCAATATTATCTGATAGCTTAGGTAAGGCTTTATTTATCTCTACTCCTAATGGGATGAACTGGTTTTATGAGCTGTTTGATAATGCTAAGAGGAGAAAAGATTGGGCAGTCTTTCATTATCCTACTGAAAATAGTCCTAGAATCAATAAAGATGAGTTAGCACAAGCCAAAGAGGAACTAGGCTCATTAGTTTATGCACAAGAGTTTTTAGCAGAGTTTACAGAGGTAGGACACATGTTTAAAAGAGAATGGTTTGCTTATTATGATGTTATTGCAGGGGATGATCCAGAATATATATTTGAAGATGAAGTAGTTAAACATAGTGAGCTAAGTATCTTTGGCACTATGGACACAGCTTTAAGTATTAAGGAAACAGCAGATTACTCAGTAATAATGGCAGTAGGATCAACTCCTAGTGGTAAGCTTTTAGTATTGGATATATTCAGAGATAGACTAGAAGCTCCAGAGCTACTACCTAAAATAGAATCAATGATTAGTAAATGGAACATGGCTTGGCTAGGTGTAGAGGATTCTAGTTTTGGTTTGGGTATTATTCAGATGGCTAGGAGGCAGGGTTTGCCTATTAGAAACTTAAAAGCAGATAAGTCTAAGACTGCAAGAGCAGTTCCTGCAGCTGCAGGGTGTGAAAATGGTACTATCTACTTTTTGAAAAATGCTAAATGGTTAGTAGAATTTGAAAGAGAATTAACTAGCTTTCCATCTTCTGGATCTCATGATGATCAAGTAGATGCTCTAGCTTATGCAGCTAGATTTGGTATAGTTAGAAAAACAACATGGAGTGTAACCTAATTGGGAATAGCAGACAACATCAGAGGCTTTTTTAGTCAACAGGAAGTCAATACAGAAAAGAAAACATTTAACAACTTTCCAACATCACAGGTAGTCTTTCCTTTTAATACTGATGCAGGTTTCTTTAGTGGCACTAATCAGATGAGTCCAGAGGGCAACTCAGCAGCATTATCTTGTTTAAATGTTCTTGGTACAGCATTTAGTGAGCCACCACTTAAAGTGTATTTAAAAACACAAGAGGGAGAAGAGTATGTAGAGAATCATCCTGCTGCAATACTTTTAGAAAATCCTAATCCAAATATGACTGCTAATTTAATGAATAACTATATTGTTACTTCTGTAGCTGTGTATGGAGATGCTTTTATATTAAAACTAAGGAATGATGCAGGTGCTGTTGTACAGCTTATTCCTTTACTACCAGAGATGGTTGAGGTTAAGGGTAATGATGAAAAGTTAATTACTAAGTATCAATACAAACAAAAAGGCAACACTTTAGACATTATGCCAGAGGATATGATACACCTAAGAGAGAGAATAGATCCTAGAAATCATAGAAGAGGATTAGCTCCACTTAGATCAGTTATGGTTGAGATTTTAGGAGATGCTGCTGCTTCACAAATGGGAGCTGCATTAGTTAAGAATACAGGTGTTCCTAGTGTTGTCATTAGTCCTAAGAATGATTTATCAATGACAAGTGATGAGGCAGAGAATATAGCTGAGGTATTTGGTAGAAGATTTGGTGGAGAGAACAGAGGCAGACCATTAGTAATTTCTGGTGGAGAAGTTGATATCCAAACACTTTCTTTTAGTCCTAAAGATTTAGAGATAGGGAAACTTAGATATATTAATGAAGAGAGAATATCTGCTGTTCTTGGTGTTCCTGCAATATTAGCAGGACTAGGAGCAGGACTAGAGAGAGCAACATATTCTAATGCTAAAGAATTAAGAGAGTTTTTTACTGAGCAGAAGTTAATTCCTATGTGGAATCACTTTGCTAATGAGTTCACTAAACAACTTTTATTAGAGGATTTTGAAACTAATCCTGCTTACTGCTTTAAGTATGATTTATCTGATGTCAGGGCTTTAAGTCAGGATGAGGATGCAACAATGGCAAGAATTGTACAGGGTTATAATGCAGGGTTTATAACTGTTAATGAAGCTAGACAAGCTAATCAGCTACCTGCTTTAGAAAATGGAGATTACTTTGTTAGAAATATGACTGTTGCAGAAGTACCTGTAGATGGATCAGAAGTAACAATGTATCATGGTACACCTATTGAATTAGCAGCTGATGAAACTGTGGAAGAAAAAGGTAAAGATGCACATGTTATAACCTCAGATGGAGAAAGAGTGCATACCTCTTGGCTAGAAAAAGATGAAGAAAATGAAGAGAAATCTATAGAAACTAAGGTAGATAATGTTCCAACTTACATACAGAAAAATGCACAAAGAGGTTTAGATCTACTTGAATTTGCAGGAGATGGACTAACAGACAAAACAAAAAGAGAGGCTAGGGCTATGGCTAATGGCACTATCTCAGATAGTAAAGTAGTCAGAATGGCAGCTTGGTTTAGTAGGCATGAGGGAGATTTAGACTCTGAGGATGCTAATGCTTATCTTTCAGGAGATAAAGAGAATCCAACTAAAGGGCAGGTAGCTTGGTTGTTATGGGGTGGAGATATCTCTAAGAGCAACAAGATGAGGGCTTATAATTGGGCTAACAAAGAAGCTGAAAAGGTTAAAGAAGAGAAATCAGAGAAGTTTGATTTATATGGTTGGGAAGAGCCAACAACTAAGTTTATTGGTTTACCTACTGTAAAAGCTATGCAAACAGATGAAGAGAAAGCTGCATATTGGAAGTCTATAGATAGCCTAAGACAAAAATGGGAAGATACTTTCCAGACTGTATATGCTAAAGAACTAAACAGACAAAGAAGAGCAATCTCCAAAGCTATTGCAGGTAGTTCAACACTAGATGCTATGCAAACAAATATAGATATAGTTATTGAAGATACTAAGTTTGATAAAGAGTTATTACCATTGTTTTATTCATTGACAGATGATTTCTCAGTAAGAACTTATGATAATCTCTTTCCTAAGAATGATGCTTTTAAGGCAGCAGATCCTGTTGATTTAGGTGTAACTGTTACAGAGGAACAAGCTATAAGAACAGTATTTGATACATTAGCTGAGTTACTTCCTGCAGGTAGAACACTTAAAAAGATAGTTAATGATGGTTTCTATAGAGGACAAAGAGAAGTTCCACCTGCTGTTGGCTCAGTATTTCAAGATGGGCAATCAGCTAGTTTCTTACAAGAGAATGCAAAGTCTGTAATGAAAGATCTAAATGACACAACAAAGAAAAGAGTATCTACCATAGTTGCTAAAGCACTTAAAGAATTTGAGGATTTAGGAATAGTTAATCCTGTTGCAGGTACACCAGAGGGAGATAAATTCTTTAATCAATTAGCTAAGAACATAAATACAGTTCTAGGTGGGCAATCACTTAACAGAGCTAAAACTATTGCAAGAACAGAGGTTGTTAAAGCTAGTTCTTGGAGTCAGCAAAGAGCTGCTAAGTCCACAGGTAAAAGACTTGAAAAAGAGTGGGTATCACAAAGAGATGGTGTTGTTAGAGAGGCTCATTTTATATTAGATAATCAAAGAGTTCCTGCTGATAGCTTTTATCTGTATAATGGAATCAAGTTAGATTTTCCTGCAGATCCTAAAGCTCCTGCAGCTTTAACTGTGAATTGCAGGTGTACAGAAGCATATATTGAGGTAATTGATGAGTGAAGAGTTAAAAAGACCAGATAATCTTTCTTTTAAGAATGCTCCTATTGAGCTAAAAGAAGATGGAGATACAAGATACATAGAGGCAGTTTTTTCATTATTTGACACTATAGATAGTGATAATGATGTAACCAAAGCTAACTCATTAAGATCAGGCTACACAGGGAACAAAGTTCCTTTAGTGTGGAATCATGATTGGAGTAAAGTCATTGGTAGAGGGATTATAGAAACAGATAATCAAAAAGCTGTGTTTAAAGGTTATTTCCTTAATACAGAAGCAGGAAAAGAAGCCTATGAAACTGTAAAGGCTATGCAAGATATGCAGCAATTCAGTTATGGCTTTCAAGTGCTTAAATCATCTAAAGGAACACATATTGATTCTAAAGGAGAGGAAGTTCCTGTAAGAATGCTAGAAGATGTAAAAGTCTGGGAAGTTTCTCCAGTACTTGTAGGAGCACAACAAAACAGCTTTGTTCAAGCTCTTAAATCAGGACTACAAACTTTTGATGATGTAGATACAGAATTTGAGGAAGTCAAACAAGATGATGAAGAGTCAAAGTATGGTAAATGTACTTATGAAAAAGATGGCAAGTGTGCTAAAGAAAAAGATTTAAAGATTTCAAGTGCTACTGATGCAAGTATCAGTTCATCCCAACAGGGTATGAGGCTTGGAGAACATGCTGTAGCTTCTCTTGAGGAGTTAAAGGCATTCACAGAGAGGATAGAAGATCTAGCTCTTTTAAGAAACTCTGAAAAAAAGACACTTAGTTCAAAATCTACAGAGATGTTAGCTAAATACTTACAGGGAGTTACTTCAATCTATAACAGGTTGGATGATGCTCTTGCAGGTTATGGTTATGATCCTGTTAAAGATGATGAGCTGTTCCTAGAAGTTCAACAGAACTTAATGGAAAATAATTAGAGAGGAAATATAATGGCAACATTAAAAGAATTAAGAGCAGAAAAAGCTCTTAAATCAGAAGATTTAGCAAAAATATTTGACTCTGTAAAGGATATGTCTGAACTTTCCTCAGATCAAAAAGAGGAAATCAAGAGAAGAAATCAAGAATTAGCTGATCTTGGAGATTCAATTACTGAACTTCAAGACTTAGAGGGAATGAAATCCCAAAATTCTGATATGATGGAAGCTTCTAAAAAAGTTTCTGGAATGCCTGTTTATGGAGAGCCAGAAGTAGAAGAAGCAAAATCTCTAGGTGGACAATTTATAGAATCAGATGCTTATAAATCTTTTGTTGATCATGGTATTAAGAATGTTCCTTTTGAAGCAAAAACTAATGTAACAACATCAGTTTGGACTAGAGATACAGTCTATCAGCAAGTTATTCCTGCTATAGAGCCTAATCCTAATCCTGCTTTGGACTTGGTAGATTCTATTAATACAGATCAAACAACTTATTACTTCTTGCAAGAAACAGCAACAAACAATGCAGCAGAAACTGCAGAGGCTGCTGCTGCTCCAGAAGATGCTTTCAGCTACACAGCTGTTACAGCTCCTGTAAGAAAATTCATCACAACTTTGCCTATCACAGCAGAGTTGCTTGAAGATCAAGCAGGTGCAAGAGCATATTTTGATGGCAGACTTGCAAATCATGTAATGCAAAGATTAGAAAAACAATTCCTAATTGGTGGTGGAGTAGCTCCAGATGTTAAAGGACTTACTCAACAAACAGGAATCAACACAATCACTTACACAGCAGGAGCATTTCCTGCAACTGTAGGTGGCAAGTTAAGAACAATTCTTGATGGTATCAAAGATGTAGAAATCAATGGAGAATTAGCTCCAGATGCTGTTTTGATGAGTCCTGCTGCTTACAATGCTTTAGTAAGTCAGGTTGATGGAAACAATAACTTCATGTTAGGTGCTTCTGCTTTGGCAGGATCTCCTACTATCTGGGGTTTACCTGTTGTTAAATCATCACAAATTGGTGGTGCTGTTTCAACAACTATTGATGCAGTTGTTGGAAAATTTGGTGGCTCTTTAGCAGTTAACCATGTATTTAGAAGAGGAATGGAATTACAGATTTCAGACTCAGCTAAAGATGGAGATTTTGGTAAAGATATACTTACAGTAAAGGCTTC
>WLWE01001550.1_pt1 | contig 16585 bp, 20 predicted proteins | sample 6718301 | NCBI WGS metagenome assembly WLWE01 (sample SAMN12718691, study PRJNA515312) | sponge metagenome | isolation source: marine sponge | host: Mycale hentscheli | place: New Zealand: South Island, Marlborough, Capsize Point | collected 2003-05-01 | reverse complement strand
GCGGAACGGGCACCCGACACAGGCGAATTTTGGCGGTTCAGGGTATCCATGCCGCTTGCACCATTCCAGACAGTCACCCCGCGACATGCGCGCCTCGATGAGCGGCCAGCGATGGGTGATCCAGCTTTCACGCGCGTCCTTGATCCGCTCCATTTCGTCGGTGCTGATGCCAATCCACTGCTCAACGCGGAAGCCTGTCGCCCACGCGCCCTTGGGTACGCCCAGCAGGCGGCGCAGCTCGGCACGGATCGGATCAATCTTAGCCTCGCGTGTACATTGCGGCGATTCATGCCCTCCTGATCCAGAAAATACGGGATCGACACAAAGCGACCAGCGACGCGATCCGCACGGGCCTGAACCTGCGCCCGCAGGTTCACGGCCTGCACGCGATGGATCGGAAACGGCAGAACATTACCACTACCGAGCCAATCCAGATGCTCGTAGACCTCGGCAGGCTCCCATGCGGTATCTGCGAAAATGGCAACATCCGGCATCGGGCCAAACTCACCATGTGCGGCCATGAGTGCAAGCGTAGTGCTCTGGACGCCAGCGCCCAGCGACAGGACTCTGAGATCGGCCTCTTCGACCGGTTCGCTGACACCGGGCCAAGTCGGGTGTTTATAGGTTTTCTGGTCAGGCAGTTGCATTGGGTCAGGAGCTCCCGTTTTGGCTGGGAGTTGGGAAACCGGTCAGGGTATCCTCAACAACAGCCTGCTTTTTTCGGAAAAGGTTGGCGCAGGGTTTCGCCTCGCCGGAATGCGCCCCTGCCTTGCTCTGGCAGCGGATCACATGCTATGGGTGCCCTACCCCTTTCGGGGTAGAGCGAGGGGGTTACATGACCCCGTGTGCTTTCAGGAAGCGGCGTCCGATTCCAAAGGTGTCGCCCTTCCTGATCAGCGCCCACGCTTCGGCGATGCGCTGTTTCAATACTTCATTGCTCATTGTCTCACCTCCTTTCATGCGCGGGTTGCGCCACCGGCTCGCTTTCATGGCGAGCCGATCTCGGTGTTCTTTTGGTGTCAGAATGATCAGGCGATAAAACTATTCTCCTTCCGGGTTTTCGAGCTTCTGGAGCCGGTGTTCGAGGGTCTCAACGTAACGGGCCAGGGTGAGATTTCCGGGGCAGCCGATCCGCTCAGCTTTCTCCGTAAGACGCGCCTCTGCCTCCTGTTCCCACTTCTCTTCTTGTGTGTCGGAAAAGGCTTTCAATTCATCGTGGTGGGCTTCGAAACCCTCTGTGTGTTCGATGTCCCAGCACGGATCTGCACACCACTGGGCTTTCAGTTCGTTGATCTCCTCGGCGGATTTCATCTCTGCCGGAAACTGAAAGCTATCCAGCCAGCTCGGCCCGTGTGTATTCCGCAAGCGATGCAAGACAGGGGTTGCGCTTGCATTCATCTACTGCTGACGGAGCTCATCTTTCCAGTTGTAACCATGCTGGATCGCGAAGGATTTCAGCGCGTCGTTTTGCTCTACCGTGATTTCAATGCGGTTCATAAACCTTGTCCTCCTTGAAGATTGCTCCGAAAAGCAGCCTTCTTTTCCTCTTCCTGCGGATCGGGATTCACGAGCGCCCCCGGTTTCCGCTTGCGGTTTGCTGTGAACACAGCAGGCCACGGAAACGGCCTGCTGGACTGCCATTGCCGCCAACACCCCTCCGCGTTTTTCCCGCGCAGGAGGGGGGGCTACAAAAAAAGGCCGTTGCAGATGCCGCCGGGATTTTTCCAATTTCTGCTTGAAGGCGTGCAAATCAAATAATGTGATCCGCGCTTTCGCGGATCTCTTCTGTCTCTTGCGAAAGGCGAAGCGAAGCTGAGGAATCGCGTAACCCGAAGGGACGAAACAAGCATGTTCTGACGACCATGCGGCCGCGGTGAAAGCTGGCTCCGGGGAGACAGATTTCACCGCATTCAGGCTGCAGGGAGACAGGGCGTGATTGGTTCGGCGTCGGAGGCCGGTGCAGCCGGCGTCCGATTAGCGACCGGTCCCGAGCTTCAGCTCGGGATTTGCCGGGATACTCTGGCTTTTCAACCACATTCAAGGCATCAATCGGCTTCCCTGTTTTGCCTTTGCGATCTCCCACCTTCAACGACCATGTCTGATGGAAATCAACGCCTGTAAGTTGCCCGACCCGGCGGAGCAAATGGGTGCAAGGTTTGGTTTTAGGCGGGCTTTGTTTAGCGCGCTGCGCTCTCCAATTTCGGGTCCGGGGGGTTATTCAGCGGCTGCGAGCGCATATAAGTCCGCTCCCCGCGAAGCGGCCAATCCTGTTGGCAATGCGGGGCGACATGCCCCGTGTTGCTACAGGATATCATGACCCGGCCGGGGTCCAGGCGCGCGGCCGGAAGCGAAGCATGGGAAAAGGGCGGTTTGCGCCGCCCTGCCCTGTCTTCAGTTTTGGTTGTCGCCGTTCTCCCGTTTCGGGAAAGCGACCATTTCGACCCCGGGGAACATGTTGTGTTTGACCTGGATCGAGGTGATGTTGCCGTGATCATCGGTGTTTACGAAGGCGACACCGCACCGGTCCCAGAAGGTTTTGCCCTCTTTTTCGCCGGTTTTGACGTTCAGTTTCATGATTTGAGTTGCCATTGTTTGATCCTCGCTTTTGCGTGTTTCGATGGACATAATTTTTGCGGGCACAAAGGGCATGTCAGCGGCTATTTTACTTCGCGATGCAAAGCCGGGCTTACCCAAGCCCAGCGGCGGAAAATAGTCGTTGAAGCTCCTGATCTTTACGCAGATCAGGAGCGGCATTCCCGTCTGCCCGCATATGTTCATCACTGAAGAAACACGTCTGCGAGAATCTTCAGTGGCAACGGGGCGAAACTGTCGCAACCGAAGAACGGCAAAAATTTCTGGGGCCGCTGCGCGCGAGACGTTTGAACGATTATCGACGGTTTTCAGGCAACATCACCTTGGGCCTGCCACGGGCGGCACGATCTGATTGACGGGCTGCAGGTAGCTTTTCTGAAACGGGTTTGCGAGCACGACGCTGGATCAGGGTTCTGGCGGCTCAGGTCGCCCTTTTCTTTGGGCGGAGCTTCAAGGCCGCGCCTGCGCTCAGTAGGGTATTTCTGTGAGCTCCTGCAGATTTTCTGTGCCGGGGCTGGTTTCAAGCTTTTCATACGGATCGCGCTGATCGGACCCGGAATAGTCGGAAAACTCTACGAGTGCCTCGCGTAAGGCCGCCAGCGGGTGGTTGTCGAAATCGTCGTCACGCCTGTCCTCTGGCTCGATGCTTTCGTCGTTGTCGTCGTGGATGAGCATAGTGAGGTCTTCGGCGATTTCGGTGAATTCATTGACGGGCGTCACCACACCGTTTCGGCGTGGATACTGCCCGAACTGAGTATCCCCGGCGACAAATCCTTTGCCGGTCTCAATGGCGATTTGGCGCGCGATACGCACGGCTTCCAGCGGGTCGTGGGCATCGTGAATGGCTGTTGCGAGGAATTCAGGCTCGTCTTCGGAGCCTTCATTGGCGCGGGCATAGATGGCCCAAAACTCGACCCACCCGGCCTCACACTGAACGACGCATTCCTCGCTCTCGTCAATGCGGCAGGGCACGATTTCGAACCACTCAAAGCTGTCGAGAGTGTCGCCCTCGCAGAGGTTGTTGAAGCGGACACGTTCGGGTTTCATAGTCATTTCAAGCTCCTTCTAATACGCCCTGAAGGAAGCAGGCTTTTCCTTTGTTCGACGGTTTGGACCTTGCGCTGCGGTCGCGGCTTGCGGGCGCGGGGGTTATCCAGTGGTCGCGATTTCGACTTCAGGAGAAGGGATTTTCGGCGATCTCGCTGAAAATCCTGTAATCGATCGAGCACCGCAGCAGGCAACAAAGGGAGCACGTCAGAATGCGGACGGCTTGCCTGTGGGTAACCCCCGGGCCGCGGGCGCTGTGCGTTCGCTCTCAGCGAAGCGTTCAGTCCTGTTGGCTGCGCGGGGGCGCTCTGCCCCCGCTCTGCTACAGGACACCATGAGACGGCTGGGGGCGGGCGCGTGGTCGATGCCTCGCACCCTGCCCTGTCTGGTTTCAGCCAAAATTCAACCGCTCGCACAAGTCGTCAATCTGATCGTCAGTCAGTGGCGGGTATTGCCCGCAATCGGTGGCAATCATTTCAACATCCGGGGGCAGGTCATCACCGGCCAGTTGCAAGAGCCGCAATCCCGCCAGCACGGCGGCAAGTTCCAGTGCGTCGAAAGTGGCTGAGGTGGAAATCAGTTTAACCATGCCGTATTTCCTTTGGTTTTTGTGGGGAATTTGGGCAGGGTTTCCCCTGCCCTGTTGCTTAGGTGTCTTGTTTTTTGGGCTGAGTGAGGCGCATTGCCTTGATGCCTTTGGCCTCGGCTTTGTCAGCAAGGTTCAAGGCAATTCCGGTTTTGCCGAAGATCACCACACCGCCAAGGGGCTTGGGTGTGTCCAGCATTTGATCAATGGCCTTGAACCCTGCGGATTTGCCAAACGCGCGCCAGTTGGGTTGGAATGTCACCTGCGGCACGTGGCGATTGCGCGCCCACGCGGCGGCGATAGCGTCAACGCCTTTCTTGTCGCCCTTGTGGTACAGGATGAGTTCGGACGCGTAAGACTCGCGGAACCGGTCGCGGATTTTGTCCAGCATGTCCCAGATAAAGCCGTGGTCCAGCCAGTCGCGATCCCCTGCGAGGGCAAGCGGGGTGCCTTCGATTTGGAATTGTGCGGCCTGCTGTTGTTCGTGTGTTTCGAGCCACTGGCGAGCCTCGAACACTGCGCCAGACTGATGGGCCATGCGGCCTTTGCGGCCACCACTGGCAGGCAGGAAGGCGGCTCCGGTCTGAAGCTCGTAACATTGCGCCGCAGTTTCGGCCATGACGTCGAGTGCGTCGCGCAAATCGCGGGCGCGGTCGGCTTTGGCCTGCTCGTCCTCAAGCTGCATGGTGACAATCTCGGACCCGTCTTGCGCCCGGATCAAGCCTTGGATCGTGTCTGCGTGTGCGGTCAGTAGCTTTTCGGCGGCTTCCCGGCGACGAAAGATCAGGGATGCCAGCCCATGCGCCATTGGTTCAATCTCACGATGCAACCCAGTGTTGACCATGCCGGAAAACAGGGCTTCGAATGTTTCGCGGATCATGGCATCCCGCAATTCGTCGTCATTGGGAAAAGGCAGGTCGTCGGCTGTCTCGGTCAAACCGAACAATTCGATTTGGTCGTATGCGGTGACATTGTTATCCAGCATTGGCTTTTTCTCCTAAGCTCTCCGCCCGCGCGAGATTGCGGGGGTGTGCTGACGGGCGGGCTGAGGGCAGGCGTCGTGACAAGGACGGCGCAGCCGCCAGCTTGCTGGGCGCAAAAGTTTTGCAGGCAACCCGCAAGCGCAGTCAAAAATCGGGCAGGACACCAGAGGGTCTTCGCGCAGGTCGTCGGCGTGGTGCCCTGCTGGCAGGGCCTCGCATGTCAAGGGCCGCGCGAGCGCGGCTTTGTTCACCCTTGATATGTGAGAACGCCGATGTCCGGAGCGGAGGGCCGGGCCGTTTGGGAGAACGATTGATCATCTGGCCCTGCAAAAGTTTTGTGATCCTTGGCGCGGCGACTGACCTCTGCCAGAACGGCAGCACACCCCCGCTGAAAGTGATCGCGCGACAGCATCCACCGGAAAAAAGCGTTCGATTGGATTATCTGCTTGCGGCGAGGCGGCTGGTTCTCGGCCGGCCGCGCTGCTTCAGCGGCGCGGACGTTAACAGCCGAGCCCGTTTTGCCATGCCCCGTAATTATGAAACGCCCTCGATGCGCAGATCTCTGTTGTCTGTCCGGCCCTGGTCGCAACTGCGGCCGGCCGCGCGGCAGCGCCGGTCCTGTTGGTCCGCGGCGCCAGCGGTGCCGTGAGGCAACAGGACACCCAGACCACCCTCCGGATCTGGCAGGTCGAGCCCGTCAGATAGCCTTTGAGTTGAGTTCAAGCCATCCTGCAAACTGCACTTCAGAAACATCACCCGAAGCCAGATCTTCCATCATTCTCACCCCCTGAATTGTGTCAGGGTGAAATGATAAACCGTTGAGACGAAGAAACGTCACCGCCGCGACGAAGGCAGTTCGCTTGTTACCATCAACAAATGCGTGAGCCTTTGCGATACCGAAGGCATACGCCGCCGCGATTTCTGGGAGACCGGCATCCAGAGAGTATGCAGCCAGATTCATGGCCCGGGCGCATCCCATTTCGAGAAGAGCGATATCCCGCAACCCTGGTGCTCCGCCATGCCGAGCAATTTGGCGATCATGGATAACGATGATGGCTTGCAACGGGACCCAAATCAATTGAGTCACGCAAGGGCCTCCAGCAGATCCCTGTTCTCATCCATGACGATTTCAGCTGCGGCAAGTGCTTCAGCAACAGAAGGATCGTGGGCCAGAATCTTGAGCGTGCCGTCATCACCGCGCACGACGAACAATGAATCCCCTTCCTTCACGTCGAGGATCGCCAACATTTCTGTTGTCAGCGTCATGACAGAGGAGTTCCCGACTTTGCGAATCTTAGTTTCAATCATCTCAACACCTTTGTATATCCGTTAGTATATACTTTTCGTGACATGGTAGCAATTCCCATTGTGATTACCATCGCCTCACACAGGACGGACACCGACCGCACCGGCATCCGCCCTGAAGCTGCTGTGATGTTCACGCGGCCATCAGCTGCAGGGGCTCCCAGTCGCGCACCTGGACCCGGGGCTCGAAGACGTCGCAAACCTCGTGGGTCTCGCCGAAGTTGCGCTCGTAAGCATTCAGGAAGGTTTTGGCATCCTTATCTTCGTCGAGCGCGAGGGTGCCATCATTACCAACACGGCTCCGTCCGCTGAACGCGCCGAGATTCAGTCCGACGGTGCCAATCCATTGAGGAGCAACGATGAGCCAGGCGCGGCCGGGATCTGCGAGGAAGGTAAAGGTGACTTTGGGCAGAAGCGGTTTTGACATAGGCATGTCCTTTGTTTGGGGAAGTCCGGAGAGCTGCAGGCGCTGGACCTGCAGCCCTCGATCGGGATTGGCTTACGCCGCGACCGGCATCAGCGGGATGATGCGGTATTCGCCTTCACTAGTCTCTTCGTCCTTGACCGCATTGGCGCGCACCACGCCCTGTTGCAGGTTCAATGCGATCGAGAAGTAGTCATTGCCGGCGCGGCTTTGGGATGCCCAGGCCGAGCCAATTCGGATGGCCCGGTTTTTGGGCGTGCGCGCCTCGATGACGTAATCCGGGTGGCTGTCCTTCCGCTTATACGTGTTCGGGATCATGGTGAACGGGAAGTCGAATGCCATCGAAGCGATTTCGCCTGCGAATGCGTCGTCTGCGTCCATGCGGGTCAGTTTGCCATCAATCATTGTCGTATCTCCAGTCTTGGTTGAGTGTTTGGCCGATTGGTCGGGATTTCTTTCTTGCCCCCTGCTGGGGACACAAATTCAAAAAGCCTTCTTTCCCTTTTCTCAGGCGGCTTCAGCTGCGCAAGCGTTTGTGGGCTGCTCTTCACCTGCCAGAAGGCGCTTCAATTCCGCGACTTCTCCGCGATCGAGCAGGTTGTGGATCTTCTCCGGATCCGCCTCGACGCGTTCGCGCACCAGGCGCAACTGTTTGGCGCTGTAGCGTTCCAGCGGCACGATCAGGAGATAGCCATCGCCCTTCTGGCCGGTTGACCATGTTCTGATATTGCCGGCCGAGGTGTTGTTGAGCTGGTAGAGGTGACTGGCGAAGTAGATGCCCTTGGGCTTCTGCTCATAGTTCCAGTAGTTGATGCCGCCTTTGTCGTAATAAACGTCCAGGTCGCGCCAAAGGTTATCCTTCAGGTTCTTTTTGTGGACAGTCCGGTCTTGTGCCATCGTTGGCCTCCATCTGATGCTCGATCCTCCAATTCGGGATCACATCAACCGAAGGCCCACTTTTCCTTTGCGGCGACCCGGACCAGCGGGACGCCGCGGTGGCGCACAAGTGCTCAGTCCCAGAGTTCCGCGAATTCCGGAAACCGGGAATGCGTCGGCGCATCGCGATCGAACAGAACGCAATCCGTATCCAGATGGATCAGAATGTTCTTCAGGACATCCGGGCAGAACTGACTATCCTTGTAGCCGCGCCAGACGAGAACGCCGGATGGGCCGCTATAGCCCGACTCCCACTCATCACCTGCAATCAGGATGCCAACCGCCTGCAGATCCTCGGGACGCAGATGGACGCTGGACATCTCGGTGAAGGCCCGAACGCCTTCCGAGCGCTTTTGCGCCTGAACCTGCCAATCCGCATTGATCACCTCGTACTCGGCCGCTTTCTGTTCCAGGGAAGCCGGATCGGTCACACCGATGTCGATCTGGGTTCGGAAGCCGGTGATCGCTTCATCCAGTGTGACAGGATCTGCATGGGTTGCCGTACAGCGCTCAACGAGACGGCCGGTCGGCAGATGTGAAATCGCGTATCCACCGCGAATCCGGTGTGCGACATATGGATAGGCGCCGCCATTGCGATGGACCAGAAACATGTGACCCGTTGTTGCAAGGGGCGATCCACCCAGCATCAATTTGTTGAAAGTAATTTCCATCGGAATTGTCCTTTTGCTCTCGATCCACCCATCGGGATCAAAAGAAACGAAGTTTGCTTTTCCTCTTTCGTGTCACACCATATAATGTGCCAGATTGCAGCATGAACACAATATATTTGCTTTTGGACCCCGTTTGTTCTAATCTGAAGCAATGCTGCCAAAGGGGAAAACAGATGTCTGTGCCTGCCACTTCAGAGACCCGAACCGCACTTCCGGCCACGCCGAAGCAACTTGCCTATGCACGCAAGATTGCCGAGCAGCACAACATCGTTCTGCCCTGGGAAATCCAGCAGGATCGCCGGGCGCTGAGCCAGTGGATTGACACGCAACGGACGGCACCCCGCGTACGCGACACCCGACCGAGTTCCAAGCAGGTGGCCTTTGCAGAGCGCATTGCCCGCATCAAACGCAGCGCGGTCCCGGACGAATGTTTCCGCGACCGCACCCTGATGTCTCGTTGGATCGATAGCAACAAACCCTGATCGCATCAGGCCGCCATTGCGATCGGCTCTGCCGGCAGGTCCCCTGCCCGTTCAAACATCGAGTCCGCCGCGGCTTGCGCCATTGAGGCCACCTTGAACACGGCGCGTTCGTTTTCTCCGAGGACGTCGATCCAGTGTTTGATATAAGATGCGTTCTGAGCTGTTTCAGGGGGAACGCCTAATCGCGCACAAATCATGGACCCGCATAATTCGGCATAGATTTCTTCCACCGAGTAACGCTCTTTCGCTGTCTTGCCTTCGAACTTCAGGCCGAGACGTTTATCCACCGCAAATGCGTGCGCAGCTTCATGAGCAAGCGTGTCGTAATACCCAGCCGCGCTTTCAAAGGTCTCAACACGGGGCATATGCATGAAATCCCGGACGGTGTGGTAATAGGCACGTGGATCGGCCGAATGCTCGATCGGCACCCCCAGAGATTCGAACCAGGCATCCAGTACCGGATCGCTCTGTGTCCCGAATTCTTTGGGAGGACCAGCCCGATCATACCAATGATCGTCAAGCCCATCGATCTGGCAAACATTGAACACGCGGTAGGCACGGGCGTAACGCCGTAGAGCCTCTTCACCTTCGGCGCCAGTGACCGGATCCGGCTCGCCGTCTTTCCGGATCGTGCCAAACTTGACGACGGTGGTGGATGTCTCGCCCTTGCGCACCTGGCCACCCAGATCCTGCGATTGTTTGTATGTCATCCACGTCCGGCAATCATAGCCGCGCTTCATAGCTGCGACCTGTAGCATCAGAACATTGATCCCACGGTAGCGTTCGCCAGTGACACGCAAAGGCAGTGCCAAACCTGCGCCACCACTCCATGGCTGACGCCAGGGCAGCGTTCCGGCCTGCAGCTCGGCAATGATTGTGTCCGTCACATGCTGGTAGATGTTGAATTTTGGCTTGCCCATGGCATTTTCCTTTGTCTGGTGTGAAAATCACCAAATCAGAAAGCCTTCTTTTGGCTTTTCAGACGTGACGGGGGTCACCATGCAAACCGGGACATTGCTCCGGACCATCACAAGCCACGGGCTTTGGGTGGAATGCCGCGCGTGCGGGCATTCCGCGACATTACCTGTGGCAGAGTTGCTGGAAATGGTCAGGAAAGACGCAGCGCTCAAAGACGTGCTGCCGCTGCTGAAATGCACCAAATGCCGAGGGCGGCAAATCGGCGAGTTTCGGATTATCTCGCCAGATGTCTCAACAGCACATGAGAGAATGCGGACCCCGCCGGAGCAGCTTTGAAAGCCTGACCAGACGGGAATGCCGTTAACCGCCGGCGTTTTCGCGGAAGATCCTAACCGCCTCGTCCAAAGGCAAGCTGTTTAGAATTCTGGCATTTGGATACCTGGCCGCAACCTGTGCTGCAGCCGATTCAAACTGGCCGCGGTACTTGATCTGGAACACCCCCGCTTCATCCGGGCAGGTGAACAGCACCTTGTTCTTTATGAGCCGCTTGTAATCGCGCGTGATCAGCCAGGTTCCCAGCAAGTCATTGCAGTGGTGCTCCAGGTCCCGTTCATGTTCTTCGTCCGAGAATTCCGGAAGCGACCATTTCGGCAGGTTGGCACGACACCAGGCATCGGCTTTGGCTTTGGCTTTGGCATAGGCCTCCTGATTTCCGCGAAACAGGTCAGGACCGCCCCTGCCCTCGTTCGATACCTCGCCGATCTTCGTGCCATCGACATAAAGGCTGGCGCTGTAGCAACTGGTTTCTTCGCTGGCGAATGCGGCGTGTTTGATATTCTTCAATTCGATTTCCATTGGGAACCTCTTGAGTTTCGATCCGTCTATCAGGATCAAAATGACAAGAGGCACTCTTTTGCTTTCGAGTCTGCACGCAACAGACGGGCAATGTACTCGCCAAATGATCGGGTACTCAGGCACGATCACCTAACGCACACTGAGCCTCGTCTTGCAGCTCGCGCCAGTCCCGATCAGCCTCGGCAGACAATGACGCGAATAGGCTACCCCTGCTCAGCCAGCTGCTCAGAAGGGCACCCGGTGGTACGGAGGCGGCGGGTGTTCAATCTTTGGCGGAAGGCCGACGTCCTTTCTCAGGTGATCCGATAGCTCGGATGTCCTGTGTAGAACGGCCCGCTCTTCGCTGGGTCGCCGGGCGAAGATAGCCGCTAGCCGCAGTATGAGGCCACGCGACCGGCTGATTGGTATGTAAAGTAATAAGCTTGGCATTGTTCTCTCCATGAAATGATGGAAAGCCACCATATGAGGAAAACACAAAAAGGCCGCTCACGAGGCGGCCTTCAGATTGGAAACCTGTCAGCCCGCTTTAACGGGCTACTGCGCCTGCCGCGCGAAGCATTGATTAAGAGACCAAATAAAATAATGCCCCGACTAACATGATATGAATGGCAATGCATCCTAGCGTCCACAAACCCAGAGTAATCGGGTGTCGCTCCAATGATAAAGCCGTTCCACCCAGCGACACTAAGGCCAAGAACATCGGTAGGTGCAAGTAGTCGAGTGATTCATCTTCAACGAAAGCTCTGACAACCCCGTCGTAAGACCAGATCCCGGGGGTAAACAGATTGTAACCACTGATCACTAAAAACTCGATGGTCACAGCAGCAATGAGGAGAACGACCCCGATCATCCAAGCGAAGCCGAGCTGGGTATAGACTTTCCAACAGATTAGGTGGGCGGATATTGAGAAGCTTTCAGTATTCTCGGCAGCCAATTCGTTTTCCTTTGTTGTCTCAATATGCGGCGTCAGTTCGTGTTGGACATATGTACTGGTTTTTTCATGGCGACAGTTCCCTGGGCCCAATGTTGAATTCGGCGGTGGAGATGCCAAAGGGCGATAGCAAGAAGTTTGGATATTACTCTCGCCCTTTGGCAGTTGCCCCCAACTTAGAACTGAGTTGGGTAGACCTCGAATTTCCAGCAGGAGGCAGGTTGCAAGGTAACATCGGCATGCTGTGCGTGCGTAATATCGAAATTCTATTTTTAGATAACGGTTGTATATCTCTCTCCCACCAAAGGCTCTGTACCAAGGGTGGATTCCAGTGGAGGGCAGGGGCGGTGCTGACCTGTTTCGTGGCGCCCGCATCTCTTGGGCCAGGGGATATGTTGGTCCGGAGGCAGCAACAAACACCGCCACCGGATATTAAGCCTCATTCTGCTGCAATCCCGACTGGTTTGTCCGCGACGTGGCCTGATTGGATTGCAGTGATAATCCGCTGCGCCTGATCTTCCGGCTCTGCAGGCAAGAACACCCGCAGCTGGTACTGGTGGATCTCGGTGAAGCACCCGAGGGACTTGAGCCAGGGCAGGCTGTCTTTCGAGGCTCCGCTGAGTTCCAACCGCTGATGCCCGGCCACACGGCGGCGCTTCAGGCTGAGACCATTACCCAGATCAACGGCCCGATCGGTGTCCAGCACGATGCGCAGCATGTCCGCCGGGGTGGCTGCACCAAGGTCCGTGAACTTGCCGCGCAGAACCGCTGCCTGGTTCTCGTCGACCGCGCGACCAAGGAGTGCCGAGCCGTGTTCGGGCTGCACACGGTAAATGCGGGTATTGTCGCCCGGGATCTCCGTCCAGATCGGCAGGATCAACCCGGTGAGCAGGTGCAATTGTCGCGTCTCGGTTTCGGGCAGATCGGCAACTTCCGCGTCCCAGAGGGATTTGAACATCGAGACACTGACGGGCTCCCAGTTCGAGCGCCTGAACGCCTCTTCGGTCAGGAAGCTCTTCTTTGCCGGTCGCACCATGCGCCGCTCAAGTTCGAGATCACCCTCTTCACCGTAAACCTGCCTCGGCCGGGAACTGATCAGAGCAACAGATCCGGACGCCGCATTGCGCATCGGTTCCAGGTACGGATGATCCTCGATCGCGGTTTCCGCGCTGCGATAGAACATACGGTTCTCGATAGTAAGCGGAACTAGCGACGTGATGGCCCCGGTCTGGTCGCAGCGGCGCAACTCCTGCGCCTCCCCTGCCGTAATCCGGTCGCCGCGCAGGATCTCCAGACCAACATCCAGCGTGCCGGCCGCCAATGTCCGCTCCGTGGCGATCTCGATCTTGTCCATGAATTCCCCGAAGATGGCATTCTGCATGTGGATCGGCAGTGCCAGGGCCCGATTTAGGAACCGCTGAATCGGTGGGAGCTCTTCCAGCATCACACCCTCTGCCGTTGCGAGCTGCAGCCCGGTCCAGCCGGTGAACACCTCGTAGCTCATTGCCGGGCAATCGCCGCGGACAAGATCATAATAGAGGCTACGCAGGCATCCCCGTGCGATCGGGCTTTCCAGGTTGTCACTGGCGCGGAACATACCCTGCGATGCGGTTTCCCTTTGTCCTTTGGTGAGTGCCCCCAGCGTATCGAGACGGCGTGCGATGGTCGAAGTAAAGCGTTTCTCACCATGGACGTCCGATGTGCAAACCCGAAAGAACGGCGCGCAGACCTGTGCGGCCCGGTGAGTACGGCCAAGACCCTGAATCGCCGCATCGGCACGCCAGCCCGGCTCCAGCAGGTAGTGCCGCCGGCGATTCTGGTTCTTCGCATTCTGGGCAGCATGATAGGACCGCCCGGTCCCACCCGCATCCGAGAAGATCAGCACCGGCTTGTCACCGCTCATGAAAGCTTTCGTCTCCGCCGAATTGGCGCTGGCACTGCGTCGCTCAATGCGAAGATTGCCCGCATCATCTTTCACCGGACGCTGGCTGCGACCCGTGACCTCAGCGACCATCTCCGCACCAAAGGCCCAGACGATCTGATCCAGTGCCGACGGAACCGGGGCCAGCAGCATGATTTCCTCAAGCGCCGCATCGCGCAGCGCCTCTGCCTCACGTGAGATCACGAGCTGACCATCCTTGTCGCGCAGGGGCTGAGACAGCACAGATCCATCCTCCTGCTCGATCAGGACTTGCTGCGTGACCGGAAAGGCGCGTTCGAGGTAGGACACAACATACTCGCGAGGAGTGAGCGCGCCTTCTGTCAGGTCCTCATCCGGATCCAGCGTCTCCAGCCGCCGCTTCAGCAGCGCCTCGCCGGTCGAGACGATCTGGACCACAGGTGCCCAGCCCTCCTCGATATCATTGCCGATCTGTTTGATGACAGCGGGCGCCTTGAGCCCCTGAAGGAGATGGTTGAAGAACCGCTGCTTTGTGCTCTCGAACGCAGAGGTCGCCGCAGACCGCGCCGCGCCGGCCGCCTTTGCTGCGCCCTCGCTGTCCGTATTCGTAATCCCGGTTGCCTCCAGTGCTGCGGTAAGATTCGAATGGATAACTTTGAAGGCTTTCGCGTATGTGTCGTAGAGTTCGACCTGATCCGGTGTCAGCGCGTGTTCGAGGATATCATACTCGACGCCTTCGAAACTCAGAGCCCGGGCTGTGTAGAGGCCAAGCGCTTTCAGATCGCGGGCGACTACTTCCATGGCTGCCACGCCTCCGGCCTCCATCGCGCTGACAAAGCGGTCCCGGGACGGGAACGGGTATTCAGGCCCCTGCCCCCACAGCCCCAGCCGTGACGCATAGGCGAGGTTTGAAACTTCGGTGGCGCCTGTGGCCGAAACATAGAGCACTCGGGCCCGGGGAACTGCGTTCTGCAGGCGCAGACCCGCCAGACCTTGTTGCGAGGCTGCCTTGATCCCGCGATTTCCTTTGCCGCCACCCGCATTCTGCATCTCATGGGCTTCATCGAAGGCAATCACCCCGTCGAAGTCATCCCCCAGCCAGCGCAGGATCTGGTCCAGCCGACGGGCACCACTCTGACCAACAGAGCGCAGCGTCGCGTAGGTGCAAAAGAGGATGCCCTGGGAGATACCAATCTCTTCATCAGGCTTCCAGCGGCTGATTGCGTGAATGTCACTCTGCCCGCCGCCGATATCACACCAATCTCTTACAGCATCCTCGATTAGGGTCGCGCTCTTGGAAACCCAGATTGCCTTGCGGCGGCCTGCGAGCCACCCGGCCAGGATCGTGCCAGCCACCTGGCGGCCTTTGCCGCAGCCCGTGCCATCGCCGAGGAAATAGCCCTGGCGAAACGCAACTGCTCCTTCCCCATCGTCCGCCCGCAAAAGCGTGTTGGCATCATCGCGTGTAAACCGCCCAGGCAAGTCAGTCGCAAACGATGTTTCTGCCATCAGGATGGTTTCCAGCTGCGCTTCGGACAGAATGCCATCTGTCACAAGCTTTTCGGGCAGCGAAAGCACTTCGCCTTTTGGTAAAGGCGGATGAACCGATCCCATGGCCAGGCTTTCGACCAGGGGTGAGGGATGGGGTTGCGCACCGTCGATCGAGATCCGTTGCGGCGCGTAGCTGGCATAGACGCTGGAGACGGGCGCATTGACACGAGGTGCCTCCAGATGCGCCACCTGCAGGGGGACCGCAGCGGTTGTGTTGCGTGCGGAACTCCCTGGCAGCATCAGCTTCTGCCTACGCGCTCCGGATTGCACGGCAAGGACCGATTTGACTGGGCGGTGCAGCTTCTGCACTTTTTCTGTCACCAGCTGCAGCCGTGGCGGGCACTTGTCCTGCAGGACTGACAGGGCTGTTTCCAGATCCGGGCAACTGAATGCTGCGGGCTCTGTGCCCTCCCCTGCCCCGCCCTTGTCCAGGACCAACAGATCCGTGCTGACCGATGCGCCCATCTTGCGGAACGCAGTTCGCGGCAAGTGCAGACGCAGCACAGGCGATGCCAGCACGCAAATCCTGCGCCACAAACCGCCACCACCTGCAGGAGACACCGACGTCGGCACGATTGCCACCAGGCGGCCGCCGTCACATAAGGCTTTCAGTGCTGACAGCACATGCCGAGCTGCAATCGTCGGATCGGACCGGGTGACACTGGAGGCAAAGGGCGGGTTCATCAGCACCACGCCCGGCGAGGCACCTTCCTCTATCAGGTCGGCAATGAATTCAGCATCGTAATCGGTAACCCTCTGGCCCATGGCGACCTGAAGCAGGGCACGACGCTGAGGATCCAGTTCGTTGAGTAGCAGGTTTGCCCCCTGCCCCGCCGCCATAGTGGCCAGAGACCCTGTGCCAGCCGACGGCTCAAGCACCAGATCCTCCTTCCGGATCTGCGCTGCACAAGAAGCGACAAAGCTCAGATCGAGCGGGGTCGAGAATTGCTGGAGCTGGACCTGACGTTCGGAACGACGTGTTTCCGTGGGCAGGCGAGCCGTCAGATTGATCAACTGCACCAGAGTACGCTGCGGGTTCCTGGCATCGATCCGGACCGCGCGGCTGGCCGCGATCTACATCAGGTCGAACGCCAGTCGCCAGTCCCAGGCTCCGTTGGCATCAGTGCCGTCAAAGCTTTCGGTCATTGCGTCGCTCAGGCAACGCGTATCGAGGGTATGGTTCTGAATCCGGGAGGTGAGGTCCGCGATCAGGGCGCATGTTTTTGCGTTGGGGAACATTGGAGTCTGCCTTTCTTCCAAGAGTGAAAATCAGCAGAACAAGAAGTGCTCTCTTACTTTTTGGGTAAGCGGTGTCACAACCGCACCTTCCTGAAGTCTGCTTGATCTGCGATTCCGCTGCGGAGTGTAGAATTTTCATGAGGTTATTATGGGTGTCCATCGGGA
>WLWE01001548.1_pt1 | contig 16597 bp, 14 predicted proteins | sample 6718301 | NCBI WGS metagenome assembly WLWE01 (sample SAMN12718691, study PRJNA515312) | sponge metagenome | isolation source: marine sponge | host: Mycale hentscheli | place: New Zealand: South Island, Marlborough, Capsize Point | collected 2003-05-01 | reverse complement strand
ATTGCGCATATTGGCTGCCGAGGGCTTGGTTCAGATTGAGCCGAACAAGGGTGCGCGAGTGCCATCGCTGGATCCCGGGGAGGTCGAGACGTTGTATCGAATGCGCGAACGCCTCGAGCCGCTTGCGTTATCGGAAAGTATGGCGAATCTGAGTTCGGCGGACCTGGCTGAAATCTCCGACATTCAACGCAGAATCGAGCAAGGGGTGGATGTCACGGAGTTTTTGATACTGGATCGGGAGTTCCATATGGCGACTTACACCGGCTGCAGCGATGAACAGCTCATGTTGTCTGTGGTCCGGCTGTGGAACTCAACACAGCATTACCGACGAGCGTTCATGTCGCTAAGGGGATCAGGGCGCGGGCAGATCGTCAACGCGGAACACCGGCTCCTTATCGAGGCCATAAGCCGCCGCGATACCGAAGACGCTGAGTTGTACCTGCTAGGCCATATTCGTCGAACGCGAAAAGAACTCGTCCTTCATCCGGAGGTTTTTTCTGAAGCGTCGTGATTACGCGAGCCGTGGGATGATGCGTTCCTCGCGAAGCCGTTCGAACAAGTCCAGGAAAGACATGAGACTTGGCTGGTAGTCCAGAAACCCCATCAGCCTGCTTTTGGACATGTCGGCGAAGGTTTCGACCTCTCGACCGAGATCGGCGTCAGTGTGCCACCACGATGCAAGATTCGTAGCCCTGTAGGGCTGGAGATCGTGCTTGCTGGTGAGGGACGCCCAGGCCTCGTCCGCCTTGCCGAGACGGTCGTCGAGAGGTGTTGGATGGCCGGGGTATTCGGCGACGGTTGCTCCGAGCGCTTCACCTAGCAACGGCCACATTTGGCGCCAACGGAACACGTCTCCGTTCACCGTGTTGAAGGCCTGGTTCGCGGCGGCGGGTTCCGTTGCCGACCAGCGCGCGTGTCGACCGAGCAGGCGGGCGTCGGTGATGTCTGTCACTCCGTTGAGTTGTTGGGGTGAGCCAGGGAATGTGAATTCTTCACCCGTGGCAGCACAGAGGCTTCCGTAAATTGCCAGGGTCACGCCCATGTTCATCGCGTTGCCAAGCGCCCAGCCGATCATCGTGTGCGGACGGTGAACAGACCACGTGAAGCCCTGTTGTTCGGCCGCCGCGAACAGGATGTCCTCTTGGGTGTAGTAGAAGTTTTGGTAGGGAACGCGGTCCATCGATTCCCGGAAAGGAGTCTCCATCGGGGTGGACGCGTACGCCTCGAACGGGCCGAGATAGTGCTTTAGCCCCGTGATGAGAACCGCATGCTCTAGCTTGGCCGTCTCCGCAAGCACCTCGAGGGTGTTGCTCAGCATGGCCCCGTTGACGGCGCAGTTCTCTGCCTCTGTGGCTTGTCGTTGCCACGTGGTGAAAAACAGGTGGGAGATGTCGAGATCGTCGAGGGCGCTGCGAATCGACTCGGGGTCGAGAACATCCGCCTGCACGTGTGTAACGCCAGGGATGGGGTTGGCCACCGTGCGTGAAAGTCCAGTGACGGTCCACCCTTCCTCGAGAAGCGCGGTTGCCGTGTTGTACCCGGCGATGCCCGTGACCCCAACTATGAGGGCATTACGACGCGTCATGACTCTTCCCTTCGGTCGGTCGACGCGGAAGATAATCGCGTTTTGTAGACGATCCGTCAAGTGTGAATTAACATTTGGGGCTGGCAGGCGACATAAATGCTGGTAACAAGTGGAGGTTGGACCTATGGCTGGACGGGTAGCGGGAAAGCGCATCGTGGTCACGGGATCAGGCAGCGGCCTTGGTAGAGCCATCGCTGAGGAGCTCGCGAATGAGGGAGCCTTCGTCGGCGTCTTGGACCTGGATCCCACCAACGCTCAGCAAGTCTCGGATGAAATTCAGCGAAACGGGAGATCCGCGTCGGCGCTCCGAGCAGACGTGCGATCCCGAAACGACGTGGCTGCGGCACTCGACGAATTCGTTGATACTGCCGGTGGGTTGGACGTGATCTTTAACAACGCGGGCTTCAACGTCCCTATGCACTTTCTGGACGTCACGGAAGATAACTGGAATTCGGTCATGGACGTGAATGCTTGGGGCACTCTCGTTGGAATGCAGGAGGCGGCTCGCCGAATGATTCCGGGAGGAGGCGGGAAGATCGTTAATACGTCGTCGATAGCTGGCAGACAGGGGTATCCAAGTTTCGCGCCTTACTGCGCGAGCAAGTTTGCGGTTAACGCTCTGACCCAGGCGGGTGCCCGTGCGCTGGCTGAGCACGACATCACCGTCAATGCATTCGCACCGGGAGTCGTTGACACTCCTTTGTGGGAACAACTCGACGCGGACCTGATGGCCATTGGCGACACCGAAAAGCCGGGAGAAGCCATGGCGGCCTTCTCTGCGGGAATCCTTCGTGGCCGGGCAGCCCTTCCACACGACCTAGTGGGCACGGCACTCTTTTTGGCATCAACCGACTCTGACTACCTGACAGGGCAAGTCTTCATGGTTGACGGAGGAATGGTCCTCGTGTGAGACAAAGGTGAGCACCTATGCTGACGCTTGGAAGGGAAGGTAACCCTCGGGACAGATCTTGAAGGGAGATCCACTCGTGTCGGACACGGTTGTTGGGTCTAGCGCATTGTCGGGGGATGAGGCAGTGGATGACCTCGGGTCGCGCCTTAAAGACGTTCGTCTCCGCTCAGGCATGTCGCTTCGTGAGGTATCCCGCCAGCTGGGAGTTTCTCCTTCGTTCGTCTCGCAGATGGAGAACGGAAAATCCCTTCCGTCGGTTGCAACGTTGTATGCCGTGGCTCAGTTACTGAATGTTTCCATTGACGAACTGTTCGGAAACGTCCCACAGCCATCGGGGCAACAGCCGCAGGTAGGTGTCGTTGACCCCGTCCATCAAGATAGAGCCCGATCGTTTGTCGCCGAGGACGTTGTGGTTGACCGTTCTGATTTTGCTACACCATCGGATCCGTGGAGTGAAGAGGACGGATCGGCTGGTTTGAGGATCGTTCGACCCGAAGAGCGACCCCGGCTAGTGATGGATTCCGGTGTGGTTTGGGAGCAGTTGGCGCCGGAAGCAAGTCGAGGGCTTGATGTCCTCGAAATCATCTACCCTCCTGGGGCCTCATCCACGAACGATTCTCGGATGCTTCGACACGCGGGTGTGGAGTATGGGTACATCCTTGCTGGCAGGGTCCAGTTGACCTTCGGATTCGAAACGCATCTACTGGAGGCTGGAATGTCCATTCAACTGGACCCGATGGTTCCGCATCTGTTGACGAATCCGGGTAACGTCGAGGCTCGGGGAATCTGGGTCTTCCACCACAGCGGATAGCGTCACGCGGCGTCAGCCTCCTTGCTCGGCAAGCACTGCTAGCCGTCAATCAATCGTTCAGCCTTAATGGACAGTAGTTCCCTCTGTGCCTATCATGCGCTCAGTAGTGCTAAACACTCAACAGCGTCGGCCCCTGGGAGTTGAAATGAAAGCCCTCCAGTTCACCGCACCCGGAGAATTTTCGATGAATGACCTCGACGTTCCAGTTATCGGACCTGATGAGGTGTTGCTCGCGAGTCGTGCTGTGGGCATTTGCCACTCGGATATTGAGCTCCTTGAAGGCCGCTACATCATCCCGTTCGCTTATCCGATAATTCCGGGGCACGAATGGTCAGCAGAGGTGATGGAGGCCGGAAGCAATGTCTCCGCCCTGAAGCCAGGGGACCGCGTGGTTGGTGAATGCGTGATTGGAATGGACCATTTTGGCTTCAGCATCAGTGGTGCGGGAGCAGAGTTTTTTGTTGCGAAGGAGTCGTGGCTGCACAAACTGCCAGACGGTGTGAGTTGGACGCAAGGGGCCCTGGTGGAACCCTTCAGTTGCGGCTACTACGCGACCGTGCGGGCAGACAACCTTGATGGCAGCGACACAGTACTCGTGTACGGAGCGGGGCCCATTGGATTGGGAACGATCGCAGCCTCCGTTGCGAAAGGTGCTCGAGTAATCGTGGCTGAGCCGTCGGCTGAGCGGGTTGCAATAGCCGAGCGTCTCGGCGCGAATGCGTCTGTCGACCCGACCGCTGATTCCTTCCTTGATGAGGTTGCGGATCTGACATCCGGCGTCGGAGCTTCTGTCGTTTTCGAAGCAAGCGGAAAGCCTCAGGCGATGGCTTCGGCTCTTGAAACTGCCGCATTCCGTGCGCGTCTCGTATACATCGGAATCGACGTAGGTGGTAGCGCTCAGGCCAAGATGGGAATGTTTCAGTCAAAGGAGCTTCAGGCGCGGGGCATCATCGGTTCCCCAGGAGTCTGGCCGCAGACGATCGAATTTTTGTCGCGGACTGGCATCGATCTCTCACCTCTCGTCACATCGAGCTTCCCGCTGGTTGAGGCGGATCAAGCAATTCATACTGTTCTAGACGATAAGTCTCAGGTCAAGGTGCATTACACCTCGGAAGCGTTCTGATATGCGAGCTGGTGTTCTGTACGGCCGCCAAGATCTTCGCGTGGAAGTGCAACCCGACCCGCATTGCGGCGATGACGACGTTTTGATTGAAGTCGCCTTCAACGGCCTCTGTGGGACCGACGCCACGGAGTACAGCAAGGGGCCCATGATGGTTCCGCTCGAATCACGTCACCTGGGTAGCGGTCATGTGGGCCCAACGATCTTGGGCCATGAGTTTGTGGGAACAGTTGTTGATGCGGGTGTGAATACGCGATCTCGAGTCGGAGAGCGTGTTGCGTGCGGTGCCGGTGTCTCTTGTGGTCAATGCGATCGGTGTGTAGAGGGGCGAACCAATCTTTGTCGGGGGTATTACACTTTAGGCTTGAGCGCCAACGGTGGATTGGCGGAATTTGTTGCCGCGCCCTCCAACACATGTGTTGGGATACCCGATGGTGCCTCGGACAAGGAAGCGGGGCTGGCCCAGCCCCTTGCGGTGGGTATGCACAGCGTTAATCGAGCCCAGATCACAGCAGGCGATTGCGTTGCCGTGCTGGGAGTGGGGGCGATTGGTTCCTTCATATGCACGGCGTTGCGAAACCACGATGGGCCCGTTGTCGCTGTGGACGTAGACCCCAAGCGCCTCGAGGTGGCACGGCAATTGGGGGCCGCAGAGACTGTCTGCGTTCCACCCGATGCGTCTGTAGCGGATTTGCGGGACGCGATCCCGAAAGCGGTCGACGTCGTCTTTGAGGCGTCGGGAGTAGCGGGGGCTGCGGAGAAAGCATTCGGTCTTGTTCGAAACGGCGGTGAGGTGACCCTTGTCGGCCTCAACAAGACACCGGAACCCTTGAATCTTTCGGACATAGTGCTGAGGGAAGTAAACATGCGGTCGACCGTGGCTCACGTATGCGCCAGCGATATTCCCGCAGCACTAGACCTCTTGGCTGATTTTCCATTGACGGAGATCCTCCCTACGAGGGTGATCTCCCTGGGGGCAGTCGTTCGCGATGGGATGGAGCCGCTTTCACGCGGAGCTGCGAGCGGCAAAATTCTTGTGGACCCTCGCGATGGCTAGAGTCACAGTTCTCGGAATTGGGCGCATGGGGCAGGCCATGGCTGAGAAACTTGCACTCGCCGGCCACCACGTCACTGTGTGGAATCGCACGCCCAAACCAGCGAAAGAGTTGGCTGCACGTGTTGGTGTGGCTCACTCATTGACCGCGCACGAAGCAGTGTCAAGCGCAGACCTGATCATTAGCATGTTGTCCACCGGAGAGGTGACGACATCTGTCCTTTTGGATGAACAGCTTCTGCAAGCTATGGAAGATGGCGCAATTGTTTGCGACATGGCGACAAGTGGCGTTGCGGCCGCTGTTGCGCTGGACGGTGCCTTACGTCAAAAAGGCTTCCGATTTATAGACGCGCCGGTGTCAGGTAGCGTTCCGACAGTGATGGCCGGTCAGTTGCTGGTTATGGCCAGTGGAGATGAGAGCGCGGTGCGAGAGGCGGAAGCTGTGCTGCGGGCTTTCGCCAAGCGAGTGGCGTTCGTTGGTGCTGTCGGAGCTGGGCAGTCCATGAAATTGTCGGTGAACCTCGTCGTTCATACCCTAAATTCAGCGTTGGCCGAAGCTCTAGCATTAGCGGAAAGTGGCGGAGTCTCCCGTGAAGACGCCTACGGAATCTTCACCGATAGCGTGATTGCGGCTCCCTTCGTCTCCTACAAGCGGGCAGCATTCCTGGACGACGCCACACCGGTGGCGATGAGCCTGGATCTCACGGTCAAAGATCTTGGGCTTATCACTGACTTCGCCCGAGTCCGAGGAGTTTCGGCGACAGTTGCCGAGGCGGTACTGGCGGAAGTTCGCGAGGCTTGCGACGCGGGCTGGGGTTCCCGGGACATGGCAGACCTGGTTCGTTTTTTGTCGTAGGTATCGCACATGGCCGCAGGGGAGAAGTGTTCAGCCTGAATTAAAGTTTGAGCGTTATGCCCTGTCGATGCAGATGGTGTGCCGAATGTGGTCAGCGCATGTAGGGCCTTTTGTCCAGCCGCCACAGCCAGTTTCCGAAGAAAAACCATCGTTACCGACTTGTGATGTTCTTTTGACGTGAACATCCGGAGGGCTACGTACAGTCCTACTAAACGTTAGCCGAGGCGGGCGAATTTGGTGAGGTGGTGCTGTGGCACTCGATACGGCGGTGGAGGAGTCCACCCCGGCCGTTCGGGATCGAGCGGGGCTGTGGAACCGCATTCCTCGAGGCCTGATCACCATCTCTATCGGCGTGCTCCTGCTCTTCCTTGTGAGCGCCGTCTTCGCCCCGTCGAGCGTCACGAAGGGTCCACTGCTGGGAATGCTTCCGTTCGCGGCCGTCCTCGCGATTGTTTCCCTTGGTCAAACTCTGGTCGTCCAACAAGGCGGCATAGACATTTCCATCATGGGAGCTGTTTCTCTCACTGTGGTGATTGCCACCCACGGAGCCGACGGTGATGACTCACGGGTTGCGCCGGCACTTTTCACGGCCCTCGTAGTCCTGGTGATCGCCGGACTCGTGAATGGCTTCCTCGTTGGCCGGGTCGGACTAAATCCGATTATCGCGACGCTTGGAATGAATGCTGTGCTCTATGCAATAGTGCTCGGATATTCTGGTGGTATTCCGCAGATGAACGCAGATCTGCTCTCATCCATGGCATCAGGCCTGACGTTCGGAATACCCAACGCGGTCTTCTACGCGGTAGCGGCGGTCATCGTAGTCACGGTCGCTGTAAAGAGAACTGTTCCCGGACGCAGGTTTGAGGCAGTCGGCGCAAACCCAACGGCCGCGTGGGCTGCCGGACTGCGGGTGAAGAACCAGCAGATGAGTGCCTACGTCTGGGCCATGGTCTTGTACTGGCTGGGTGGCGTGCTTCTCGCGGGCATCCTCAAACAACCGACTGCGTACCAGGGTGACGACTACCTGCTGCCCTCCGTGGCTGCCGTGGTACTCGGTGGCACGTCCCTCTTGGGTGGTCGTGGATTCCCCGTCGCAACGGCCCTTGGAGCTTTGTTCTTGTCTCAACTTTCGAACTTCGTCCTCGGATTGGGAGTGTCCTTCGCTATACGAACGATCGTGGAAGCTCTTGCGCTTGTTATCGGTGTTGCGCTCTACACGCTGAACTGGAAAGGCATTCGTGCGCGAATGACAGACAAGAATCCGTCAGGAAGCCCACCGGGTGGTTCCTGACCAATGAGTTTCGGCTTGCGCCGAAAAACCAAGGTGCGGCTCGCGGGCCGCCTCGACAACGAAGGGAAAAGCAGATGAAGCGGAATCGCATCATCTTGACGACGGGAGCCGCGGTAACGGCGTTGGTGCTTGCCGCCTGCGGCAGCTCATCGGATAGCGACTCGGCAGCGGAGGCTCCCGAGGAGGATGCTGCCTCGTCAGAGGAAGTAGTCGAAGAGGTGCCGGAGGAAGAGCCCGCCGACGACTCAGGCAGTGACGACTCGGGAGCTGACGATGCTGCAGACAGCGGAGACGGCGATGTTCCACCATGGTGTGGTCCGAACGAGATCACTCTCGGATTCGCTGACGGGTTCGGAGGAAACAACTGGCGTCTGGTGACGACAGAAACTGGTCGACGTGAAGCGGCCAAGTGCCCAAGCGTCAAGGAATTGATCTACACGGACGGTCAGGGAGACCTGCAGAAGTCCATTTCGGATATCCAGGGGCTCGTATCGCAGGGCGCTGACGCTGTCGTTGTGTTCCCGGACGCCAGTGAGGCGATCCTGCCAACGCTGCAAGAGGCCTACGGCGCTGGTGTTGTTACGGTGCCATACCGCGTGTACCCGGGCGGCAGCGATGGAGATGACTACACCGCGTATATCGCTCTTGACGCGACGAATGATGGCGCGAACTACTGCGCATGGATCAAAAAGGCACGCCCAGACGGCGCAACGGTGCTTGTGACCTCGGGGCCCAAGGGCAATAGCCAGGGAACTGACATGGCAACAGAATTGCGCGCATGCCTGGGCGCTGAGGGTGACAAATACACCTTCGTCGGGGAAGACCCCTTCGAGGTGACCAACTGGGACCCAGCTGAAACCCAAAAGGTCATCACTGCGGCCGTAGCCAAGTACCCCGAAATTGATGTGATCGCGTCTGACTTTGGTCCGTCGCTCGTGGGAGCGCTGCCAGAGTTCACCAAGGCGGGTCTCCCGATCCCCGCATTGGCGACATCTGACGGCAACATCCTGGGTTGCTTCTGGCAAGACCAGCAAGATGCCGGAAACAGCTTCGACATGATGACCGTCGCAACGGGTAACGACCACGCCCGCACGGCCATCGACTATGCCGTTGCCGTTGCCACTGGGGGAGAGATCCCGAGTTCTACGGCTCACCAGCACGCCCTCTTTGAGGACAGTCTGGATCCGGATCGTCCCGTCCAGTGCGACACCAGTCTTCCGGACTATGTGTTCCACTCGGCCGACTTGATCACGGCACAAGAGCAGGCAGCATTGCTCGAGTAGCAGCCGGGTTGGTGGGGGCGGGTGCATCCCGTCCCCACCAACACTCCGGTCCTTAACCCACCGCCACAAGGAGCAGCGCCCCCATGACCACTGCCGTAACAGCGGAAGAAGTAGTGCTTTCGCTTAGTGGAGTCAGCAAGAGTTTCTCGGGAGTAGAAGCTCTAGTCGACGTGAGTCTTGACGTTGTGGCAGGAGAAGTTCACGCGCTGCTGGGAGAAAACGGTGCGGGGAAATCCACCCTGATGAACGTGGCGGCAGGTACTCTCGCTCCGGATCAGGGATCGATAAGGGTCGATGGGAAGTCCTTCCTTGCACTCCGCCCAGCGGAAGCTGTAGGTCATGGAATTGCCTTCGTGCATCAACATCCAGCCGTTCTTAACGACCTGACGGTCGCTGAGAACATCCGGCTCGCGGTCCCGACTGCATTCCTCAAGAGTGGAGGGTCGGCGCGCCAGGCGATGCAGGCGATGTTGGACGACGTGGGGTGCAGCGCCCACCTTGAGGATCGCGTTATCAATTTATCTCTGGCCCAGAAACATTTGCTCGAACTTGCGAAAGCCCTCGTGATGAAGCCACGCGTCCTCATCCTTGACGAGCCGACAGCTCCGCTCGCACAGGACGCCGTTGAACTGCTTTTTTCTCGAGTGAGAACAGCAGCCTCCTCGGGTACTGGCGTCGTGTACATCACGCATCGCCTTGCCGAGGTTAGGCAATTGGCTGATCGCGTCACAGTGCTTCGAGATGGAAAGTTCCGCGGTACATCGGTAGTCACCGAGATTACCGACGATGAGTTGCTGGCGCGCATTGTTGGTCGACGACTTGATCAAACCTTTCCTTCGAAGGCAGACGTTGACGAAGCTGCGACGCCCTATCTGGAACTCCGTGACGTTTCGTCAGCAGGTGTTTCCTCTGTTGGTATCACGGTCAAACGGGGAGAGATCTTGGGGATTGCGGGCGTGGCGGGTAATGGTCAAAGCAAGCTCATGGCCACGCTCGCCGGCCTAGACAAGTTTGATGGCGAGGTTGTTGTCGGTGAAGAGTCGCTGTCTTCAGCGGATCTCCGGCGTCGGGCCGCCTACTTGCCGGCTGATCGTCATCAAGAGGGATTGATGATGAGTCTTTCTGTCCGGGAAAATGCCGCACTGCTTGCTCTGAAGCGATTCCTGAAGGTTGGCTTGCTGAGTCCAAAAAAGGAAACCGAGCTCGTGGGTGCACAACTGGCTCAGCTTGATGTCAGGGCTCCCAACATGGATGCGTCGGTGAGCGCGCTTTCGGGAGGCAATCAGCAGAAAGTGGTTCTGTCTCGCGCCCTCGTCAGAGAGCCCGATCTCGTTGTGGCCGACGAACCTACTCAGGGTGTCGATGTGGGAGCACGATCAGAGATCTATCGAATCTTAAGAGACGTAGCGGATAGCGGAACACCCGTAGTAGTCAACTCGTCGGATGCGCTTGAGCTTGAAGGGCTCTGCGACCGTGTTGTTGTGATGTCACGTGGCCATGTTGTTCAGCAACTGTCAGGAGACGAAGTTAGAGAGGACCGCATAGTTGCGGCCGCGGTAAGCGCCACGACAACGTCGGAAGGAGCGGCCAGCCTCCAGAGCGAGCGGTCGTCGCGTCTGCGTCGCTTTATGCAGGGTGACTACTCGCCGGTTGTTATCCTGGCAGTCAGCATTTTGGCTGTCGCTCTCTACGTAGCCTCGCAAAATGATCGATATTTCACGGCTTTCAACATAGGCGCCATTCTCGGCATAGTTGCGATCCTCGGTTTCATTTCGACGGGGCAAACGGTTGCATTTCTTACACACAACATTGATTTGTCTGTGGGGCCCTTGGCGGGATTTCTTGTCGTCGTTGCGTCCTTTTTCATGGGAAACGAGAGCACAACGGGTCAGATTCTCCTCGGACTCACACTCATGCTGCTCGCTGCGACTATCACGGGATTGATCAATGGAACGCTCGTTAGGTTCGGTCATTTCACATCGGTTGCGGCCACGTTGGCCATTTACATTGGCCTTCAGGGGCTCGCATTCATCCTCCGAGATGGCCCGGAGGGAATCATCAACAGCGACATCATGGCTTTGCTGAAGACAAAGTGGGGTCCGATACCAGCCGCTTTCGCCGTCCTGGTTCTGTTGGTCATCGTCTTAGAAATTGCTCTTCGCAAAACCACATGGGGTCTTCGAATCCGCGCCATTGGCTCCGATGAGCACGTGGCTCGCAGTCTCGGAGTGAACCCGAATCGCACTGCAATGTTTGCATTTCTCACGGTTTCTTGGTGTGTATTTCTCGGAGGACTGATGTTTATGGCGCAGATCGGCATCGGTGATCCGTCACAGGGCGCGGCCTTCACATTGACCTCAATTACGGCTGTGGTCCTTGGTGGAACTGCCTTTTCAGGTGGGCGTGGGTCATTCCTGGGAACCCTGCTTGGTGCCGTCCTTCTCGCTCAAGTCCTCAATGCCACGACAATGGTGGGTCTCGATCAGTGGTCTACGTACTTTGCGCAGGGGGCCCTTGTAATCGTTGCCGCACTCCTCTACCACGTCCTTCGATCAAACCGACGCACTGTGCGATAGAGAAGAGGAAGAGACAATGCTTGCAGCACGCTTTTATGCCGCGAAAGACATTCGTTTGGAAGACGTTGCTGTTCCAGAAGCCAAGGAAGCCGACGATGTGGTGGTGGAGGTTGCGTTCTGTGGAATTTGTGGGACCGACCTACACGAGTACCTGATGGGCCCCATCGTCACTCCCTTAGAGCCTCATGTTCTCACGGGAGCAACGCTCCCTCAGACACTCGGCCATGAGTTTTCCGGGAAAGTCGTGGAAATCGGACCCGATGTTCGCGACGTAAAAGCGGGGGATCGTGTATCCGTCATGCCAGCCATCGTCTGTGGGCGCTGTTACCACTGCCGCCGCGGCAATGGGCATCTCTGTTCTTCGTTCGCGTGCACGGGCCTTAGTGCCGAAACGGGCGGCCTAGCAAATTTTGCCTGCCTGAAAGAGTACCAAGTAGCCAAGTTGCCGGACGCGGTAAGTGATCTGGAGGGAGCCTTGATTGAACCCGCCAGCGTCGCTGCTTACGGCGTGGATCGGGCCGGAGTTGTAGGTGGCGATGTCGTATTGGTCACGGGGGCAGGGCCGATCGGAGTTTTGACGGCGATGTACGCGAGTGCGCTAGGCGCTGCAACAGTCGTCATTGCAGAACCAAATCCCAACAGGGCGGCGCTGGTATCAGCCATGGAGATTGGCCCAGTGATGGATCCAACCGAGGAAAGTTTTTCAAATTTCATCCGAGACCTTACCGAAGGAGTTGGTGTGGACCTGGCGGTTGAGTGCTCAGGAACGACGCCTGGCCTGAGCACTGCTGTGGGGAGCACGCGCGCTCGCGGTCAAGTTGTACAAACGGGTCTGCACACAGCGCCGGCCACTGTGGACATGATGTTGGTTGCCAACCTCGACATCACGCTGCACGGGAGTTGGTGCTGGTACATGTCGGACTGGCCACGGATCATTCGTCTCGTCGCCGCAGGCAAGTATCCGGTTTCGAAGGCAGTCACTTCGACAATTGAACTCTCGGACGTTGTGACGAAGGGATTCGACGTTCTCGTCGATCCGTCCGGAGATCAACTCAAGGTGCTTGTGAATTCCCGTTGAGAGGAGCAATCAATGTCGATAGAGTTACAAGCCATTCACCACTCTGGCTTGATCGTCAGTGATCTTGATCGGTCCATTTATTTCTACCACGACCTCCTGGGCCTGCCGTTCGCCAATGAACCAACGCCGTGGTTTGGCGGCCCGGTGCTGTCCGCGAGTGTACGCGTTCCGAATGCTCGCCTTCGTCAGGTTTCCTTTTGGGTAGGCGAAAAATCCCAGATGGAATTGATCGAGTACGAGGATCAAGTCACAAGCAATGACGGCCCGGTTCCCAATAACCACCGTGGGGCGGCGCACGTCTGCTTTCTCGTCGAGGATGTTGTCGCCGAGAAGCAGGAGTTGGAAAGCAAGGGAGTGGACTTCTACTCGGATGTGAATGTTGTTGACGAGGGCCCGTTGTCGGGATGGCGATGGTGTTACTTCAGTGACCCGGACGGTCTTGCTCTCGAATTGGTTGAAGTCGCCTATTACAACAAATCTGATCGGATGGCTGCGGTGGCGGCGTATCTGCAAGATCGCCCGTCCATCGATGACATTCGGAAGTCGACGAGTTTCCCCTTCTCGCCAGAGTGATGGGAGCCGAAATCACTCACAGGTACTCATCATTCAACTGCACAAGTTTGTCCTGACTGGAGGTCGCGTTATGGGTTCGCCAACGTACGGAAACATGAATGTCGACTGGGAGAACCGCCTCGACATGCCTCGACTCCGGCGACAGAGACTGGAAAGGCTCAATGCTGCTCTGGACGCCTCTGATCTGGGTTCGGTTCTGACTTTCGACTTCCACAACATCCGGTACATGACCGGCACGCATATTGGAACCTGGGCAATGGACAAGCTCATTCGGTTCTCTGTGCTGCCTCGTGGGGGCGCTCCTGTTCTGTGGGATTTTGGCTCGGCGGTGAAGCATCATCGTCAGCAAACTCCGTGGCTGGATTACGACTATGCGATGTCTCATGCGGAGGCCCCTCTCACCGGCCACGAGCGGCACCACGATGCTGTCAGCCCGGTCGGCCCGCTTGTCGGGGATGACCTGCTGGGCGGTGGCGCGCGCTTCGGAATCTCGACACTGCGTGGAACCATCGGACCAGGAGCTAGGCGGGCCGAGGATGTCGCCAAAAAAGTTTACGAGGTCCTCGCCGAGCGGGGCCTACAGGGTGAGCCCATCGGGGTTGACATCATCGAATTACCAGTTCTGTTTGCCTTGCAAGAGCTTGGCTTGAAGGTCGTCGACGGGCAGGCAGTCTTTCTCGAGGCTCGCAGAATCAAGACCGCGGATGAGATCGGCCTGCTAACACAGGCGGCCTCCATGGTAGATGCCGCATATGAAGACCTCTACGAATTCCTACGTCCGGGGGTTCGCGAAAATGAGACAGTTGGGCTGGTTGCTAAGAAGCTATATGACCTCGGCTCCGAACATGTTGAGGGAGTTAATGCGATTTCCGGTGAACGCTGCTCTCCCCACCCGCACGTCTTTTCCGACCGTCTCATTCGACCTGGTGACCCAGCCTTCTTCGATATTCTTCACTCGTACAACGGTTACCGGACGTGCTACTACCGGACTTTTGCGGTTGGTTCGGCGTCACCGGCCCAACGAGATGCGTACAAGATTTGTCGGGAGTACATGGATGTGGCGATCGAGGCTGTGAGGCCCGGCGCAACAACTGCTGACATCGTCTCCCTATGGCCAAAGGCCGAAGAATTCGGATTTCCCTCAGAAGAAGCTGCGTTCGCATTGCAATACGGGCACGGGGTTGGTCTGTCCATTTGGGAACGTCCGATCTTCTCGCGGTTCACCTCGTTTGACGCCCCCGAGGTCCTGGAAGTGGGGATGGTGTTTGCGTTGGAGACCTACTGGCCAGCCAAGGACGGTTGGGGTGCCGCGCGCATTGAAGAAGAGGTCATTGTTCGTGAGCACGGAGCAGAGGTGATTACAAAGTTCCCTGCGGAAGAGTTACTGGTTGCAGGCAAGCGCTACTACACGACTGGCGGAGCTCTTCCCATCCTGCGAGACTCCCAAAGCCACCTCAACACGGAAACGCATGCGCGCCAGTCACGAACGTAAAGGAGCCGCAAAAGGACATTGGACGTCCACGACAAAAGAAAGAAAGGCAAACGCATGGACCTAGGTGATGGGCGTGGACACCTGACGTACTCCACGCTTGTACATCCAGGTGATACCTGGAGTGAGATGCGCGAGAGTTTGGTGCGATTTGTTCCGGAGGTCAAGAATCGGTTCTCTCCCGAGCACGCGATGGGTGTATCTCTGCGTATCTCCAATGCATCATCGCTCACCTTAGAAAGCCAACCGAGTGAGCGCTCGTGGCTATCCGATTTTCTGGCAGCGGAGGATCTTTATGTATACACCGTCAATGCCTTTCCGTACGGCCCATTCAAGGATCAAGTTGTCAAGGACTCGGTCTACGAGCCGGACTGGTCGACCGATGAGCGAACTCAGTACACAATGCGCGTCGCCCGTATATTGGCTGAGATTTCACATCCTTCTGTCGAGCCGACAATTCAGAGTGCGCCGCTAGCTTTTCGTCCAAAGGTGAGCGGGGACGCGTACATCAACCGCTTCACTGAAAATGTATTTCAGGTCATTGCCCATCTGATGGAGATTGAAAGGCAGACGGGACGGAGGGTGAAGTTAGCTCTCGAACCTGAACCCTTCTGTTTTCTTGAAACAATTCCGGAGACAATTCAATACTTTCAGGAAAAGATCTTCACGGCAGATGCTGCTCAGCGGCTGTCTTCCTTGAGTGGGGTTGCCCTGGCTGAAGCATTCCAGGGAATCCGCCGCCACTTGGGCATAGTTTTCGACATCTGCCACCAAAGCGTGGCCTTTGAAGACATACGCCAGGACTTGTCGTCTCTGGTGGAAGCCCAGATTCCGATTTATAAGCTTCAAGCTGCTGCAGCCCTTCAAGTTCCCACGGTTACCGATGCCATTGTGGAAGAACTCAAAAGGTACACGGGCACGATCTACCTCAGTCAGACAACCGAATTGAGGGATGGCACCATCTCCAAGTTCTTGAATCTAGAAGATGCAATCGCCAACTACGAAACAGACCCAGGGCCCCGTGCTTGGCGAACACACTTTCACGTCCCGGTGTTTCTCGATGACCTAGGCCCCTTCAAGACAACGAGAGATGGAATTGACGCCGCTCTCGAATTCCATTCCAAGACACCGCTCTCAACACATCTCGAAATCGAAACGTACACATGGGACGTACTTCCCGAGCACCTCAAGACCGGTGATATCACCGACTACGTGGTTCGAGAATTGGAATACGTGAGAGATCGACTCGATGAATACTCAAATGCAGAAATGTGACGACCGTGAATGAATCATGCAATCAGACAGGTGTCGGCAATGTCTGAGACAAATGGAGAAGTGCTCCTCTGCCTTGGTATCTCGCGGTATCTCGTGAATGAGGAGCAGATCTTGGAAAGCCTGGTTGATCATCGATCATGGTTGAAGCGGTGGTACGACGAGGGAGTCATTTTGTTTTCCGGGCGTCAAGATCCACCGAACGGAGGAGTCCTGGCTTTCCGGGCTGCCAATAGAGAGGCAGCACGAGCATTTCTAGACTCTGATCCATTTACCCGGAACGCCGTAGCTGAGTACGACCTTGTCGCGGTGGCACCAACGCCAGCCCCTTGGCGCCGGGGCGATATCGACGAATTTCTGACCAGCACCTAGGTCGCTTCGGGGAGTGTTGTCCGTCCAGTCCGGGCTGGGGTATTCCTGAGTAGGCGTTTGCGATCACTTTCTGGAGGTCTGATCGACCAAGAACTGTGCGATTTTTGGGTCAGTACGGGTTCGTAACAAAAAGTTCCTCAGCGGGGAAGAGCGTCAGCAATTCCGCACCCGTTTCGGTGACGACCAACTCTTCCTCGATACGTGCAGCGGAGTGACCGTCGCTGGCTGGCCAGTACGTCTCCAGAGCGAAAACCATTCCCGGCTCGATCTCGACGGGGTTGTCCAAAGAGTTGAGGCGACTGATGACGGGGCGCTCGTGTAAGCCGA
>WLWE01001547.1_pt1 | contig 16609 bp, 36 predicted proteins | sample 6718301 | NCBI WGS metagenome assembly WLWE01 (sample SAMN12718691, study PRJNA515312) | sponge metagenome | isolation source: marine sponge | host: Mycale hentscheli | place: New Zealand: South Island, Marlborough, Capsize Point | collected 2003-05-01 | reverse complement strand
GTAACACTTCACTTCATACATGGTGTGGTCTCTCCCTCGTTTACCCCTGTATTATAACACCCTGTGAGGGTCAGGCGTGGTGTTTGTTGCACTCTGTAATAATAAACATTGCTTATCATTTATGTTATAATAAACTTATGAAGAAACACCCCATTTATGATGTTTATGTCACCCCTGATGGTGATGTTTTCAGCAGAGGACATAAACTAACACCTTATTTCCATCCTAAACACGGCAGGTTTAGAATAATGATAAAGAGGAATGGCAAGAGAATAACCAAGTGGAGAGCACAATGGGTGGCGGAGACATTTATCCCTAACCCAGACAACTTGCCAGAGGTCAACCACATTGATGAGGATAAGACCAATGACCATATGTCTAACCTCAACTGGATGACAAGACAACAAAATGCTGAGCATTCACAAGCAAAACATTATCTGGTCCACGACCTCATCTTTGATAAAACCATTGTTGTGTTTAACCTCGCCCAGTTTGCGAGAGACCACAACTTACTCAGGGCATCACTCAACAACACCATCGATGGGTTTGGACACCACCACAGGTCACACCACAGAGGTTATAAGGTCACTCCAATAAACTGATGAAGTCCTTATAAGTCTTGCCCTCTTTCATTCGCTTGAAGGGGTCGCGTGCCTTTGCCTTCGCTGCCTTGTTTGCCTGTGCCTCTGCCTTGCGTTTCGCCTTAGCAGGTGCCCTCTTATCCACTCTACCTCTATCAGCAGCATCACTCTTGATGGTGGATGATACCTGTTTTATAAATGTATTATCCACATTACTCCCATCCTTCCCCTTCTTACTGCCACCTAACTTGCCACCATGACGTGGTGTAACCCTCTGTCCTGTTTTACGATGTGTTAAATCCACAGTGTAATGGTCACCAACACTATCTTTTGGCTCAGATACATCATAACCCTGAGAATGTGCAGCTCTCTGCACATCCTTTACACTCTTTAACTTCTTGATACTATTCAAATCATTATACTTTACCTCGTTGATATCCATTGAAATTACCCTATTTCACTTATTTATTTCCACATACACTCTCCACTGCATCACCAATAGTATCTGGCGATACACTGTCAGCAACAGCAAATGCCTCAATCTCATTTAATACTACTCCCTCACTAGCACCATTCAACTCATATACCTCCGCAATTGCTCTCGCACGACTACTTCCAATCGTTCCTTGAATAAAATCATTATACTCATCTGGTTCATTAAAGAAATCACTTAATACTCCATCTCCTAACTCTCCTCCAACACAGTCCTGTAATACATGATGTGCCTCATGCCTCAATGTATCATAATCATTGGCAGTCCATACTACCTCATCTCCACTCCACTTCGCATTGTCCTGACATACAATCAATAACTTATTCCTTGATACATACATCCCATTCGCATCCCTCTCCTGACATATAGGGTCATTGATTGATACTGTAATACCAACACTCTCTAATGTTGATACTAACTCACGATGTGCACGCTCCTCCTCATCAGCTCTTACTCCTGGTGCAATGATGGTGGATACTAATGCCACACCCAATACTGTCTTGATAATGTTCATAATGTTGATAAAATAATGTTGATTAGTAAAACCTTACACCAGTGTACGAGCAAGGCGAAGTGTGGAGTTTTGTATTTGATGAATTCGTGCCCTACTAACACCAAACACCTGCCCTACCTCATCAAGTGTCATCTCATTCTCACCACATAACCCATACCTCATTGTGAGAATACGAAAGTCACGTGGTGATACAAGTGACTGCAACTTAGTAAGAATAATGTCTGCATCAACATAGGTATCAAACTCTTCAGTCCTATCCTCTCCCTGCAAGTCTTCCAACTCTGCATCATCACCAACACTAGTGTTCAGTGATACATTAGTGCGAACACTTTCCATAATCTTCTCTGCATTTGAGTTTAACTCTCGTATCTCATCCATTGATGGAGTACGACCAAGGGTAAGAGTAAGTTCCTCCACCTTCTTCTTCAGTGATTGTGCTGCATCTGTTACATGAATTGGTACACGTACTGACTGTCCATGGTTCTGATAATAACGCTGGATGTAAGCACGAATCCAGTTATAACAATATGTACCTAAACGATAACCCTTGGTTTCATCAAACTTCTTGATGCCATGCAATAACCCTGCTACTCCCTCTTGATACAAGTCATCATATGCCACACTGGCATTCTTCAATGGGAACTTACTTACTAACTTATGTACTAACCCTACATTACATAAGACAATCTTATCCAATACCTTCTTATTATTAGTTTCCTTATACTCACGAATCAACTCAATCTCTTCAATGTGTGTAAGGCGAGGTGTCTTAGACAAATAGTTTCTCCAGTGGTGTTTGTTTATTATACAACTGATAGGGTCAGTTGCCAACCCCTTGTTATCATACCTTCACATAAGAACGTGAGGTGGACTGATACATCTCAGGAGTGATGGAGTCATACAAGTCATCAATGTTATCTACATCATACTCATAGGTTTCAGATGATTCAACAAGAATACAGTTGGTGTCATCAGACTCAATCAGATTCCAATACTGATAATAGTTGGTGAATACACGGTTGAAGTATGCCTCAGGTGAACGAACCTCACAGTCTGAGTAGACACGGGTACGAAACTTGATTTGTGATGCCATTGTGGTTTCCCTTGGTTGTTTACTCTCTTATTCTAAAGCAGAACTGACCCCAGTGGGGGGTTCTGTTGTAAAGCGTTACACTTCAAACATTTGTTCAAATAATGAATTCTCTTCAAACAATAAGAAATCCTTATAATCCCTGTTTACTTGCCTGATGCTCTGTTCCACTGCCAGTTGCTCAGTACGTAACCACGCCAACTTAGTGCGTAAGTCCTGTAGTTGCTTGTTCCTTTCAGTAATGGTCATCACTTGCCCCAAGTGTAAGATGCAATAACGTGTTGGTGTGGTCCTACCCACTGAATGATTTCAGTCAATCCATACTCCTCACTCAAATTATAACACAAGTCATACGCCTTGTCTAAGTCAAAACAGGTTGTGTTCTCAAATGGTGCACTGTAACACTTCACTTCATAACTCATCAGTTGTTCTCCTTGGTTGTTTACCTCTTTATTATAAGCCCCTGCAGGACCCTTATGGGGGTTCTGTTGTAAACCGTTACACATAAATAAAAGAAATAACAAACTAATGATTGACCCTAAACAAGAAGCTGACTTATTGAGATCACTATCTCAGACCTACATGACAATGTATGAGTCACCAGCTAGAGGTAAAGCTGGTGAAAAGGACGCGGACGATTGGGTTACCCCAGTTGCAGCTGCTGGCGGAAGATCTGGTGTTATGACACCAGCCCGTGGTGCAGGTGCCAACAAACGTCACATGAATAACCCCAAAGGTGATGATGCACGAATCAAAACTGCTAAGGAACAACAAGCATCCGACCGAAAGGCAGCTGTTAAAGATAAGGATTACAAAGAAAGTAGCAAACCATCACCAAGTATGGATAAAGCTAAAGAAAAAGCTAACTTTAAACCCCACGAAGGGGAAATGAAGGTTAAGAAGCTAAAACCTGCTCGCGGACCACGTCGTTGATTAGAAATTGATCAGTTACAGTGGCATTACGGATAATACTATCAGGAAATTTAATATAAGCACTATGGTGGAAGTCATTCAATGAGTTCCACCTATTTTTTATGTTAAATGCTAATGTAATACGTGGATCATCTAATGTACGTAACACTTTTAAATCAAGAATGTAGAAATCTTCAACATCAAATGACTTATCATAATATTTTACATATGCCACATAATCGTAACGGTCATTCATAAACTTACCTGGTGTCATATCCTTGCTTGCATAAACACTCAAACAATGGTAGATTTCTTCAATAGAATATCCCATTGATTGAAACACTTTGATATCTTTATTCAACTGTGTGACTTGTGACCAAAATTTTGAATGATTTCTACTTCCATCGTCATTTACACAATGTTCTTTATGCTTCAAGACGGAGATAAAGTCAACAAATGGTGTTGTATATGTAGTGTATTGTACATCTAACATTCCAACACTAGTCATGATGTCAACATCATAACGATTTTCGACATTATTTTTGATTGGGTTGATGTCTTCCCTCAATAAATTACGGACAAATTGTTCTGAATGTCTTACGCGTTTGTGGGTGTAGGGTGATGATGCCATAATTAAAATCCTAGTGGGCCTATTGAATGGACATCTGCTGTCCCGTTCCATGTATATTCTATCTTAGCTTCGTCATAACTGTCAACCCATTTAACTGCGTTGTCATAAAAGGTTACATCAAGTTCACATCCAATGAAATTACGTCTGGTACCTTTACAAGCCATGGCCGTGCTTCCTGATCCAGAACATGGATCAAATACAATGTCCCCTGGTTGTGTTGATGCTTTGATAAGACGTGACAACAACTTGATGGGTTTAGGTGTGGGATGGTGTTTTACTTTCTTTTCGATACTTGCGCGCCAGACCACAGAAGAACAATGTTCATTGAATGTAGCTTTGGATTTGCGCGCAAATACACAACATTCAATGGATGATAACCAAAACTTGTCACCATGAACAGGTGATGGGTTAGTCTTTTCCCAAATGCATAGTCGTGTTGACAATCCAGCCTTGGCGTATTCACCACGCAACTGACTTACTTGTTCAGTCGAACAGAATACATAGATGCTACCTGATGTGATACGAACAGTTTCATCAATAAAAGTTTGCAAGTCAAATGTAATTTCGTCTGCTTTACCTTTATTATATTCCCTAATTCCACATTCATAGTTATTAACTACATCATATGGAATATCAGTAAGTGTCATGGTAACAGAATTATCTGACATGGACTTCATGTACTCGATACAGTCAATATTGTGTAAATTTAACATAAATGAAGTACGAACACAACAATTATACAGCAAATTGATAAATTATTCAATGGTATCTTGCATAAACCCAACCAGTGCAAATGTATTTCTCTCCTTGCAATAATGGTGCTCCTCTGTGTCCCATACTCCAAGTAGCAGGAAACAATAATAATGTGCCAGTTTTAGGTTGAATACGCTCACCTGTAATAAACTCAGTGTAACCATCATACTCTTCAGGCACATCATTCAGATACCAAATAAAGGTAAGCCAACGCCAGTTGCCATCAGGTAACACATGTGCATCATTATGCCAAACATAACCCACCTTACCTGGCAGTGTTTTTTGTATCTGATATCCTCTATCTTCAGAGTTTATAGGACAGAAGTTGCACTTGTCTGGTCCACACAATGCCTCATGATATCTTGGAACATAGTTATAGAGACTCTTATAAAGAACCTCATCCTCCTTGCTCCAGTTGTTATCTCCACTTAAACACTCAAATATGTTTAAGTCAAGGCTATTCTTGATATTAGTATCAACACCAGTGAACATTGCCCCCTGTTCAACTCTTGTGTCATTGTTAAACCTATCTATCACATGTTCACAGAACTCAGGTGTTAGAGCATTCTCATAAGAGATAATAGTTTTATTATGACTCATAGTTTACAAACTGGAGGGTTTACTGGTTCCCTTTGGATACACCTGAATAAGTGTCCCATCTAAAATAAACTCATCTTCACAGTAAGAGGTGGAGATACCAACCTCCTCACTGTATGCCACTATTTCTAACCAATAACATTCCCATTCTAGTTCATCCATCACGCCTTACCTCCAAGTACATACAGATTTATGTCATTTGCCAGCACACTGTAAGCAGCAACCCTATCCCACTCCCTGTCACCCACATTCTGAGTGGTGAGAATCACCTCTTCACTGATAACATAAGTTTGAAGAGCGTGGACAATGCGACGCCAGTCCTCTTGACTGAAACTGGCAACAAATTGGTCAACAGACACTGAATTCACAGACATTACTAAACTCCTTGTTTGTTTTGTAGTTATCATAACCATAACTGTTACTCATCACACGACATTGATGAATGTTGTAATCATTTGTTGCATGGAGGTGACCATGACACCAGTTGACAATGTGGGGGTGACTCTTGATGAGTTGTGACATGTCAGTGTAATAAGCACCTTCTGACTCAAATGGTGTCTGAACTGACTGTTGGGATGGTGCATGGTGTGTAATCATCACCACATCACCCCTCAGAGACCCTACACACCTGTCAAACCACTCTGTTGACTCCTTATGCCTAATGAGGATGTCAGAGGGTGTGAGGGGGTTATTCTGGTTCTTAATGAAGTTGTAGTCATTCATGGTCCTGTGACATGTGTCCATCACACTGGCATTCATATTACCAAAGTTAGACCACATTGTACCTCCAACAAAGTGCACACCATTATAATACTCACTATTGTCATCTAGCAATGTAATGTTCTTGTAATCATACAAAAAGTCCATCAGTACAACAGGAGTACCAACAATGCAACCATCATAGTACTCATGATTTCCCATCACATAAAACACCTTATCATAACCTTCACTACAACGCTTGAGGAAGTCCTCATACGCTTTACCATCAGGTGTACCAAGAGTGCTTACAACACCAATGTCACCTGCTAAAATCAGAACCTCACCTGTTCCTGGGTCAACAATATTCCAATTGTTTTCCCAGAACTCACAATGAAGGTCTGACATCAACCTAACTTTCAATAATTTGCTCCATTACTTCTTTTCTATATTGTAACACAGCATCAAGTGCCTCGTCAATAGTATTATAGTTTGTTGTAAAATATGGTTTACCCTTTATCTGGAACTTACCATAGTATTTGTTGAGTATTTTGTAAACCCATTTAACTCCTGTTGATGATACCTTGTGGTTCTTAAGTTCATACACTCTTCTATTGCTATTTTGTTGAGATGGTGTTGCCCACCTAACATTGCCTGGTTCATAATTACCATTATTGTCAATTCTATCAAATGTGTGCCCTTCTGGTCTGTCTCCAAGAACTTCATCAAGATAAGTGAGGAACACACTTGAATCATGCCACTCCTCACACACAACAATACCTCTGCCTCCCCAGTTAGGGTATTCTGAAGAATTGTTGTTATAACACCTATCCATCATGTGAGAATAGAGGTTATATCTGGGGTGGTGTGATACTTTCATGCTAACCTATTCATTTCCTTATTCAATATAACATATGTGTCACCTCCAGTCAACACATAGTACTTGTCTTCTTTACAATAACCTGCTGTACGACACTCATGACTTAGATGAGTGGCATAAAACATATAACAGTCAGGACCAATTTTTATTGGTGATATACTGTTATCATAAGTCAGGTTATAATTATCACACATTTGTGTTAGTGTGTCAATCATTTAGTCTTGCTCCTTTCATTGATTCAATTTTTGCGACAGCCAGTGCCTCAACACATAACCATGCTAATTCACCTGAAACCATGTAATTATCACAGAAGAACTCAAGTGAGTCCTCAATCAGTTCACGTAGGTCCTGGTGGGTGTCCACATCCATTTGGTATCTCATAATAAGTTGATTAGTGTGTTTTCTGGTGTGTTAATAACAGTATAAGAGCTCAGGGTCTTAAGATCAATGAGTGTTCCTACTGATTTGATGCGTGGTGTTTTCCAGTTGCGTGCTGGATACACCTTACCTGACTTGATAAAACAATGAACAGTTCTTACTGGTTCATTGGTGTAAGTAAACACATCAGGGTGAAGCAACCACACTCTGATAATAAGAGATGAAACTTGCTCCACTTTATAACTAAAACCCTCTGGAGGGGAAGGCAATGATGCCTCCACATCTTGAAGGGTTACTTTCTTAGACTTAGTTGCCATCAGGTGAAACGCTCAACCAGTGACAACAACTCTTCACGCGTGTGGACTTCAAAGGTCTGAATCAACTGCTCAAACTGATGATAAATCACCAAACCAAAGTCTCCCTTCTCATCAGACAATGGGACATAACGCAGTTGTGGGGTGAGTTGGATGCCTTTCATAATAATGTGTTGTGTTTGTGTCACCTGTATATCATAACAGAAAAGGACCCTGTTTTGGGGTCCTTGTTGCACTTCTTAAAGTGTTTGTTCTTGAGGTGTTGGAGGGACTGGCGTCTGGCCTTCAGTATTCCTTTACAAACTCCCCTTCCTTTCTTATCCTTACCTGAGTGGTGTTGCCAGTTCTTAATGTTCATAAGTTCCCTTTGTGTGTGACACTACAAGTGTAACATCAAATTAGTTGGTTGTAAAGCTTGACTTATTTAGAGTGATGTGTTATGGTATTGATGTGAGTTATCCGTAACCCACACTAAATAAACTCGTTATCTCATTCTAATCATGACGACTTACGACTTCACTATCTCTGATCTAGAGAAGTTTGCTGAACACATGGGGTTTGATGGGTTAGATACTGATGTCTTTTATGAGTCATACTATAATATGACTGATGAATCAGATGATTACGAGGCACAATGGGATGAATCAATGGAGTTACACTGGTGATGAAAGTATTACTTGAGCGTTTTCCTTACAGGTTCTGTGAAGAACCAGACAGAGGTTACATTCAAAAGTATAACCTACTAACCAAACGTTGGTTTCACTTATATGAATGTGACTGTGAGTTACAACTATCCACTGCAATGGGTGACATTAACTACGTTAAATGGTTGGACCCAGAGGGTGGACCAATCAATGTAAACAATGCTGTCTCAAACCCTTACAATAAATAGTATAGTTACATTTTAATTATGAATCAAATTTGTACAATGAGATTTGACCCTGACACAAGGGCAGTTCTTGTCAAACACCTTATGAACTCGATGGTTGAGGTATCAGGCAAACTGATGGCTGGAGACTATTCAGATGAAAACCTGATCGCCTTTGATGAACTAACACAACTGGTTAAAGGTGTTGTTATGATTAAACCTAATGAAGTAGAGTCACCAGAGGAGGAACAATCAGATGAATGAGGCACCAAGACGGGTTGTCACTACTAAATCACAGTTGGAGAAACTAATCATGGACATCACGAGCCACGACTTAAACTTGCAAATGCAACAACTGATTTCTGATTACAAGAAAACAGGAGATGAGCATTACAAGATTGATGCCGAATACCTCAGAAGTGAATTTGATACCTGGTGGGATGATGAAGTATCCACCTTCGCTCCCCCTGCAGCTGTATGATCATTGAGATAGTTTATGACTATCGCGTTGATGTAAAGAGTCCACCTCTTATGAGTTGGACTTATTTTTATGTCAATAGCGAAGATAAAGATAAATCAATTGCCAAAGGTAAGACTTATTTCAAGAGGTTCTGTAAAGAACATGGGTGGGTTGGTAAAGCAAAGATTGTGAATGTTGATGTTATTGGCAAACACGATAAACTCCCAACCTTCATAACAGTACCAGAACCAGAACTACCAAATAAACCCAATGTCAAGTCAAACACAAAGAGAACTCGCACAGGTGTGCGACAAAGTAAAAGAACTACTGCTACAAAAGAACCTAAAGTACGGGGACTCAGCACTAAACCCAGTAAGGGTGATGAGTCAAGCAGGACCAGTGGATCAGATTCTAGTAAGAATCGACGACAAACTAAACAGAATCAAAAAGGGAGCAGGACTACTCGCAAGTGATGAAGATGTCGTGTTAGACCTGATTGGGTACTTTGTATTGCTCAAAGTTGCCCTTGACAGGGAATGCATTGACAGTTATAATGAAACCAACCCAACCCCATAATATGTACCTGTCTCAAGAAACAATACAAACACTGAAGAACTTCAGTACCATCAACCAGTCCATCCTTATTAAGGCTGGTAAGAACCTTAGGTCAATGAGTGTGATGAAAAACATTCTGGTTGAGGCTGAGATTCAAGAGACATTTGATCGTGATGTAGCCATCTATGACCTCAATCAGTTCCTGAACTGTTTGTCTCTCATTCCTGGTGCTGAGGTGAAGTTGGATGACAACTCCATCATTATTACTGATGACACTAACAGCATTGATTATCGTTACTCTGACCCATCAGTCATTGCTTCACCACCAGATAAAGAACTAAAACTGCCATCTGAGGATGTGTGTGTTGTTCTTACTGAAGAACACCTGGACACAGTAAAGAAAGCTGCTGCTGTCCTTCAGATCCCTGATGTCACACTACTGGGTGATGGTGAGACCATTTATCTCACTGTTCGTGACAAGAAGAACTCAGGTTCTAATTCTTATCGCATTGCTGTTGGTGAAGCAGACAGTGTGTTCCAGTTTAATTTGAAGGTGGAGAACCTCAAACTCATCACTGGTGACTATGATGTTATCATTTCAAGTAAGAACCTTGCACGATTTGAGAACCACTCACGTCCCATTGTCTATTACATTGCCCTTGAACCTGACTCTGTTTACGAATCTTGATTATGACCCACAAAGAAATTAATATGCAAAACCTTGCAACCACTCTCAAGAAACTACTGGATGACCCTGAAGTAACATCAGAGGAGTTGTATGAACTCATCCTCCTCACTGTAGGTGAGAACATCAACACTCATCGTGATGCAATGGATAAATCTAAGACACTAAGAGATAAACTTATGTCTGATAATGGTGTGAGTGGATTCAGACCATTTACATCTGACACCATCTCATTTGGGTCCGCAGCTTCAAACTACTCCAAGGATTACATTAACTTTACTGATGACAACTTAGACCATAGTTATCATTATTTTCAACATGATAGAAACAAATGAAACTAGTTAAGTTTAGGGCATTTGAGGGTTATGGAGAGGGTTATGTCCTCTCTTTTGGTGTTTCAAAGAGAATATCACTCATTGAAATTGAGGTGGAGAAGAGTGTAATGGAGAGTTACACTCTCCTTATGCAAATAGGTGTTACATCATTGTTCTATCTGGGTTTATCTTTGGCACGTTATGGTGTATCATTATCAGTAATAACCAAAAACTATGAGTTCTGAGAAATACCTATTTGTAGAGAAATACGCTCCCACTTCAGTGCAAGAGTGTATCCTCCCCAAACAACTGAAAACCACATTCCAGGAGTATGTCAATGAAAAAACATTTCCCAACCTTATCCTTGCTGGTCCAGCTGGTGTTGGGAAAACCTCACTTGCCAAAGCCCTCTGTGATGAAATTGGTGCTGATCTCCTCTTCGTCAATGCTTCTCTTGATAGGGGTATTAGTGATGTCAGGACAACCGTATCCCAATTTGCCAGTTGTTCCTCAATGTTTGGAGGGATCAAAGTCGTCCTGCTAGATGAGGCAGACAACTTAACTCAAGACTCACAGAAAGCACTCAGAGCACTCATTGAGGAGTTCCAGAATCACTGTAGGTTCATCCTCACCTGTAACTATCCACACAACCTTATTGATGCAATTCATTCTCGTTGTAGTGTTGTTGATTTCCATGTTCGAGACCCTAGGGTTCTCACACCACTTTGTGGTGAGTTCTTCAAACACTGCACCACCATCCTCAAGTCTAACAACATCAAGTTTGATGACAAGGTGTTGGCAAAGTACATCATGTCCATGGCTCCAGACTGGAGAGGTATACTCAACAACCTTCAGGGTAGCACCAAGACTGGAGAACTGACTGCTGATGTCTTACACGAGACACCAGAGGCTCTTGCTGAGGCTATGAAGGCTAAGAACTGGACTGCCGTAAGGGATTGGGTGTTTGAACACTCTTACATCCACCCCAAGCAACTAGAGAAGTCCATCTACAGTGTGTTGGAATCCAAACTGAATGATGGGTCAAAACCAGTCGCAGTTATACTTTTTGGTCAGTACTCACATAAAATAATGCAGGGTGCAGACCCTTCCATTACCTTGTTAGCACTATGTACAGAAATCATGACCGAAGTCTCATGGAAGTAGACTGGCGTTACAGTCCAGAGAAGATGCAACTAAGACGTCAATGTCTTAACCTTCTCCTCAGAACATATGGTGCTCATCTCAAGGCAGATGGGTCACCAGAACACTCACCTCAGTTCATCTATGAGTGTGCACACGACTGGATTTCACAAGGAAATCCATCACCTGAAGGTATCATTCAATTCTTTGAAACAAATTATTATGAGTGAAAACTGGAGAGTGGAGATGGAGAGATTCACCTCCAACAAACATCAAATCAAGTTGTTGCGTGAAGGTCCTAAGTCCTGGTCACAAGCAATGATGTTACAGGCACTCAAGGTTAAGTACAATAAGATTATGCACATTGATGAGTAAAACTTCTCCCTTTGATCTAGTCAAATCAATCAACAACAAGACACACACCTATGACCTAAGTGGTTATGTGCCCTTTCTAACCAACAGGGCATTTGCTATGCATCTTGATACTGTGTTACTTGCAGAAGAGATGAATCAGTACCATCAGTTATCACCACAACTACAGTATGACTTCTACTTCCACGCTGTGAGACAAGGGAGACGTTTTGGTTTCCCTCATAAACCTGAAGAGCATCAACACCTTGATGTGGTGATGGAATACTTTAGTTACTCAAGACAGAAAGCAATTGAAGCATTGAGGTTACTGTCACTCAGTGACATTACAGAGATGGTACAATCTCTTGACAAAGGTGGCAATACTAAATAACAGGGAAATACTTATGTAACAATTGTTATGGATTGGACTGCTGACTCTTTGGTGGAGGTGACGTTACGCTCTCCAGATGATTTTTTGAAGTGTCGTGAGACTCTTACCCGCATTGGTGTAGCTTCACGCACTGAGAACAAACTCTATCAGTCCTGTCACATCCTACACAAACAAGGTAAGTATTACATTGTGCATTTCAAGGAGTTATTTCTTCTTGATGGCAAACACTCAGACTTCTCTGATAACGACTTGCAGAGAAGAAACAGAATCACTAAACTGTTGGCAGACTGGGGACTGGTTGATGTTGTGAACGCTGAGATGATTACTGAAATATCATCTGTCTCACAAATCAAGATCCTTCCTCATAAAGAGAAAGCAAACTGGGAGTTGATTCCAAAGTATTCCATTGGCAGTAAAAAGGACTAGTTATGCAACGTTACGCAAGTATGAGAGATGCTTATGATAGCATCTACACCAAGTCATCAGACACATCCATCACAGAGGCATTGACACTCTTGCAACAGAGGGGTATCATTACTGAAGATGAATTCAAGACCTTGATGACACGAGAGGAAACTGACCTTGAGAAGATGACTAGACAACTCAAGGTGTCTAATGCACCAAGGGTGAAACCTAAGGATGCACCATCCAAGCCATTGGGTGATAAGAAGGTGCCTGGTATGTTTGACCATAGCAAGAAGAACGACTAGTAGGGTTATCCCCATTTACTAAAACTGAATAACTCTTATAATTAAGGTGTGGATGCTTCGGGTCCACATCTTTCTTGCTTTTAGGAGAACCAAATGAATAACCTTGCACGTTGGGAGACGCATTATGCTCCCGTGTCTGTTGGATTAGAGGATATGTTTAAACGCTTGGATGCGTTTAGTGATTCAACATCAAACAATTATCCTCCATATGATCTATTAAAACTGGATGACGAACGACAAGTCCTGTCTCTTGCCCTTGCTGGGTTAAGTAAAGATGACATTGAGGTAAGTGTCGAACAAAAAGTCCTTAATATTAAAGTCACTAAGACGTCTGAACCAGTTGGTACATATGTCTACAAAGGGATTGCACGTCGATCTTTTAGTAGAAACTGGCAACTGTCTGAACAGACAGTAGTGGATGATGTAACATTCACTAATGGGATTCTGAGTGTTACCCTGAGAAGGGAAGTGCCAGAGGAACAGAAGAGAAAGGTCCTTCCAATCTCACAATAAATAAACACATCAGGCAACCTCTGTTATAATGAGGTTGCCTATTTTATTCACACAACAAAGAACATGGCAATTAAAGTATTGGTAACCGCGATTGGGCAACAGATTGTTGCTGATGTAAAGCAGGTTGAAAACAAAGACACTAAGGAGTTGGTGGGATATTGGCTGGAGAATCCACGGGTTGTCAGTTATGTGCCATCTTCTGACCCTGAGAACACAGGAATCTCTGTAAGGTTTGGTTCTTACTGTGCTGTCTCTGATGAGAATGCATTCTCACTGGCTAAGGATCACGTTGTTGCTATCCTTGAGCCTCGTGCTGATGTACATGAAGCATACACATCCAACACTGTCCCCGTAACTACAGAAGAGACCACTGATGAACCTGTCACTGATACTGTTGAAGCAGGGACTGACGCTGATAGCGCAGACTGATGAGATGGACTATGAGCCCAAGGTTCATATGTTTCAACCATACACTGTGTCAGGTAAGACTAAACTTACTCTGACACCATGGCCTGAGCACACAGAGGATGAACACATCCTCTTACACTCAGAGAATTTGCTCACTGTTTGTGAGCCCACTAAAGCATTGAGGAAAGCTTACATGACTAAAGCAAAACTAACAGAGGCAGACTTGAAACCCAAGCCAGAACGTGTTATACTCAATGAAGAAGAGCGTCTTCCAACACCCCAATTTGAGGATGAGTATGAACCAGAGTACATCGAAGAGTAAACACGATGGTCTAACACTATTTGAAGAGTCTGTTCTGAAGCCTGACAACAGGCTCAGACAATGCGCAAGGAATCAAGGATGCTATGATGAACTGATGCAAGTTCGTGAACGTGTCCTTGAGTTTATTGCATCAATGAGAAAAGAGGTTACTGATTGAAGTTCTGGACATTTGCTAGACAATATGGCAACTCCCTAATCGTTAGGGGTTGGGATGATTCCAAAGGGGGTTGGTTTAAGGATCGTGTTCCTTTCAAACCAACTCTTTTTTTGCCATCTAAAAAAGAAACAGGGTTTAAGACTCTGGATGGTAAGGATGTTGCACCCATACAACCAGGTAGCATCAGAGACTGCAAGGAATTCCTTGAGAAGTATGAGGGTGTATCTGGAACTCAGGTGTATGGGTTTGAAAGATTCCTGTATCAGTATCTCTCTGAAGAGTATCCTGGTGAGGTTGAGTATGACACTGACAAGATTAAGTTGTGGTCACTGGACATTGAGACTGCATCAGAGAATGGTTTCCCCAAACCTGACCTTGCAGAGGAAGAGGTTCTCCTTATCACACTGAAGAACTTCAGGTCCAAGAAACTTATCACCTTTGGTTCACGCCCTTATAACAAAACACGTGAGGATGTGGAGTACATTCAGTGTAAGGATGAAATTGACTTGCTTATCACCTTTGTTGAGTGGTGGGCAAGTGTTGAACCTGATGTTATCACTGGATGGAATGTGGATGGGTTTGATATCCCATTCCTCTGTAACAGAATCCGTAAGATTGGTGGTGAGAAGTTACTGAACAGACTATCCCCTTGGGCGTTTGTGAAGTACACACTGAAAAATAACCAGTTTGGACAACAGGTTCAGAAGTATGACATTGCTGGTGTCAGTGTTATTGATTACCTAGACCTTTATAAGAAGTTCACTTACACCAACAGGGAGTCTTATCGTCTTGATGTGATTGCTGAGATTGAACTGGGTCGTAAGAAACTAGACCACTCTGAGTTTGAAACATTCAAAGACTTCTACACCAATGGGTGGGATAAGTTTGTGGACTACAACCTGGTTGACGTTGACCTGGTTGATGAACTTGAGGAGAAGATGAAACTTATTGACTTGGTTATGTTGATGGCATATGATGCCAAGTGTAACTTTGTTGATACATTTGCACAGGTGAGACTGTGGGACATCATCATCTATAACTACCTCAAGAAACAGAACATTGTTCTCCCTCTTCTTAGTTCTAATGAGAAACCAGACCAGTTTGTTGGTGCTTATGTAAAAGAACCTGTACCAGCAGGTTATGACTGGGTGGTATCATTTGACCTTAACTCACTTTATCCCTCTCTCATCAGGTTCCTGAACGTCTCTCCTGAGACACTAATCAATGGTGACCCATTAGATGTTAATCACATCAAACTGATTGATAAGACTGAAACTGTAGAACCACCAGGTGATTATGCTGTTGCTGCTAATGGAGCAATGTACTCCAAAGAGAAGCGTGGTATGATGTCTGAACTGGTCATCAAGATGTATGAGGAGAGAGTTGGGTATAAGAAAAGGATGCTTAAATACAAACAGTTACTGGTTGACATAGAAGTGGAAATGAAGAAACGTAACCTACTATGAAACTAATATATGTTCCTATCATATTGTTAGTTTGCTTAGTGTTTATTGAAACACTTCACGTTCATAAACACTCTGACCATTGTAAAACAGAAGCTGCCTGGAGAAGAAGTCAAAGATGAGTTATAATAACATTAACATTGCAATGAGGGCGTTATTGGGTATCTAATTGGTGGTGCTGGTGAAGAGGCACAACAGGAGATTACAGCATCTAAGGAGAGTAACCTCTCTCACCTGACTAATGAACAACTAATTGAACTCCACTCACAAACTGTAAAGGATGTAACTAAGTTCAGTAACTTCCAGATGGTGAGAAAGATTTGTCTCAACTCTCTTTATGGTGCTCTAGGTAACAACTACTTCAGGTATTATAAACTTGAGAATGCTGAGGCTGTCACATCTACAGGTCAGGTGACTATCAGGTGGATTGAAC